>Ga0126311_10000003_pt1 | contig 300912 bp, 249 predicted proteins | sample Plot61_FD_92539 | JGI IMG/M metagenome (GOLD analysis project Ga0126311, IMG submission 92539) | Serpentine soil microbial communities from UC McLaughlin Reserve, CA, USA - Plot61 | ecosystem: Environmental > Terrestrial > Soil > Grasslands | place: USA: UC McLaughlin Reserve, Lake County... | reverse complement strand
TTTTCACTACTCAGTTTCATGTCAAAGAACAAGGGGCAGCTAAACCGATTCTTGGCGCCGCCGGCGTCACGACGAAGTGTGTCTAAAAAAGTTCTTGACATCGATCGTCGCTTCATAGATGCGCCCTCTGCGTTGAGTTGACGTTTAACGCAGAGGGCGCAGAGATACGCTGAGAACGCAGAGGAGCTCGATTCCAGGTATGTCTACAACTTCACTGCGTATCCGAGGCCGTCGCCGACTGGTAACACTTCGGCAATTAATTGCGGGTGGTTGATGAAGTATTGATTAAATTCTCGCAGCGCCACTGTCGAGCTCTCGGTATCGCCGGTCGCGACTTTCCCGCCCCACAGCAGGTTATCGACGATGACGACACCGCCACTCCGCAGACGCTGCAAACCGAGATCGAGGTATTGTGAGTATTCTTCCTTCAACGCGTCGATGAATAGCAGATCGAAAGTCTCTTCCAGATTCGGCATCACTTCCAAAGCCTTGCCGCGCTCAATCTCAACCCGATCCAGCACGCCGGCGCGTTTGAGATAACCCGTGGCTGCGCTAATCATCTCGTCGCTGGGATCGATCGTGACCACCTGCCCGTTTTCACCCATGCCACGCGCGAGATGGATCACCGTGTACCCGATCGCCATTCCGATCTCGAGTGCCTTGCGCGCTCCCGAGATGCGCGCCGTGATCTCCACGAAGCGTGCAACCTCACGATCCGCGATCGGGACGCGATGTTCGGCTGCATACGCCTCCATCTCGGCGAGCAAAGAATCGCTCTGGGTTAACAGTTTGTCCAGGTACTCAGCTTGTTCCGGCTGGGTGATCGCGTCGAATTTAGCTTTCATAATATTCCGTCAACTGTCGGGACTATCCTGCGCGTCGCCCGAGACCGACACGTAGCGACGGCCGAGGCCGAGCTGTCTTAATTTATGTTGCAGCGACTGCCGGTGCATGTCCAGAATTTCCGCCGCGCGCGTCACGTTTCCCTGCGTGTACTCAAGGCAGCGAGTGATGTAACGACGCTCAAACTCGCGCCGATCCTCCCGGAAATCGGCCGTGAACGGCACCCGCAAGCCATCAGTTTCAGCATCGGTGCTCTCGACAATACCCTCCCTGGAAATGCCCGGCGTTATCTCGTCAGGCAGATCTTTTGGTGCAACTTCGTCGCCATCGGCCATGATCACGGAGCGGTCGATCGTGTTTTTCAGCTCGCGCACGTTGCCTGGCCAGTTGTACTCCATCAGGCGTCGTAATGCACCCTGGCTCAACGAACGCTGCGGCAGCTCATATCGCTCGGTGGCGAGACGCATGAAGGTCTCAGCCAGTAGCGGAATGTCTTCGCGACGCTCGCGTAGCGGTGCAATTTCCACTGTAACAACACGCAAACGATAGAACAGATCCGCGCGGAAGTTACCGTTGGTGATTTCCTGTTCGAGTGGACGATGAGTGGCGCTTACAATTCTAACGTCAACGGGAATTGAATCGTTCGAGCCGAGACGCTCGATGCGTCGCTCTTCCAACGCGCGCAGCAGTTTCGCCTGCACGTTTGAGCTCATATCGCCGATCTCGTCGAGGAACAATGTGCCGCTGTCAGCCTGTTCAAACTTTCCTTCACGACGTGCTGCGGCGCCAGTAAACGCGCCTTTTTCGTGACCAAACAGCTCCGATTCGATTAACTCGGAAGGCAGTGCGGCGCAATTAACAGCCACGAACGAAGCATTGCGGCGCACGCTGTTACGCTCGTGCAGCTCACGCGCAACGAGCTCTTTGCCCGTGCCTGACTCGCCACGCACGAGCACCGTCGCATCAGTCTCCGCGACCTTGTCGATCATCGCGCGCACTTTCTGCATCGCGTCGGAGTTGCCGATGAGTGCGCCACGCTGGGAGCGCTCGACTTCGATCCTGCGTCGCAGTGAATAATTCTCGCGGCGCAGTTGAACTGTCTCTGCGGCGTTTTTGATTACGAGCCGCAGATCGTCGAGCTCGAAGGGTTTGGAAATGTAATCGTATGCGCCGGCTTTGACAGCTTCAACGGCCATGCGTTCGGAGCCGTGCGCGGTGACGATGATCACGAGCGGTGCATTGCCGTTTGCGCTCTTGAGCTCGCGGAGAAAATCGAGTCCGCTGAGACCGGGAAGATTTACGTCGAGGAGAAGCAGGTCGGGCTCGTGTTGTTTAAGTAAGGCGCGGGCGGCCTCGGCGGAACCTGCTTCAGTGATGTTATAGCCAAAGGTGGAGAGGGCGCGCCGCATGCCGTAGCGTGCGGCTTCCTCGTCGTCAACAATCATCAATCGCAACGCGTCTTTTCTCACTTCCTGAGTAGTTTAGGGCCGTGCGGCCCTAAACTCCTAGCGTGTTGCGTGCCACAGATTACTTCAGTGTTCTCTTGGCGGAGACCACGAGGATGATCGCGTCGCCTGATGGACCAATGTTAAGCGTGCCGACAATCACCGGCTCGGATTCGCGCATGCTGATGTCGGTCGAAACGCCGGTGGGCTCGTAGGCGACGCTTGGAGCTACCTGGCCGTTCGCAGCGATCGCGCCGGGTGTTTGGATGGGAACGCGAGCGCCGAAATAGAAGCCGAGCATTTGCACGATTTGCTGGTTTTCAGCGTTACGCACGAGTTTCACTTGCCGCACTTTGAATTGGCTGAAGCTCGGCGTCACGTTCGACGCGGCGCCGGTGGGCGACCCTGAGGCCAGTGGTCCACCGATCCAGCTCAGATCCAGACGGCCTTCGTTCTTTACGCGATTGATTAGCGTCGCGGCGAGGCGGTAGTTCTTGAATGGCAAAGTCGCGCGCAACTGCTTCACTACGGGATCGAGTGATGCAGGCAGTTTCGCGTCATCGACGTCCTGGTTTGTGCCGACGATGAGATAGAGTTGGGTGTCGAGATTGGCGTCGTCAGCCAGATCCTGTGCTTGAACATTCACAAATACCGCAGCGCACATTACGAGCAACATCGCGGTGAGAAAGTTTTTGATCTTCATTGCGGGTCGTTCTCCTTCGATCAGGAAGTTCTTCGGGCGAGAGCTAACACGCATTCCTTTGAGGAAAGTTCCACTCAAAGGCGCAATCCAGAATGAACAAGTCAGGAAGGGCGGCTTGCCCCCGCTGTTGGAAGGGCGGGGGCAAGCCACCCTTCCTGACTTGTTCTTGTCACAGACACTTTACAGCCGGACGCGCAACTGAAACAGCGCTCCACCACCATTCCCACTAACAAGCGTCGCGGTGCCGCCAACCTCCTGCACGCGCTTGCGCACGATCGCGAGTCCCAATCCGGTGCCGCGCTGTCGCGTAGTAAAGAATGGCTCCCAGATTCGCTCCCGCAAATCCACCGGCACGCCCGAGCCGCTGTCCTGCACGCTAATTACAAGCTCACCATCCGAGGCAGCGGCAACCAGCTCGACTTTTCCACCAGCCGGTGTTGCCTGTAGCGCATTGAGCAACAGATTCGACAACGCATCTCGCAAAGCCGAAACCGACTTGCCGGCCAGCTCTGCCTCAACTTTCACTTGCAAGTCGAGAACGATTCCCTGCTCCCTCGCACTCGCTCGGAAGAGATCGACAACAGATCGCACGAGCTCATCAACGCTCAGTGGCTGTACCGCCGGACTCTCCTTCCTCGCAAAACTCAACAACTGCGTCACGCTCTGGCTCAGTCGATCAGTCTCGCCAACAATCAACCCGAGATCGCGCTCGTACTCATTGCGCAAACTCTCATCTTCACGCATCACCTGTGCGATCGACTTGATCGCCGACAGCGGGTTCTTGATCTCATGGGCCACCGTCGCCGCCATTCGACCAAGCGCCGCTAGTCGCTCGCGTTGCGCAAGCTCCCGTTCCAGTCTCAGGTTTTCTTCGAGCAGCCGTGAATCATCGATAGCGATCGCCACCTGATCGGCAAGCAGACCGAGTATCGAACGCGCATCCGGCGTCAAACTCGCCGATGCTGCATCGACCGCCAGTAAGCCTTGCACCTTGTCTTCGCGACGCAACGGGTAAGCGATCTTGAAGCTCTGATCATTCAACACCGCTTCATCTTCAACCGGCTCCCAGCCACTCTCTTTCGATTTTTCGAGTATTTCCTGCACCCATGCTTCCGAATCTTCTACAAAGATCTTGAGTTGTCGCAGCCCCAGCGCTTCCGTCGTGCGCTCCTCGACGAAGTGCAGGAGATCGGAAAGATCTTTGTACTGTCCGGCATACGAGCCGATACGCGCCACGATTTCTTTATATAGCGCTGCTTCACGTTCGAAGAGTTTGTGAAATCGCCGGGCCAGGAAGCCGCGCAACGGAGCGGCAAGCAAGGCGAGGGCAAGAATCAATAATGCCTCGACAAGTCCAGGTCTCACTCCGTATCGCTGCGTCATCCAGTCGCCAATGGTGCGAATGCCGAAAACGTAAACTGTCAACACCACTGTCGCAAAACTGACGACCACGAGGCTCTCTTCGATGATGATCTCGAGGTAGCGATAGCGATAGATGTAGTAAGCCAGCAGAACCGAGGGCAGGAGCGAGCCGAGGTTCGCAATCGTCTTGAGGTATACTCCCGCGGTTGTTCCCTCTCCCACCCCTGCTGCAAGCGCGGCAAAGATCACGACGCCCACACCGATAAACGACGCCGCGAGCGTGCGCATGATGCGTTTCTCGCTGCGGTTCTTACTCGTTCGCGCGATCAATAGCTCGGTCAGCGCGATCAGGCCCAACACGTATGCAATCCAGAACGCGAATGGGATCACGAAGAACGACAGCTTCGTGAACATCGGCGCGTAGTCGCCGGTCCAGAGTGCAGGCACGGCGATGAGCAGAAAGACTGTGGGGAGGTAAGAAAGATAAACGCGCAGGTGTTCGCTACGGTTGAGTGAGCGACCGTGTGTGTTGGCCCAGAGATGAAGGTGGACGTGCAGCAGGAACGAATAAGCGAAAGTGATGCTGATGACGGCGACAGTATCAGCGACGCGCAGCAACGTGGTCCAGGTGTCGTTGCCGAGATCGAAGAGACCGTGCAACGTGATGACGAGATTGCTCGTGTGCCAGCCGCCCATCGTCAGCGCGAGCAAGGCGAGGAGGCGCTCGATGTCGCTCAGTTGGCGGCGGTGAGTGATGAGCTGAAACAGCATCCACAGCGGCAGCAGCGCGCCGATGCTGTAACCAATGACCTGAAGTATCTCGAGGGGATCAAGTGGGGACATCGAACCTATTTAGCCGCGGATGAACGCAGATAAACGCGGCGGATTTAAATCAGCGTTCATCCGCGGCTAAAAACCAGCTAGTTTGCCGCGGTCTTGCCCGACGGCGACGTGAACGTGATCTCGACGCGGCGGTTTTTCTTCTGGCCGGCGACGGTCGTGTTTGGCGCGAGTGGGTTCGAGGCGCCCATGCCGTTCGCCTGAATGCGCATCGGGTCTACTCCCGCCGTCTGAAATCGATCTGACAACACCCGCGCACGTTCCTGCGTCAACTGCTGGAGCGCCACTTCGTTACCTTTGCTATCAGTGTAAGCCTCGATCAGGATTTGATAATCAGGATTGCTGGCCAGCAAAGCTGCCAGCGGCTCAAGCTTCGCGGAAGATGCTGCGGACAAGGTTGCGGTGCGTGTGTTGGTCCAGATCGTTTCCGGCAGTACCAATCTGAAACCCGTAGCAGTCTCTTTCAAGATGCCGTATTTCGCGAGCGTCTCTTTCAGGTTTGCTTCCGCAGATCGCTTTTCTGCCGCACGTCGTTCAGCCTCGACGCGTGCGTTCTCGGCCTGTTTCTCACCTTCGAGCCGCGCGAGTTTCAGTTTCGCGGCGTCACTGTCGGCGCGCAGCGTTGCGATCTCGTCACGCAGTTGCGCTATCTCGACTCGCTTCTCACGGAGCTGATCGTTCGCCGTACCTGAATCGCGCTCAGCGAGCTCACGCGCGCGTGTTTCTTTGTCGAGTGCCGCACGGAGTCTCGCGACTTCATGCTGCGACTCTTCAGCAGTCTGTTCCGCGCTTCGCACTGCCTCGTCGCGACGGCGAATCTCTTCACGATTAAGTCGTGCGGCCTTCCGCGCCCTGGCAACTTCTTCAGCATGCTGGCCTGCCGAAGTTGCTTTACGCGCTTCGAGATCAACCTCTGCCAGCGGCTGATTCAATCGCCACGCTTTCTCCGCTGCCTGCAAATGATCTTCAGCAGTCTGCAATTCGTTTGGTGCATCCCCGGACGCGCCTGCGTACTTCGCGAGACTGATTGCCTGCCGTGCGCCAAGTAGTGAAACGGGAGTTTGTCGATAGTCAGCATCGGCGATCTCGGGAACACGCGCCGTGCGGAAGTAGTCGCTCGAATTACCGATGTAGCGCACGTCAACAGTCTCGACCTGACTGCCATTCGGTTTCTGGGGCGGGAGGTTCTCCATCACCACCATCCGGCTCGGCACTTTCATCAAAAAGTGCGGCTCTGCGGTCAGGATGAGCGCAAAGGTTTGCAGCGGTGTAGTGACGTCGATCTTGGAGTCGACGAAGACACTGCCGCCGCGTTTGATCTCGCCGAGGTTATCGACGTGCCCTTCGGGCGAGATGGCCCAGAGAATGTAAGTGGTATAAATGCCGCCCAGCTCGGAGGCGCGTGGAAGATCCTCAACGCTCAACTCGACTCGGGTGCCGCGGCGCCCGGCGCGTCTCACCTTCGCCTCACCTTTCAGGCGCGGCAACAGAGTTGTCCCACGAAACTTGACTGTAACCGTTTCGTCCAGTGGATAAGTTATGGCGACGGTCTTACGTTCGACGTCCTGTTGAGCAATTGCGATCGAAGCAACGAGTAGACAAGCGCTGAGTGCACAAACAACGCGGCTGAATTTCATGGCTAAACAACTCCTGGTTCGTAGTTCTGGGAAAGTTGGCTAGACCTATAATGCCTTGATGCCATAAACAGGCGCATTGTTGCCGAATGGTCAGGCGAGGTCAAGACGAATTAGCCACGGATTGCACGGATTTTCACTGTTTCAGATCCGTGTAGTCCGTGTTTATCTGTGGCTCTTTGTTTTCCGGTAGGCGGCAATTTGGATGATCAGGACACAGATCCCGGAGAGCAGCAGTATCGGGATCCAACCCATCGGTTTAACAAATCGGAGGATTAACCAAGCCAGTATCAGTCCTGAGCCGACCCACCACAGCATCAGGGAATCTCGTTCAGCTTGTAACCGACGCCACGAACTGTCAGGACATATCGCGGATTTTTCGGATCGGTCTCGAGCTTCTTACGAAGTCGATTGATGTGCGGATCGATGTTGCGCTGGTAGCCTTCGTAGTCTGTGCTCCAAACTCGATCGAGCAGCGCGTTTCTGGACCACGCTCGTCCCGGTTCAGACGCGAGCAACTCGAGAATCTGAAACTCAAGCGGCGTCAGATCGACGCGAAAGCCGTTTCGCATCACTTCATGACGACGCTTATCGATTACGAGATCGCCGACCTCGATACGTTCGCCGTCCGTTTCCGGTGGCGCCGCGCCGCCGCGTCGCAGCAGTGCCTCGACTCTGTACTCCAGCTCGCGCGGACTGAACGGCTTCGCAAGATAGTCGTCGGCTCCTGCTTCGAAACCTGCGACTTTGTCTGAAAGCGCGTCATGCGCAGTCAGGAACAGCGCCGGAGTTTGAATGCCGCGATCGCGAACTCGTTTGAGCAGCTCAATGCCCGACATGCCGGGCATCGAAACATCGAAGATGAAACAATCGAATCGTCCCGCGATGGTGGCTTCGAGTGCCGCCATGCCGCTGTCGCGCTCTTCGACTTGAAAGCCCAGCCGGCGAAAGTACTCGGCCAGGAGAAGTCTCATATCGGTATCGTCATCTGCGATGAGAAGACGTTTACCCGCGTGCTTGGTGGTTGGTGTCGCTTGCTGTGCCAATGTCTGATCCTGTCGGAGGGGATCTAAATCTTATCACCCGCAGTTTTAGCGGAAGAAATTATAACCTAATTGACGCAGACTCATGCGGGGAAAAGATTTGCATGATTCACGCCCAGAAATAAATCGAGCAAATCAGTCAGCCTTGACGCAAATAAGTGGGGGTAAGTATAGTTCTTTTCTTACAGATTTGGGGCTGTTTTTTCTACCTCCCTTATAGCAACTGATCAGAGATTTTCGCAACCAGAGATGCGTGATCTTCGCCGCCTGTTAAAGTATTTGAGACCTCACTGGCCAATCTTCACGCTGGCCACTCTGGCAATGCTGCTCGTCGGTTTACTTGAGACCGCCACCGGCGGTTTGATCGTACCGATCTTCAATCAGGCATTCGCTCAGCGCATTGGTCAGCGTACCCCGACGATTTTCGGCCTGCAACGTTTAATCCCCGAGGATCCCGTCAGTGCGTGGAAAAGCATCGCGATCCTGCTGATCGCTTTCACGCTCTTTAAGGGAATCGCCGAGTATCTCTCCACTTACCTGATGGCGCGGATTGGTCAGTCAGCCGTGCTCAAGTTGCGACAGGATCTTTATAGTCACCTGTTGGCACAGTCCGCCACCTTTTTCGAGCGACATCGCACGAATTATCTCGTTTCGAGACTCGTATCCAGTGCGGCTGCAATTGAGACCGCGGTCACGAGTACGCTTCGCGACATGCTGCGCGAGGGCTTCACGCTAATCTTTTTTCTCAGCGCGTCCTTTTATTACAGTTGGCGACTAACACTCGGCTCACTCGTCATTGCGCCGGTTATCGCAATTCTCACTGCGAAGTTTGGACGAGCATTGCGCAACCTCGCGCGTGAGAATTTTGAAGGCAGCAAGGAATTGACTGACACTGCCCAGGAGGCGCTCGCCAATCAGGGCATTGTCAAGGCGTATCGCGCCGAGAAGCGCGAGTTGGAACGTTTCACTCTGGTTGCCAAACGAATAGTTCGCGCTAATCTGCGGAGTGCGAGTATCGCAGGCGCTTCACCTCCGACCATCGAGATGATCGGAATTCTTTTTGTCGTGCTGCTGTTGTTCTTTGGCCAGCGTGAAATCATCTCAGACCGGATGAACACGGCGCAGTTCTTCGCGTTCCTCTTCTTTCTCTTCCGCAGTTACGATCCGATGCGGAAACTCTCGCGACTCCAAAACAGTATGGAGCAGGCACTCGCTGCCGCGCATCACGTATGGGAAGTGATGGACGAGCATGCAGCCATCAAAGAAAAACCTGGCGCGATCGAGCTGCCGCCGTTGCAGAAAGAGATCGAGCTGCGAAATATTTCGTTTGGCTATGCGAGTGAAACGAAATCGGTGCTGCGCGATGTGAGTTTGAAGATTAAAGCAGGCACGATGGTGGCTCTTGTGGGCGAGTCAGGCGGTGGCAAGTCGACCCTGACGAAGCTGCTGCCGCGTTTTCACGATCCGAGCTCCGGCGCGGTCTTGTGGGACGGCGTTGATATTAGAGACGCGACGATCTCCAGCTTGAGAAAACAGATGGCGCTCGTCACTCAGGAGACAGTGCTCTTCAACGACACGGTTCGTCATAACATCGCTTACGGAAAGCCCGAAGCGACCGATAACGAGGTCGAAGAGGCGGCGCTGATCGCATTTGCGCACGACTTTATTCGCGAATTACCTGATGGTTACGATACGATTGTCGGCGAGCGCGGCACCTTTCTTTCCGGCGGCCAGCGCCAACGGCTCGCTATCGCCCGTGCAATTCTGGTTAATGCGCCAGTTCTGATTCTCGACGAAGCTACGTCCGCACTCGACGCGGAATCGGAGCGATTAGTCCAGCGTGCGATCAGCAATCTGGTCCGAAATCGCACCACGATCGTGATCGCGCACCGTTTATCGACCGTGCGCCGCGCCGACGTTATCGTCGTCATGGAAGCAGGACGGATCATCGAGATCGGAACACACGCGGAATTGCTTGCAAAGGGCGGGCAATATCGAAAGCTTTATGAGTTGCAATTCGCGGACGAGGAAGAGGATCCACAGATTGCGCAGTTAGCACCGATTTAACCTGTGTAATCCGTGGATAAAAAAACATGAAATCAATGACCGGATACGGCAAGGCGATGGTGGCAGGAGATGATTTCTCCGTCTCTGTCGATCTCAAGACCGTCAACAATCGATTTCTCGATATACACCTTCGCGTCGGATCTGAGCTCGCTTCGCTCGAGCCGTCGATCAAAAAACGCATCTCGTCGAGACTCTCACGCGGCCGCGTTGACGTCACCATCAGCATGGAACGCGTGTCGCAAATCGCCTACGAGATCAATCGTCCGCTAATCGCCGGTTACGTCAGCGCGTTGAAGCAGCTGCAAAAAGATTTTGATATCTCCGGCGAGCTCGACATCAACGTCATCGCGCGTATCCCCGGCGCCTTACAGCCCGCTCGCAACGGCATCGATGAGCGAATGACCGCCGCTCTCGAGCGTGCAATGGACCGGGCCCTCGACGAGCTCGAAAGAATGCGCGAACAGGAAGGCGAAGCGCTCAGGACCGAGCTGCGCGAACGAGTACAGAAGATCGAGACACTCGTGCCCATCATCGAGTCGTCTGCCGCGGGGCTTGCCGACGCATATCGCCTGCGGTTGCAAAAACGAATTGGTGAGCTGCTGAACCGCGGTGGACAGATCGTCGAGATCGATCCGGTGCGACTGGCCCAGGAAGTTGCTTATCTCGCAGATCGTAGTGACGTCAGTGAAGAGATGGTGCGCTTGCGCAGCCACCTGTCGCAGTTTCAGGAAGCTCTCAATGCTCCGGGCGAAGCAGGAAAGATGCTCGATTTCCTGTTGCAGGAGCTGAATCGCGAGGCCAATACGACACTTTCAAAATCTACTGATCTCGCGATTAAGGAGGCTGGCTTGGCGATCAAAGCAGAAGTGGAGAAACTTCGCGAGCAGGTTCAGAATGTCGAGTAAAGTGAAAGAACTGCAACTGGCTGGACCAGTCAATCACGCTCCTTCAAGAGGAACTCTCTTCGTCGTCAGCTCTCCATCGGGCGGCGGCAAAGGCACCATCATTCGACACGTGCTGGATTGTGTGGATAATCTTAGCTATTCTGTCTCGTACACGACTCGTGCGCCACGGCAGAGTGAAGTCGATGGCCGCGAGTATTTTTTTGTCAGCCTTGAAACTTTCGACGAGATGGAAGCAGCGGGCGAGTTTCTCGAATCGGCTTGCGTACACGGAAACTTCTACGGCACGTCGAAAGAGCAGATCCTTAGCGAGACTGCCGCCGGAACCGACATCATCCTCGAAGTCGACGTGCAGGGCGCGGCGAGCGTGCGCCAGTTACTGATGGATTCCGTGAGCATCTTTATCCTGCCGCCTTCTTATGAAGTGCTGCGGCAACGCCTGATCGCCCGCGGGACAGATTCGCCACAACAGTTGGAAGTGCGCTTCCGGAATGCGCCCGAGGAGTTGAAACAGTATTCAGCGTTTGATTACGTAATTATCAATGATGAGATCGACAGGGCGTCCGCGCAGCTTGCGTCGATCATTTACGCCGAACGCGCGCGTTGCATGCGCCAGGAGCCGCTGGTGCGGGAAGTCATCCAGAAATTTAAAAGCAATTCAATCGTAGATTCATTAGACTGAAGGAGCTGCCAGAGTGCCTACACCGACAGAGCTAGTTGAGACGGAAGTTGACGGAAGTAACGCGCCGCAAGTTGATTCGAAGTACCGCTTGATCATCCTCGCCGCAAAACGCAGTAAGCAGTTGCAGCGCGGCGCGACACCCAGAATCGAGATCGATCCACAGAAGCACAAACCCACGCGCATCGCGCTTGAAGAGGTGATGCGCGGCCGCGTGCACTTTCATATTAAGGAAAACGAGGACGCGGATTAGACGGATCTTTAAGAGACCTGTGCAGGTCTGAAAAAATCCGTGTAATTCGTGGCTACATGCCCTTGTAATCCGGCCCGCCTCCGCCCTCAGGCGTTACCCAGTTAATAATCTGGTACGGGTCCATGATGTCGCAGGTTTTGCAGTGAACGCAGTTTGAGAAGTTGATCTGCAGACTCCGCTTGCCGTTTTCACCGTCTTCAACCATCTCGTAGACCGCCGCCGGACAAAATCGCTGACACGGGTTTCCGTACTCCTCCGCACAACGCGTCGAACAGATATTCGTATCGAGCACGTGCAGATGGACCGGCTGGTCCTCATCGTGGCCCACCGCTGCGTGATAGACGTTAGTGACTTTATTGAACGTAAGCTTGCCGTCGAAACGCAGATCCTTGTAACGCTGCTCGATCCGGTCGCCGCGATATCCGTACGCTGACAACTTCTTCATCTCTTCGTGGCCAGGGACAGCGCGGTCGCGGTCGAAGATTCCCCAGGCGCGCCCGCCGGTGAAGAATTGCAAACCCGCATTGAACAGGCCGAGCCAGCGTCCATGTTTGAAAGCAGCGTGAAAGTTTCGCACCTTGCGCAGCTCGGGAACGATCCAACTGTCGTTCACAACCTGCTCGTATTTCTGCAACTGTTTGGCGGAGTAATCACCCGCTTTCAACGCCTCGAAGATAACTTCCGCCGCCAGCATGCCGCTCTTGATCGCGGAGTGAATTCCCTTCAATCGCTGCGGGTTGAGAAGTCCAGCGCAGTCGCCCGCCAGCAGCACTCCATCGGCGTACATGCGTAGCATTGCGAAGTAGCCACCGGCGGTGACGGTCTTCGCGCCGTAACGGATCATCTTTCCGCCTTCGAGCAGTTTCGCGATGTATGGATGAGTCTTGTAACGCTGAAACTCAGCATGCGGATCGATCAACGGATCTTTGTAATCGAGACCCGTGACGTAGCCGATGTTCACGACATTGTTTTGCATGCCGTAGATCCAGCCGCCGCCGTACGTCGCCGAGTCTGAAGGAAAACCGAGGGTGTGGGTGACGCGTCCGGTGGGATAACGATCGTCCGGCAACTCCCAAAGCTCTTTCACGCCGACGCTGTAGGTTTGCGGCTCGCGTCCTTCATCGAGTCCGAGACGCTCGACGAGTTGTTTCGTGAGCGAGCCACGTGGTCCTTCGCCGAGCACAGTCACCTTGGCGCGCAAATCGACTCCCGGCTCGTAATTGGGTTTCCGCTTCCCTTCCTTATCGATGCCTTTGTCGCCTGTGCGGACGCCGAGCACGCGATCGTTGTCGTCGTAGAGCAAATCAGCGCCGGGAAACTCCGGAAAAATGTTGACGCCCGCTTCTTCAGCCTTCTCGCCGAGCCACGCAGTCAAACGATTGAGCGAGACGATGTAGTAGCCGTGGTTCTTGAGCGGAGGCGGGGTGATGGGCGAGCGCAGCGCCAGTTTCGAGGTGAGATAAAGAAAGTAATCTTCTTTTACAGGCGACTCGAGTGGCGCACCCTGTTCTTCAAAATCCGGAATCAGCTCGCGCAGCCCTCGCGGATCCATCACCGCGCCGGAAAGAATGTGCGCGCCGACCGCCGCGCCTTTTTCGATTACTGCGATCTCGACGTCCCCGAGGGATTTATCTTCTTTCACCAGTCGCGCAAGGTGCAGAGCGCCGCTGAGATTAGCCGGGCCGGCGCCTACAAACACGACCTCAAACTCTAACGTTTCTCGTTCCATGGTTCACAATTTACACAGATTCCGGCGATTGTTCCAACACCATTAATCTGTGTAATCTCTTGACATGCCAAACCATCTTATTAACGAAACCAGTCCTTATCTCTTACAGCACGCACACAATCCGGTCGATTGGTACCCGTGGGGCGAGGAAGCATTTGAAAAAGCGCGCCGTGAGAATAAGCCCGTCCTGCTCAGCATTGGTTATTCAGCGTGTCACTGGTGTCACGTGATGGCGCACGAGTCGTTTGAGAACGAAGACATCGCGCAGCTTATGAACGAGCATTTCGTCAACATCAAAGTCGATCGCGAGGAGCGACCGGATCTCGATCAGATCTACATGAACGCCGTCCAGATGATGACGCATCATGGTGGCTGGCCGATGACGGTTTTCCTCACTCCTAATGCAGTACCGTTTTACGGCGGCACTTATTTCCCACCGCAGGATCGCTACAATATTCCCGGATTTCCGAGGGTTTTGATTGGTGTCGCCGAGGCTTATCAGGAACGTAAGGAAGATATTCAGCAAACAGGCGAATCGCTAATTACCGAGCTGCGACGGCTGAGTGAAACAGGCAGCTCCGAGCATCCGATCGAGCCGGAGCTGCTCGATGCCGCTTACACCGGCATGATCAGAAACTACGACTCGGTTAACGGCGGCTTCGGGGGCGCGCCAAAATTCCCACCAGCGATGTCGCTCGAGTTCCTTTTGCGCACTTACGCTCGCACTGGCAACGAAGACGCTCTCCAGATGGTTGGTCACACGTGCCGAAAGATGGCGAATAGCGGCATGTACGATCAACTCGGCGGCGGCTTTCATCGCTACTCGACCGACTCACGCTGGCTCGTGCCGCACTTCGAGAAAATGCTCTACGACAACGCCCTGCTCTCACGGCTCTATCTTCACTATTTCCAGGTAAGTGGCGACGAGCTGGCGCGCGCGACCGTCGAGGGCATTCTCGATTACGTCCTGCGCGAGATGACTCACCCTGAAGGCGGGTTTTATTCGACTCAGGACGCCGACTCGGAAGGTCACGAAGGAAAATTCTTTGTCTGGGACATCCAGGAGATTCGCGACGTGCTTGGCGAGACTGCTGCTGCGCGCTTCTGCGATTACTTCAACATTACCGAGGCAGGTAACTTCGAAGGCAAAAACATTCCTAACGTCACGCGCACACTCGAAGATGTCGCTGTCGCACACAGGATTTCTGTGGACGAGTTAACGGCGTCATTGAACGAAAGCAAACAAATACTTTTCGAGCGTCGCGAAAGGCGCGTCAAACCGGATCGCGATGAAAAAATCATCACCGCATGGAACGGACTGATGATGGCGAGCTTCGCTGAGGCAGGTATCGTCTTAAATCGCCCGGATTACACAGACGCGGCACGTCGAAACGCCGAGTTTGTAATTTCAAACCTGCGCCAGGATGGAATGCTTCTGCGTACCTGGAAAGATGGGCAGGCGAAGTTCAATGCCTATTTGGAGGACTACGCATTTCTCTCCGAAGGCTTACTCACCCTGTTTGAAACCACTGGAGAATTTCGCTGGCTCACGAAATCGCTGGCCCTGGCGGTGCAAATGGTCGCCGAGTTCTGGGATGAGGACGCCGGTGCTTTCTTTTTCACGGGTAAATCTCACGAAAACCTGATCGTGCGTTCCAAGGATTTCTTTGACAATGCGACGCCGTCCGGCAATTCGGTTGCGGCAATGGTCCTGCTCAGACTCGCAATCCTCGACGGGAAAGAGCAGTACCGTAATTTGGCGACAGCGACGCTTCGCGAAGTCGCCGATCAGGTGCGGCGGTATCCTTCCGGCTTTGGATACGCTCTTTCCGCGGTGGATTTCCTGCTCTCAACCCCCAAGGAAGTGGCCATCGTCGGCAATACGCCTTTTGATATCGAGCCTATGCTCCGCGAAGTTTGGCGCCAGTACTTGCCAAACAAGGTCGTCGCCCCAAGTTTTGGCGTCGACGTAATTCCGCTTTTAGAGGGCCGTACTCCGATAAACGGCCTGCCAACGGCGTACGTTTGCGAACATTACACCTGCAAACAGCCAGTCACCGACGTGACGTTCCTGGCCGAACAACTCGGAGAAACTGTTTAGAGTTCAAGCTTTAGCTTGTTTCCCCCATTGCCGAGCACCCACACAGGCAAGCTAAAGCTTGAATTCTGAACAAAATACGTCTATATTTACCCTCGTGCCCAACAATGTTGGCACCATACCTAGCGCGCTAATAACTCACAACTCGTACGAAGAAGGATTGGGCCCCAGCAATGCTGCAAACCAACTGGAAGAGCACCGCGCTCCTGGGCGGAATCTCTGCTGTGAGCGCTCTTTTGCTTTTGTCGGCCGCAGTCGCCATCGTTGACCTCGCATTGTTCACTAACACCGGTATCGGATCGTGGCTACTGCTGCTTTTAATCGCGATCGCCTCGAGCCCGCTAACCGTCCGCGTGGCTAGTGACGACGGCATCCTTCGCAGCCGCGAATCGATCGCCGATTCGTTCGTCCTGCTCGCGGTCATGCTGTACGCCGTGCCGCCGTCAAACACTGCTGGACCAGCAGTGCTGCTGGCCGCCGTCGTCGCACTCGTCTCCACTTATCGCATTGCAACGAATCGTGAGGTCGTGCTCAAGACGGGCATGGCAGTCGTCTCCACGTTTATCGCCGCATCACTGTACGGTGCCCTAATCGATCTGTTCGCCGGGCAGAGTGAGTTGCCTGCACAAGGCGCGCTGCCATTGAACGTCTTCCTGATCCCGCTACTCGTCGTCGCCGCTCTGCAATACGCACTCAGCACGATCGCCACCGCATGGTTTATCAGTTTCGAAGCCGGTAAGTTCACGCTCGTTCCGACTCCGGAAACCGTTGTTTGGACTCTTACGACAAAACTCGCCGGCGCAGCTTCTGCTTCCCTCTTCTATGCGGCTGTTCTGAACAAGACACTTGCATACGCCGTTCTCGGTTTATTGATCTCCTTACTCGTCTATCTTCTCTATCGCTTCAACGAGCGACGTCTCGAACAGATCCGCGATGCTGAAGCTGAGCGTCGCCGTCACGTCGAGGAGATGGCCGAGATTCACATGAACACGATCGAGTCGCTCGCGATCGCCATCGACGCAAAGGACCAGACCACACACGGTCACGTTCGCCGTACACAGCTTTACGCAACACAGATGGGCAAGCTTTTCAAGGTCCCCGAATCGGAGCTGCGCGCGTTGCACGCGGGTGCGCTGCTGCACGACATCGGCAAGCTCGCGGTGCCTGAGTACATCCTGAACAAGCCGGGCAAACTCACGGAAGCCGAGTTTGCGAAGATGAAGATTCATCCCGTCGTCGGCGGAGACATTCTCAAGCGCGTCAACTTCCCTTACCCCGTTGAAGACATCGTTCGTTATCACCACGAGAAGTGGGACGGCAGCGGCTATCCCAAAGGCCTCAAGGCCGAAGCGATTCCACTCGTCGCGCGCATTATCTCGGTAGTCGATTTCTACGATGCGACACGTTGCGATCGTCCCTATCGCAAGGGAATGAAACGCGAAGAGTCGCTCGCCCTCCTGCGCAGCATGGTTGGAAGTGCGTTCGATCCGAAGGTTGTCGACATGTTTGTGCTGCACGTCGAAGAGTTTGATCGCATGATCGACTTGCAGGACATCAAGGAGCAAGTCGCATCCGCCGCCACGGAAGACACGCAAACAGCCACGAAGCCTGACGCTGGTCTCGCGCCGGATATTCTCGGCGCTGCCGAAGAGGGCTCGCCGTTCCGATCGATCAGTGACGCGCAAAGAGAAGTTTTTGCGTTACATGAGATCGCGCAGACCATCGGCTCGTCGCTCAATCTCAGTGATACGGTCACGCTGGTTGCAAACAAGTTGCGTGCGATCGTGCCGTTTGACACGTGCGTGATTTACCTCGTCGACGATCGGTCAGGCAAGGCGATCGCGGCGCACGTCTCGGGTGAGGAAGTCGAAATATTCAAGCGACGCCGGATCAACATCGGCGATGGGATTACGGGTTGGGTGATCGCCAACGCGCGTTCAATGTGTAACGCGTCACCGGATCTCGATCTGATTGGCATTCCCGATGAAATCGTAAAGCGTTATCGCGGCGTGCTCGTGTCGCCGTTACAGCGCGAGGACGGCGCTTTCGGCGCGATTTCACTTTATTCGCAGAGTCGCACGTCATACTCGACCGAGCACGTGCGTTTGCTGGAATCAGTTTGCCAGCACGCGTCGAGCGCTCTCAATAATGCTTTGACTTACGAGAAGACGCGCGACAGTGCTTTGATCGATCCGTTGACCGAGCTGCCTAACGCGCGAGGCTTCTACATGATGCTCGAGCAGCGCATAGCGGAATGTCAGCGCATGAACCGTGAGCCGGTGGCAGTCGTCTGTATGGACATCGACGACTTCAAGATCGTGAATGATAAATATGGTCACTCGATTGGCGACCGTTTGCTGGCGAGCGTGGCGGGTGTTGTTCGTCGCGAGCTCAGGCAGATGGACATATTGACGCGTTATGCCGGGGATGAATTTGTCGCGATCATGCCGATGGCGTCGAGCAAGATGGCGGTCTCGATCAGCGAGCGCATGCGGAATACGGTCGAGGACCAACTCTTCTCAGTACGCACCGGCACGATGGTCGGTCTCGGGGTTAGTCTCGGCGTCGCCTGCTTCACGGAAGATGGCGAGACGAGCGAGGAGCTCCTGAGCGCGGCCGCAAGACGGATGCAAACCGACAAGAACAGCCGCAAAGCGATTCTCACAGTCGCGGGCGCCGGCGTCAGCTCGATCGACATGATGACGTAGCCACAAAAAGCACAGAAGAATTTTTAGCCACCAAAAGGGCACAAAAAGCACAAATATTTTTCTGAATGGTTCTGCCCGTTACATTTCCGGGTGGCTTTCAGGCAATCATCTTTTGTGCTTTTTGCGCCTTTTTGTGGCAAAAGATATTTTCCCTTATAATCCCACGATTCATGAGCAAACAAACAGCAGCACCACCTTCAGCCGCTAAAGCCGAAGAGCAGCAGGGCTCTACGGGCGCCGGCGTTATGGACGCACCTCCGCAAGTCGACCCGCAACTTCTTAAAAAAGAAAGAGACGAGGCCAAAGAACGACAGAAGGATCGCCTCAGCGGTCTCGGCAACGATCAACTCGTCGAGCTTTACCGCCAGATGCTCCTGATTCGTCGCTTCGAAGAGAAATCGGCGGAAGCTTACGTCGCCGGCAAGATCGGCGGCTTCTGTCACCTCTACATCGGTCAGGAAGCTGTCGGCGTCGGCGCGATTTCGGCCATCAGAAAAGAGGACTACGTGCTCGCCAGCTATCGCGAACACGGCCTCGCGCTCGCCAAAGGAATGTCAGCCAGAGGGATTATGGCCGAGCTTTTTGGCAAAGCGACCGGCTGCTCGAAAGGCAAAGGCGGCTCGATGCACATGTTTGACAAGAGCCTCGGCTTTCTCGGCGGCCACGCGATCGTCGGCGGCCAGATTCCACTCGCAACCGGCACCGCTTTCGCGACCAAATACCAGGGCACGGATCAAGTGACGCTCTGTTTCTTCGGTGAAGCAGCGGTGAACCAGGGCGCGTTTCACGAATCGCTGAACATGGCCCAGCTCTGGAAACTGCCGTGCATTTACATCTGCGAGAACAACCAGTACGGCATGGGCACTTCCCTCGCCCGCGCGATGTCTCTGCAAAACATCGCCCAGAAAGCCTGCGCCTACAACATGGCTTCGGAGTTTGTCGACGGCATGGACGTGCTCGCCGTTCGCGAGGCGACGGTGCGCGCAGTCGAACGCGCGCGCAAAGAGTACCTGCCGACGCTGCTCGAAATTCGCACTTATCGCTTCATGGGCCACTCGATGTCTGACCCCGGAAACTACCGCACACGGGCCGAGATCGAGAAGTACCAGGAGCGCGATCCGATCAAGCTCTTCTCTGCGACCCTGCTCGAACAAAATATCGTGGAACAGAAAGCGTTGGACGAGATGGACCGCAAGATAAAGGAAGAAGTCGAAGATTCACTGCGCTTTGCTGACGAGAGCCCGCTGCCGGAGCCGGATGAGCTCTACACCGACGTCTACGCGAACCCAATCGAACCAGGCCGCAAATAGAACCCGAACATGGCAACAATCACAATCCGCGAAGCACTTAACCAAGCCCTCCGTGAAGAGTTGGCCCGAGACGAAAAAGTTTTTCTCATGGGCGAGGAAGTCGCCGAATATGACGGCGCTTACAAAGTCACCAAGGGCCTCCTGCATGAGTTTGGCAACAAGCGAGTCATAGATACACCGATCACGGAGCTCGGCTTCGCCGGTCTGGGTGTCGGCGCAGCGATGGCTGGGCTGAGACCGGTAATCGAGTTCATGACGTTCAACTTCTCGATCCTTGCCACCGATCAGATTATCAACTCCGCCGCGAAGATGCTTTACATGTCGGGCGGGCAGTTCAACATCCCGATCGTGTTTCGTGGCCCAAGCGGCTCGGCGTTTCAGGTTTCGTCGCAGCACTCGCAGGCGATCGAGTCGTGGTACGCGTACTTTCCCGGGCTGAAAGTCGTCATGCCTTCGACGCCGGCTGACGCGAAAGGTCTGTTGAAGTCTGCGATTCGCGATGACGATCCGGTCATCTTTCTCGAGCAGGAGCGGATGTACAACAACAAAGGCGAAGTGCCGGACGATCCCGATTTCACGATTCCCCTCGGCGTGGCTGACGTCAAACGAGAAGGAACAGACGTAACAATCGTGGCGCGCTCGTTGACAGTGCCCCTCGCGTTGAAAGCCGCGGAGCAACTTCAGGAGCAGGGTGTTTCGTGTGAGGTGATCGATCCGAGAACTATTCGGCCATTGGATATCGATACGATTGTCGCGTCAGTGAAGAAGACGAACCGCGTCGTGATTGCGGAGGAGTCGCACCCGATCTGCGGCGTGGGCGCGGAGATCAGCGCTGAGATCATGGAGCGCGCATTTGATTATCTCGACGCGCCGGTAAAGCGTGTTTCGGGTGTTGATGTGCCGATGCCGTACGCGAAGAACCTTGAGAATCTCGCGATTCCGGATGTGAATCGGATCGTCGCTGCAGTACGCGAAGTCGCGTATTTAGACTGAAGCTTTTGTTCAGAGTTCAAGCTTTAGCTTGCTGTCTCGGGTGACGAGTAAGCAAGCTAAAGCTTGAACTCTGAGCTCACCTGCAAGAAGGACACTGCCGAATGGCAACCAAAGTAATCATGCCGAAGCTCTCCCCAACGATGGAGGAGGGACAGATCTCGCGTTGGTTGAAGAAAGAGGGAGACAAGGTCTCCATGGGCGAGCCGCTCGCCGAAATCGACACCGACAAAGCGACGATGGAAATGCAGGCGCTCGGTAACGGCGTGCTGCGGAAGATCCTTATCAACGAAGGACAGGCGGCGCCGCTGGGGCAATTGATCGCTGTCATCGGTGAGCCTGACGAAGACATCGCATCGTTGTTGTCTGAAGCGCCGGCTCAGCCGCAGGTACAGGAACAGAAGGAGACGGACTCACCGCCACCTGCACCTGATGTGGCTCAGCCACAGCCGCAGCTACCTAATCTGGCTCCTGCGAATGGCCGTCAGCCGCAAGCCGCACCTTCGGATTCAGGTCGCATGATTGTTTCGCCGCTGGCTGCCAGAATGGCTGCCGAGGCCGGTATCGATCTGCGCTCGTTGCAAGGTAGTGGGCCGGGCGGGCGTATCATCAAGCGAGACATCGAAGCCATAATCAGCAAGCCTGCACCCGCGCCGGCGCCTTCATACGTCCAGCAGACAGGTGCGACAGCTTATCGAGACGAGCCCGCCAGTCAAATTCGACAAACGATTGCGAAGCGACTCGTCACGTCGCTCGGGCCGGTGCCGCACTTCTTTCTCACTAGCGAGATCGAGATGGATCGCGCGGCCGAAATGCGCAAGGGCATTAACGCACTCGATCCCGATCTGAAGATCAGCATCAACGACATCATTATCAAGGTTGCGGCAGCAGCGCTGATTCAACATCCGCAGGTGAACGCGTCGTTCCAGGAAAAGATCGTCCGCTACTACGAACATGCCGACATCGGCGTAGCGGTGGCGATTGAGGATGGATTAATCACGCCCATCGTGCGCGCTGCGGATCAAAAATCGCTGAGCCAGATCGCCGCGGAAGTTCGCGAGTTGGCGGAACGTGCGCGATCGAAGAAATTAAAGCCCGAGGAGTACACGGGCGCGACTTTCTCGGTCAGTAACCTGGGAATGTTTGGGATTGATGAGTTCACGGCGGTTATCAATCCGCCTGAGGGCGCGATACTCGCTATCGGCGCGATGAGTGCGAAGCCCGTCGTACGTGAGAATGAGATCGTGATCAGGCAGATGATGCGCGTGACGATGTCGTGCGATCACCGTGTGATCGACGGCGCCACCGGGGCGAAGTTCTTACAAACGTTCAAAAAGATCTTAGAGAACCCCTTGTATTTAGTTGTCTGAGGTAGGTCTTATCCACAGATTACACAGATACTATAAACACTCTGTGTAATCTGTGGATAGAACTGTCTAAGCAGCGCGAACTGTTTCCCTCTTAAAGCAGCTCGCAATCTCCTCCGCATCGAGCGTGTCGCGTTCCATCAGCATCTCGACCAGACGTCCAATCGAATCACGCTCAGCAGTCACGATCGCACAGGCACGCTCAAGCTGCTCGTTGATCAGCTCGGTAGTACACTCCTCGACTCGATCGAGCAAGCTCTGACTGCGCTGCTGGTCCGGCTGCCCGAGGTGAATCGGCCCGAGGCGGCTCATACCAAACTCACTCACCATCGCCCGCGCAATCTCTACCGCACGCTCAATGTCGTTCGAAGCACCCGCCGTCATCGTAGACAACAAAACCTGCTCGGCCGCACGACCACCAAGCAACAACGCGATCTGATCTTCGAGATACTCGCGCTTCTTCATAAACCGATCACGCTCAGGCAGTGACTGCGTCACACCAAGTGCGCGTCCGCGCGGCAGGATCGATACCTTGTGAATCGGATCGCCATTCTCCACCGCGAGTCCCACAGCAACGTGTCCCGCTTCGTGAACCGCGGTCGCATAGCGCTCGTCTTCGTCCATCATGAACCCTTGTCGCTCAGCGCCCATGAGAATGCGGTCACGCGCAAACTCGACGTGCTTGCGAGCGATTGCAGTCGCATCCTCGCGAGTCGCGGCAATCGCGGCTTCGTTCATCAGGTTAGCGAGCTCGGCTCCTGAGAAGCCCGGAGTTCCGCGCGCAATCCACGTCAGATCGAGACCGTCCTCGAGTTTGAGGTTGCGCGAATGGACTTTCAAAATCGCCTCACGACCATTCACGTCAGCAAGATTTACGGCGATCTCGCGATCGAATCGACCGGGACGCGTGAGCGCCTTGTCGAGAATGTCAGGCCGATTGGTTGAGGCAATGACTACCACTGCGGTCGACTGATCGAATCCGTCCAGCTCGACGAGCAACTGGTTAAGCGTCTGGTCCTGATCGGCGGTGGCGGAGTCGCCGCCCCGACCGCGCTTGCGTCCGAGCGCGTCGATCTCGTCAATAAAGATAATGCACGGAGAAAGCTTTCTTCCTTTTGCGAACAGGTGTCTGACACGCGCAGCGCCGAGTCCGGCAAACTTCTCCTGAAAACTCGATCCCGACGCGGCCAAAAATGCGACGCCCGCTTCCTTCGCCGCTGCTCTAGCCAGCAGCGTCTTGCCTGTTCCCGGTGGTCCGTAAAGCAAAATTCCACGTGGAACTCGGCCACCAAGACGGCTGAACCGCTCAGGATTGCGTAGAAACTCAATCGTCTCTGTCAGCTCCGCACGCGCTTCGTCAACACCAGCCACGTCTTCGAAACCGACGTTCTGTTTGCCGCTGGAATTCTCAAGCTCGAACGATCCGCGACCGCTCATGCTTGAATAGATTCGCCAACCCGCAAATCCGATCAGTCCGAGTGTCAATATCGGCAACGCCCAACTCACGATGCTCGACAAGAGTCCCGGTTGCAGCGGCCGAAACTCAACCGGCACGTTCTGCTTTCGGAATAGCTGGACGATTTCAGCCTGCGTGGTCTCGCCAGTCACGGTGGCTTCCTGGAGCGAGCCATCAGCCTTCGTGACTGTCAGCGTCTCGCCTGCGACGGAGAGCGCCACGGCGCCACCGGTTTGGGCAAGACTATAAAGCTGCGAGTAGTTGATCTTTTGAACAGGCGGCTGGTGCCGCTGATAAGTCGCGATAGCGGCGGCGATAACCAGGGACAAAGTTATGATTGCCAGACCTACGAGGGCGACTCTGCGTGTTCGGACAGAGACCCTAGGCGTGGGGGTGGGCATAAAAACAAACCTCCAAAAAATTTAGAAACAATCGGGATTGGAAAAGCGACGAACTTCGGAAGGAAGGACCCGCTCGAAACAGCTAAACGCACTTTACCAGTGACTAATATGTGAAGTCCAGAACAACTTCGTGAAATTTGGACCCTTTGCCACAGATGAACATAGATGGAGAACGGATGCCTGGAATTCTATCCGCATACATCGGCGATTATTCGTGACGGGTTTTCATACGCACTTGCCGGGCGATTTGCCTGAAAAATCTCGAAATCGGAAGCGGCATGGTCGTTGCTCAAGGGAGGGCGATTGCTTTTGTACCAACGAAACTTGGGCGTGGTTGACAAAAGGAGGAAGAAGAAATGCTTTGGACGATTTTTGTAATTCTTTTGGTCCTGTGGTTACTCGGCGTGGTAAGTAGCTACACGGTAGGTGGGTTTATTCATATTCTGCTTGTGTTAGCGCTTGTGGTGCTGCTAATCAACATAATTGGTGGTCGCCGTCCAGTTGTTTAAGGCAAACGCGCACACTGTTTGCCCTGCTCGACGCCCGACACCACGCTGGTAAGTCGGGCGTCCATAAAATCAGGCAAGTGGTAGATCAACTACACTAATGATTCGCCCTACTGGATACAGATTCATTTGCGGATCCCAGTAGGGCGATCTCTTGTAGAAGAAGCGAAGACGCGCTGAAGGACTGGCAGCAAATTCAGGATCCAGTGCAAGGAGTTGTCGAAACTCCTGCTCGACCGCTGGATCTTTTTCCATCATTTCGCGAGCGAGATCTTCGAGCACGTAGTGTTCTGCGTACTCCTTCTCTTCAAAGATCGCATTGAAGAAGCCCCAGTGGGCCAGGGAGTCGGGCGCTTCGGGTTCGAGGAGGTTGAGTATTACTTTCGCTTTCGTCTGGGCCACCGGCACGACGGGCGAGCCCGGCGGAAAAACTCGCGTTTCAATTGTTTTCTTGGCGTTGAAGACTGGCATGTGCCGGCCCTCGAATGGTCCGTCGGGCCAGTTCACGTTTGTGAAGCGGTAACTCTCGATCTTCACCGGATGAAACTCCGCGAGAGTCTTCATCTGTATTCCGTGCGCTTTCAACACATCGATCACTTCGGTCCATTGCGCGGGCACGATGTAATAGAGCGGTGGAGAAACGGCTGTTTTCACTCCAAACGTCTGATACATCGGAATCGTTAAGTCGAGTGGCTCACGACCGTAAATCACACGCAGATCTCCCGACACTTCACTCTGCTCCGTCTCGTAAGTGAAAGCCTTCAACGCGAATGGCATCGCTTCGTCAGTCAAATCAAAATCGATTGGAAAAAGTTTATCCGGATGGTACGTGCTGCCCATCGCCAGCGTACGCTGGTCAGCTTCACGGCCGATGGTTCGCAAACGCTGCGGATCGCGATTGACTTCAGTCAACGCTGCGCGCAGAAAATCGTATGTCCCGATCACACGCGAGCGATAGTCTTTGATCATGTGCGTTTCGATCAGTATCCCCGGACGATTTCTGAGCGGCACGTATCCGGTTGAGAAACGTGGCGAGCCGTTGAAGTCTCTCGTGCCCAGCTCGAGATCGCGATTATCGATGAACTCGAGATACCACGAGATGATATTGCCCGCTGCTTCAGTCGCGGGCGCGACTTTCCCGCCGAAGACTTCGCGCTCCCATGCAAGCACCTCGTCGTCAACGCCGTCGTGATGTTCGTGGTGATACGTTATGTTGCACCGATAGTCTGCGCCATCCGTGACGTGGCAGTCGATGAAGAGATCCGGTTGCCATTCATCCCAGAGCTTCAGCCAGGCGCGCGTCTCGGGCGTGTCGGCTTTCATGTAGTCGCGATTGAGGTTCTGGTACGTGCTTGTCGTGCGCCAGCCCATGTCGGTTGGACCGTTCTGGTTGATGCGATTGTAAGGACTGGAGCGCTCGTGACCGTCAGTGTTGTAGATCGGGATAAATAACAAGACGACATTGTTCAGCATGCCTGCGGCTGTTTGCGTGATGGCGATGTCGCGCAGCAGGGCGAAGCCGGCGTCTTTGCCGTCGGGCTCACCGGAGTGAATGCAGGCCTGGATCAGAACGACTGCTTTGTTCTGTGCTTTGGCCGCCTGTGGTGTGAACGTGTGCGTTTCTGAGGCGATGACGAGTGGTAATTCCCTGCCCTCACCGCTGAAGCCGAAATACTGGTATTCGATCGATGGCGATGCGTGCGCGAGCCTGCGCGCAAACGCGACGGTGTCTGAATAACTGGGTGTTTGGCGGTAGTCAGTGCTTTCGGCGTGCGTGCGCCATTCCGGTGGGATTGGTGTTGTGGTCATAATTAAGCTTCAGTAAATAAAGAGAGTCAGAGTAATTGAACAAGCAAAGCAGGGAACAAGTCAGGAAGGGTGGCTTGCCCCCGCTTTCAATTGGAGGCGGGGGCAAGCCCCTCTTCCTGACTTGTTCAAATCCAACTTGTTCAATCCAACAATCGAAGAATTATAGAGTAGTACTACACGAGCGGCACTCCGAGCGCCGGCGCGCATTCAGAGTGCCGCATGCTGAACAACGAATGTACATCACTCGCGTGAACCAACCCGTGATGAACGCACTGACCCCCAAAATTCCGATCAGGACAGCCGCGTTCAACAGAAAATCCTTCACTCCACTCCTCTGGACCGATGATTGAGACCGCGTTCATACCCGGACTGGAACGGCCTGTCAAGCACCGTATTCGCATACTGCGTCCTCAATTCATCTTCCACATCCGAATACGCGCGGTCCCTGCGTCGCGGATGCAGCGCCGCCATGTACCCACGACGATAACTTTCCTCGTCTTCATCAAAGTTGCCGGTGTACTGGGTGCGCTCGCTTTCACGCATCTCATCCCACCAGTTTTCGCGCAACACGTCGAGATCTTCGGCGCCGGCTTTACGCATCACGTCCGCCGCATTGTCAGCCTGATCGCCTTCATCCGCGTACACGATCAGCACAGTATGCCCATGTCTCAGCGCGTCTTCGTAAAGATAAACGTCTTCGTGAGGAATGCCTTCGCCCAGTTCTTCTTCAACCTGATCGCCGACTGCCGAGCCCGCCGCCGCACCAACCGTGCCCAACAACGCCGCGCCCACCATTCCAAACGCCAGCAACGGTCCAATACCCGGCACCACCAGACTCGCGACCGCCAGACCAGCAGTGGCGCCGCCCGCGGCTCCCATCGCTCCACCGACCGCCGCACCCATTGCGCGGCCCATGCCGGGCTCTTCAGTGTCGCTGACCGGTACACCCGCTTCGAGTCGTTCCGGCGCACCGCCTGGCCTTACGATTCCGATCCTTTTGTCCGTAATACCAAGACTTCTTAACTGTTTTACTGCGTTGTCCGCTTGATCCTGTGATTTGAATACTCCAGTAACTGCCTGCATGTCTATTCCTCCCGAATTGGTTTCGATCACTTTCTTAATGCGACTGACATTCCGCGGCAAGCAAAGAACGCGACCGACACAAATCGTTGAGGAATTCCGCAAAGCTATGTTAGAGTCCAAGGGCGATCCAACCCAGTTTTCACGAGGCTCAAATAGCGGATGTACGACATCGTAGACAAACACTGGCCTATGTCGGAGGGCGATGGAAAGGCCACCCGCAAGAAGCGCCCGCGCATACTTGCGATCACGACCGATTGTTGCACCGGCTGCTCCGGGTCACCGGCATGTATCGAGTACTGTCCGATTGAAGCATGCATGTTCTGGGTGCCTGACGAAGATCATCCTCCGTTTGGACGCATCGAAGTCGATCCTTACCTGTGCATCGGATGTCAGAAGTGTACGAGCAAAGGTCCTGATGGAGCGTTTCTCGATGGTTGTCCATGGGACGCGATCGAGATGGTGCCAACCGATGACTGGGAAGCCGTACACGGGATCACATTACCGGATGCGCCGCCTGCTCCTCCAGCGTAATTAGCCACAGATTTACACGGATTTTTGACGGATTGCTTTTGCCGTGAGGGAGGCCTGTTCCTTCACTCGGGTGGAAGCGTTGGTTGCGGATGCGTAAGCGTCGATCAGCGGCAGATCTTCGGCGGTGCCGACTAAAGCGAGGGCGCGCAAGGCTTCCCACACGCTCTCCTCATCTGAATTCAGACTGAGCAAATCTTCTGCGCGCGTGATCTGAGAGCCGTTTGGCTTGAAGATCTTGTTCACGAGTCCCGGCAGCGGCGATCGTAATTCCACCACCGTTCCATCACTTTGCTGAATACGCGCCAATGGTGTTCTGCGCGTCACCTTCGTATCTTCATGCATACTGCTCGCTACGACCCCATCAGCAGGCGCTTTCAACACGTAAGGCTTCAACACTGAAATAAGCTCGTCGCGACCGCTGTTGTCATTGAAGGTGACGAGCGCGAGAGCTGCGTTGCGGCGCACAATCGGTTCCTCGTCGTGTACGAGCTTCAACAACGCGTTGTGGAATTCAGGCGAGGTGTTGTCGAAACCCATCAGCCACGCGACTGTCAAACGAAATTCCGTCTCAGGATTTCCACTCAGCGTCACTAACTGCGGGTACCAGGTCTTCGCACTGCCGTCGCGACGTTCCATGCGCTGTTGAATCTGCAAGAGTGCGTGTTGCACGTGTCGCGGGCTCTTCTCATCCGCAAGGTATTTCGAAATGTCTGCGTCAGACAGCTCGCGACCGAACCACGAGAAGTACCAGGCCAGAAAAGTCGCAGCGACGAAGAGTGTCGCCAGGATCAGGATTGGTCCCGATCCGGGCACGCGCTTGCGCACCTCTGACACTCGTATCTCCGGATGATTGCCGTTACCCGTCATTTAACCAAACTCAGGAAGGATAGATCTGGTAAAGCATAAGATAAACGATCACGCCCGTAACCGACACATAGAGCCACAGCGGCAGCGTGATCCGCGCGATACGCCGGTGTCGCGAGAAGTCCTGGCGCAGGGCGCGATAGAGTGTGATGATGATGAGCGGGACGATCACGACTGCGAGAATCGTGTGCGATAACAGAATCGCGAAGTAGATGGGGCGGACGATGCCAGTGCCCTGAAAGCGTGTAGAGCCGTGGTTGTAGTGATAGATGAGATACGACGTGAGGAAGAGTATTGAAACAACAAGCGCCGCAACCTGGCACGCGCGATGGGCCGCGACATTTCGTGCTCTGATGAATGAGTATCCGGATAAGAGCAGGAGCGCGCTGGTCGCATTAAGACAAGCGTTCAGATGTGGCAGATACGAGATGTATTCAGAGTCCAATCTTACTGGACCTTTTGTGCTTCTTTGTTGGGGTCCATCCTCGAGACCATGGCGCGGACGTCTGGCGGCACGGCGCGGCCCCTGGCGTCGAGCAGAGGCGGCGGTGCCGGCTGTGAGCGGATCTGGCCCCACTCGCCACTGCTTGCAGGCGCCGCGATCGATCTCTTCGCGCCGGGCAGCGGCAGACGGCCTTCCGATTTGAGGTAGAGCAGCGGGTTGACGGCAAACATCAAAGCCATCACGAGGCTCACGGTGATGATGAAGAGATTGTCGATGGTGAGAAAGTCGCCGGATGCGATCACGCTGACGACCGCCATACCGAGAAAACCAAGCGCGACTATGATGCAGATGATATTCAGCAGTCCGAGTTCTTTGCGCATCAGGTTAAAGTTTAGTTCAGAGTTCAAGCTGTAGCTTGTCCGGTGTCCAGATCAAAAGCACAAGCTAAAGCTTGAACTCTGAACTGTTCTCTCAGTGCTTCACCTTTCCAACTGGCTTGCGCCTCTCGCTCGCTTCCTCGTACCCACAGCGTTCGCACTGCCACAACGGAAACGATCCCGTTGGATCGGCGCCTGATTGGTAAACGGCGCGATTCGAGGGAATGATCTTCCCACCGCACTGCGGGCACACACGACCGCGGGTCGTTTGTTTCTCAACATCAATCGCTAATGGATTATCGCTACTCATCCGTACTTTATCCGTGTTATCCGTGGTTCCTGTATTTCCGTAATACCACAAAGATCGAACAGAATATCGACACCGGCGGTATCAAGAGCACCAAAACACCGATATTGAAATTACGAATAAACCGTGAGTTGGTGACGCTGGTCAGCGACGCGCGACACATCGAACACTGCGCGTCAGCGTAAGTATTCGCCAGCAGCACGACTGCCGCCGCAAACACCACCAGAACTACGACTCGCCGCCAACTCAAATTCATTACGGCTCCTCCAACGGCGCCGGTGCTACTGCCGGTTGCTCCTTAAACTTGTATCGCAGTCCCGCCGACCGAAAACTGTCGGGGAAGAAGACGAACAACAGCATAATACAAACCACGAGCATCGGCACTATCGTCAAAATTAAACTCAGCCGCTCAAACTTCAGGTGCATGAAGTACGCCACGATCAGCGCCGCCTTGATGATCGACAGGCCGAGCAGCACGATCAGCATCAGGTGAATCGGCATCGGCTTGTAAGCCAGAAAGATCTCGATGAGCGTCAGCAACACCAGCCAGACCCAGATCGAGGTGAACAGTTTGTTACTGCCTGCGAAATGCTCTTCAACGTGTGCGTGTTCAGTCATTCCGGTTCCTCCACTGAGGCCTACTTAGCCAGGTGTCCGCCAACGTCAACTGACATGATGTAGATAAGCGGGAAAACAAACATCCAGACGAGGTCGACGAAGTGCCAGTAAAGGCCGCTGATCTCGACGTCTTCGTGCCTCAGTTTGTTCACGCGCGCCGCGACCACCGCGAGGTAAACCGCGCCGGTAGCGACGTGGAACATGTGCAAGCCAGTGATCGCGAAGAAGGTGGCGCCAAACAACGGTGAAGGCGGCACGCCGTCAGTGGTCGTGAATACCTTCACCCAATGCTCGGGCAGGAAGAACGGCCGCAGTCCTTCGTGTATCAGGTGTTGCCACTCGATCAAGTGGAGCACGATAAAAGCCACGCCAAAGAAGATCGTCGCCAGGATCCACTTCCTCGCCTTTGCTTTATCACCTTTGCTCGACGCTGACACGCCAAACACCATCGTCAAACTCGACGACAGCAGGCAGAAAGTCATCACCGACGAGAAGACGATGCTCGGGTAGAAAGGAAACGGAGTCGGCCAGACGTTTGACGCGCGCAAGTAGCTGTAGCCGATTAGCAGCGCCGAAAACGTCAGCGAGTCGGAAACGATAAAGAGCCACATTCCGAGCTTGCGGTGGCCCACGCGATAAGGAAAGGCCCCGCCTTCCCAATCCACTGCCGGAAAATGTCCCGCACGTGCTTCAGTGCTCACAGTGCCAGTGCTCACCCTGTCACCTCCAAAGGAAAAGGAGTAGGAATAGGTAGATCCAAAGAGCGCCCATGAAATGCCAGTAAATCGAAACTGCATCTGCGGCAGCCTGTCGTTTTGCGATCAGGCGCGCGTTGTCCAGCGTTCGCAGTGAACGTCGCCACAGAAAACCGAGAGCCAGTAAGCCGCCCGCGATGTGTACGCCGTGTGTGCCGGTTAGCACGTAGAAGAACGAGCTATGCGGATGACTCGAGATGTAGATTCCCTGCGCTGCGAGCTGTCGCCACGCGATCAGTTGTGAAACGAGAAAGCCGGCGCCGAGCAGGCCCGTCAGTAACAAGTACTTCGAATACGTTTGCGAAAGACCTTGCTTCAGTTTTCGTCGCGCGAGCTCGATCGAAATGCTGCCCAGGATGAGGAGCGCCGTGCTGCCGAACATCACGCGCGGCACCGCTATCGGATACCAGTCGAACGTGACACCTGAGCGCACGATGTACGCGCTGCTGAGCGACGTGAACAACATCGCCACCGACGCCAGCGATACCAGCATGCCGATGCGATAACGGGTTCCGACTAAATTATCTGTCTTGACTGCTACGCTCATAAATTTTAGCCACGGATTACACGGAAAAAGCGGATTGAAGAAAAGCAGTGTTATCCGTGGCTATTAACCTCTTATTTAAAGATCAGCAACAACAAAAATAACCAAACCCAAATGCCGTCCATCGTGTGCCAGTAGAGCCCAACGACGCTGTGCCACGTTGAATTCTTCTGACCGTGCAACAGCCACCCGAGCCGTAGACGCCGGACCACGAGATACAAAACCAACGCGATCCCGCCTGCGAGGTGCAAGCCGTGCAACGCAGTCGCCAGATAAAAGAACGTGCTGCGCGGATGTCCCGCGAAATAAACACCTGCTCTCGCAAGCTCGCGCCACCCGACAAACTGCGATCCAAGGAACGCGAGGCCCAAACCAAGTGTGGCCAGTAACCACCTCAGGTAAGCGCGCGGCCGGTCTTTCTGCAAAGATCTCCCCGCCTGGTGAAACGTCCCACTACTGACAAGAATCAGCGCCGTGCTTACAAAGAACATTGACGGCATCGCGATCGGTCGTCGCTGCTCTTCCGTCGACATGATGTAAACACTGGAAAGAGCTGCGAACATCATCACGACGGCGGCCAGCACGACCCACATCGTGATCCGGTAGGTAGCCGGTGAAAACTTACGCTTCGACCGATCCCCGCCGTGAAATCCATTACCGCCTGGCTTCTTACCGTTCGGTCCCGGAAAACCTCCGCCGGAGCCTATCCCCTTGCTCGTTACTTTCTTAGTGCTTGTGACCATTGTGGCCATCACCGCTCGGTACGTCGGCCCCGACATCTGTCTGCATCACGAAATCATTCGGCGCTCCCGGAACTGCAAACTCGTAAGGTCCGTGATAAACCGTCGGCAAAACGCCCGCGAAGTTGTCGTGCGGCGGTGGCGTGGCGGTGGTCCACTCGAGCGTGGTCGCTTCCCATGGATTGTCGCCCGCCTTCTTGCCTTTGAAGATGCTCCAGAAGACGTTGAAGTAGAACAGGAATTGCGCAGCGATCGTGATAATTGCCGCCACCGTCACCAGGACGACAAGCGGGTGCAGACTGTCGAGGAACCGGTATTCAGTAAAGCTCGAATACCGGCGCGGCATGCCTACGATTCCCATAATGTGCATCGGCACAAAAATCGTGTAGACGCCGATAAACGTGATCCAGAAGTGGATCCGGCCGATGGTCTCATTCATGAATCTTCCGAACATTTTCGGGAACCAGAAATAGAGCGCCGCAAACATTCCGAAGATCGACGCCACGCCCATCACGAGGTGGAAGTGAGCCGTGACGATGTACGTATCGTGCATCGGCAAATCGAGTGAGCTCTGTCCGAGAATCAATCCGGTAATACCGCCGGCCACGAACAGTGAGACAAATCCGATCGCGAACAACATCGCGGTCGTGAAGCGAATGCGCGCGCCCCACAACGTTCCCAGCCAGTTGAATGTCTTGACGGCAGACGGCACGCCGATCGAAAGCGTCAACACTGAAAACGCGATCGCGGAATAAGGGCTCATGCCGCTGATGAACATGTGATGGCCCCACACGAAGAAGCCCAACAAGCCGATAGCAAAGATCGCGAACACCATCGCGCGATAACCAAAGATCGGTTTGCGTGCGAAGGTCGCGAGGATGTGCGACGTCGCGCCCATGCCCGGCAGGATCGCAATATAGACTTCAGGGTGTCCGAAGAACCAGAACAGGTGCTGCCAGAGTATCGGAGAGCCGCCGGTGTGCAGCGGGAAATTCGGGTTCGAGCCGGAAAGCAAACCGCTGACGTAAAGTCCACTTGGAATAAAGAAGCTCGTGCCGGCGATACGATCGAGAAGCAGCAGGATGCCGCCGCCGAGCAACACCGGGAACGACAACAACGCGAGCACCGCAGTCGTGAACCACGCCCAGCACGTGAGCGGCATGCGCATCAGCGACATACCTTTCGTGCGCATGTTGAGGAGGGTGGTGATGAAGTTCAACGCGCCCAGCAACGAGCCGACGCAGAAGATCGCGATACTGATCACCCACAGGTTCATGCCGGCGCCCTGACCCGGCCCGGCAACCTTGCCGAGCGCGCTCAAGGGCGCGTACCCGGTCCAGCCGCCGATTGGGCCAACCGTGCCGCTGCCTCCGGTGAATGACGGCCCGAGCCCGGCGAACCACTGACCAACCGATGCATTACCTTCTACGACGATCGCCAGCAGAATGACGATGAAGCCGACCAGCGTCACCCAGAACGAAAGCATGTTCAGGTATGGGAACGCCATGTCTTCGGCGCCGATCTGGATTGGCAGGAAGTAGTTGCCAAAGCCGCCCTGGGGCGCGGTTGTGAGCACGAAGAACACCATGATCGTACCGTGCATCGTCACCAGCGACAGGTAGAACTCGGGAGTCATCAAGCCGCCCGGTGCGCCCGTCGGAAACAGTGTCTCCAGTATGGGCCAACTCGTCCCTGGCCACGACAGATTCAGGCGCATGAGAAGTGACATGATCATGCCGACCAGCACGGCGGCCAGCGCGAGCATGATGTACTGGATGCCTATGACCTTGTGATCAATGCTGAAGATGTACTTCCGTATGAAGCCCGTTGGCGCCGGGTGCCGGTGAACCTCGTGAGTCTCAGCTGACATTTATCATCTCCTCGTTTTTCTAGTAGCTCGGCAACTGGTGTTGGTTCAGCAGCTCAGCGACGCGCGCCTGGAACTGCTCCTGCGGCATAGACTGTAGCGCCTGAATGTCTGCTTCAGGCAGCACGAGCATGTAGCTCTTCATCTTGAAGTGAAGCTGCCCACACAGCTCGGCACATGCCAGCTCGTACTTACCGACTCTGTTCGCAGTGAAGTGGACCTTGATCTCCATGCCCGGAACAAGATCCTGTTTGAAGCGCAGTTGCGGTACCCAGAAATTGTGGATCACGTCTTTCGAGCGCAGGCGCAGCTCGACCGGGCGGTTGACTGGAATCACGAGCGCTGCCGTCACCGAGTCATCCGTCGAAGCCGTGTCTTGTGGATCGAGACCGACGAAGTTCAGCGCGCTGTCGTCGATTAGCTGCGGATCGGTGCGGCCGAACTTGTTGTCCTTGCCCGCGTAGTGGAAGTTCCATTGAAACTGCTGCGCGACTACTTCAACCGTGTAGGAACCGGCCGGCGCGTCGTGAAGTCTGAGCGAAGCCCAAACGCTCTGGCCCATCAGACCGAGAGTAATGAAAATGACGGCGGTAATGATGGTCCAAAGCACTTCCAGTCGATTGCTGCCGTGCGAATAAACGGCGCGGTCGCTCTTCGAGCCGGTGTCGCGATACTTCCAGACCATCCAGCCGAGACCGATCTGTGCAGCCGTGAAAGAAATGCCGACCACCACTATCGTGATCAAAAACTGGCGATCGAGGGCTGGAGCATGCTCGGAAATAGCCGCTGGAAACCACCACTTACCGCTCACGAACAGCAGCACTGAGAGCAGTGTGATAATCCAGATAATAACCGCAAGAACTCGTCCCATCGGTTACGATCTCCTTTTGCTAAGTTCAGATCTGTTTTTAAGCTGCCGCCTATCTATTCAAAACCATCAAGAGAAACAGCAGCGGCAAGTAGAGTACTGACGCCAGCAGCAAGCGTCGCGCTTGTTGTCGTGACATCGAAAACGCCGCTCGTAGACTGCTATACAGAAACAACAATCCGAGCACGATTGCTCCCACGAAGTAAACACGTCCTGACATTCCCACCACCGTCGGCAGCAGACTGACCGGCAGCAGCATAAGTGTGTAGACCACGATCTGTTGCGCGGTGACGCGGCCGTCGGGCTCGACAACGGGCAGCATCAGGATGCCGGCGCGACCGTAGTCTTCGCGGTACATCCAGGCGATCGCCAGAAAGTGTGGGAACTGCCAGAGAAAGAGAATAGCGAAGAGTATCCAGCCTTCGAGACTGATTGTGCCGCGCGCGGCGGTCCAGCCGATCAGCGGTGGGACCGCGCCGGGAAACGCGCCGACGAGTGTTGATAACGTCGTTCGCGTCTTCAACGGTGTGTAAGCGAAGACGTAACCCGCGATCACCGTCAATCCGAGCAGCGCGCTCAGTGGGTTGACGAGCGCGAGCAGGTAAATCTCCGCGAGAATTGTGATGCCTGCGCCGAAGGCGAGTGCCTCCCACGGCGCGATTTTGCCGGCGGGCAGTGGACGATTTGCGGTGCGACGCATCAGGCCGTCAAGATCGCGTTCGGCGTACTGGTTGAGCGTGGCGATACCGGAAGATAAAAGCGCGATGCCGAGCAGCGCGCGGAACATTGCGACGTAGTCGATCGTGCCGCGAGAAGCGAGCGCGAAACCGGCCGCTGACGTCAGCACGATTAGAAACGTGATGCGCGGCTTGGTCAGCTCAGCGTATGCCGCCAAACGCTCACGGAGCGACAAAGGCGTCCGCTCAACCACCGCGACCGCCGAACCACGCAAATCAATTGCAAACTCTTCCATTAAGAGACCTATAAAAATTAACGTTTAGAGTTCAGCCTTTAGGCTGCTGTTCCCAGCGGACAAGCTAAAGCTTGAACTCTGAACTGACTCGCTTTGTGCGGGTAGAACTCGATACGTCCGCAACGTCAAAACAATCGTGCTTACAAATACGAGCGCGCCACATGCAACATGCGCCACCGTGATCGAGATCATCGGATTGAGCGGCTGCGGATCTTCCGGCGACGCCAGGCGCGTGATGTAAGCCGCAATCCCAAGCGACAACTGCACTAGCAACAACGACAACGCTATCAAAGCCGGGCGCGTCAGAAACTTTTCTTCCTTGTGTCGTCGCAAAACAGTAGTAGTCGCAATCCCGAGAGTGATCGTAACCGCCAGCGCGCCGCCGATGTGTGTTAGTACCAGGTTCGTCGGCAGGTGCTGATCCCATGTTGCCGAGTGACGCAGCGTCGCTCCAATAATCAATTGCAGAAAGATCGTGACGAGCGCCGCAGTACAAAGGTATCGCAGCGGTAACCCACTCTTCTCCTCCGGCAACGGTTTCGCTTCCATCCAGCTTCTCGACGTGAAAACCGCAAGGCTCACGGTCGTACAAAAGAAGAGTTGCGCGAGCGTCGCATGAGCAGAAGAAACTGCCAGCGGCAGCATCAGTTTCACAGTCAAGCCGCCGAGCAATCCCTGTGCGATCACGGCAAGCAAAGCGAAGATGCCGAGCTTGCGCACCCAGTCGCGCTTCTCTTTTACAAGGATGTAGATCAGCAACACTATCGTCAGCATGCCGACGGTAGTCGCGACCATGCGGTGACCGTGTTCCCAAAACAGGTTACCGACCATCTTTGGAAAGAACTGCCCGTTTGAAAGCGGCCAATCGTTTGTCGCCAGTCCGGCGTCGTTACTGGTGACCAGCGCACCTGCGATAATTAAGAAAAACGTCGCACAAGCGACGAAAATAGCAAATCGATTAAGACCCCGGTTCATTAATTAGAACTCGCCCACAGATTACACAGATTGTTTATGGCATCTGTGTAATCTGTGGATGAAAAATATGGTTTAGTGCCTGTGTGCCAACGACGGAAGATCGAGCGCCGGCATCATCTGCAGCGACGGCTTCGTTGAGCTGGTGGCCGCTCCACCGAATGCAAAGTCAGCCTTCGCGCTGCCATTTGCCGGTACGGTCACTTCCATTGTCTTCTCTTCACCAGTCGTGCCGCCTTCTTTCCACGCGACTACGGTGTACTTGCCCGGCGGGACGCCCTTGATCTCGAACGCGCCCGTATCACTGCTCACCGCGTAAAGTGGGTGCTTCAACACGCCGATGTAACCCTTCATCCACGGATGCTGATTGCATTTCACGGGAACCAGCACTTCCGCGCGGGTGAAGGTCTTCTCGATTGGAGGCGCGCCATTGGCCTGCGACTGGTTCCACTCCGGATTCAGCTTTGGTGTCCAGTGGATGTTGTGCTGGGTGGCGTCGCTGTTGGTGATACTGAGTTTTTGATTGACCTGGATGCCCAGCACGTGTGGTGCGTAGTGGCAACCATTCTGATCGAGCTTGATCGGAGTCGGCGGTACCGCCCAGCTATAGTCGGCGACCTTCTTGCCGCCTTCGACGGTTCCTTCCTTGATATAGACAAATGTGTTGGCCAACTTGCCGTCTTTAACGATGGTGTCGTCGGTCATCAAATTGGGATTCTTCTGGCCGCAGACCGCGTCGGCCGTCGTGTCGATCTTCCTCGGGGCTGGGGGCGTGCCGTTATATGAAATCACGCCGCTAACCGTCCCCGTCGGACCGCTGTAAGGTGCTCCCGCGTCGGCTGAAGCACCGCCGCCGTTAGTATTTGATGTCGTATTTGTGCTGCTGCCACTACAAGCGGAGCCAAGAGCTAGCAGAGACAGTGCAATCGATAACACAAGCCAGACTTTTGTCTGCTTATTCATGATCAACTCCTCCAAACTAAGATAACTTTCGCGTTAACTGTAGCACGGAAGCCGTGCATTAACAGAACCGAGCGCGGTAGCGCCGGGTCAACGTCAATTGAAGCGCCATTAGACAGAATTTACCCGGCGCTACCGCGCTCGGTTCTGTTGTTTACATCGATCTAATAAGCCGGGCAGCATACGTTCCCAGCGCCGCGCGCCGTCGAATTCGCACGTGATTCAATCGCTTCTTCTTCGCACGCGCGTGGTTCTGCGTCGTCGCTGCTGTCGGCGCGGCGGTCGTTGCCGGACCTGCCGCCAGCAACTGTCGTTGCTCGTCCGGGCTCATCAGGAACATGTATCGCACGAGCAAACGCGCGTGATCGTGCTCGTAGCCCGTCGCCGCCGGCGGCTGCGTGCCCAAATTCGCCACCCAGATATCCCCTTCTTTGCGGAACAGTCCACTCGGCATCGCAGTTCCCGGACTGATCTGCGACGGATCCAACATCCAGCGGAATGTCCAATCGGGCTTTAAACGCTCAGCCGCAAGCAGGAAGTTCGGCGCAATCGCCTTCGCGTCGCGCGACGGATCACCCGTGATGTGACACTTCAAACACGGCGTTCCCGAAGTAAACAACTGCCGCGCGAGCAGTCGCTCCTGCGCCGTCAGCGGCTGGAGCGGCTCCTTGATGTATGGATCCTGCTGGCCCGACGTTGCCATGAAGAACCGCACGAGAATCTGTAACTCGTTCGGCGAGAAATTGAACGTCGGCATGCGGAACTGTAGATACGGACGCACACCGTTGCGATCCAATCCTGGTTGCGGCAACAAATGCCCCATCTGGTTGTTGGCTGCCGGGCTCGCACCTGGTTGTGGTGAAGCGGTAGCCGTAGCCTGCGGGCTCGGCGATGTATTCACAGATGGCAACGCCGCGATCTGCTGCGCCTGCTCTGGCGTCTTCTCACCACTCAACGACGGATCGTGCAGGAATCGCAGAAGCCATGCCGGATCGACACGCGCGCCTTCGCTCGTCAGTCGCGGCGGCAGAAGATCTTTGCCTTCCGGTGTTTGGTAGAACGGCAAGTCCATCACCACTGATCGCTGTCCGACCTGAAGCTGGTGACAACCCATGCAGTTGTACTTCTTGATCACCCACCAACCGTTTTGAATGTCCTGTCGCCGCTGGTCCTGCGGATTAAAGAAGAGGGTGTTCGGTACGTTTGAGCCTTCAGCGCCGACGCTGCCCAGCAGGAACGTCGTCAGCGCGGTGCGCCACTGCGGCGTCAGGTACGGCTGCGGCATGCGCAGGCGATCTTTCGGGTCTTTCTCTTTGCCTTCGTCGTAGATCGACGGCTGCGTGATCTTGTGCTCGAAGAAACCCTTGTGGTTGTACCAGGGCTTCTCTTCTTTCTCATCGGGACGCAGCTTCAGTGGATCGAGACCTTCTTCCGCGTGCTTCGTCTGGAGCGCGAAGTCGAGACGCTCGATCGGAGTCGCGCCTTCAACAGTCAGCTCTTTACCGATGCGCTGCTCTTCTTCGAAGCCCCTGATCTCGTGACAGCCGGCGCAGCCATACTGCTTGATCAAGAGACGTCCCTTTTCTTTCAGGTTTGCATCGTCAACAAATGCCGCGGATGCATAACTCGGAGGCGAAGAGAGCGAGAAGAGATACGTGGCGATATCGCGCGCGTCTGTTTCTGACAGGCGGAAGTTTGGCATCACCGTCATGTTCTGAACTTGCAGCTCAGTGCCATCGTTCGGGCAGCGCGAGTGCAGCTCAGTGTCGAACTTGAACGGCAGGTTCTTCTTCGCGTAATCGTCAGGCGTTAGATCGCGTTTTTCTTTGGGACAGTAAGGCGCAACGCGCTCGCGTGGATTGTGAATCCAGCGAACGATGTAATCGAAGTTTGCCTTTTCACCGACCCGCTGGAGGTTCGCGGCGAAGTCACCACCGATCTTGCTGTCGCCTTCACCGATTGAGTGACAGGCAAGACAGCCGCGACTCTCGAAAAGCTCCTTGCCGTGTCCTGCATTGCCTTGCGCCTGCGTTGGCAGCTTGGTATCGAAACCCTCCTGCCACAAATACGCAGCGATCGCCTGGATCTGCTCGGCGCCATCTTTGTCGCGCATGTGTGCGCCGGGCGTCCCTTCAGCAAGCGTGCCGAAGCGCCAGAAGGTCGGCATCTTCGTGCCCGGACGGAAGCCCTGCGGATTTTCGAGCCAGACCGGCAGCCACTCTTTGCGCAGCTTGACGCGAACGTCCTTGAGGTTTGGTCCAACTTTCTTCACGTCCTGCATTTGATATTTCGCTTGCAGGTTCAACTGGTCCATACGCGCAGCCAGCAGACTGTTCGTTACGCGCAGGCTCTCGGCATGCGCCAAAAGCTTCTTAACCTCGTCCTCAGTTACCTTCTCCGATTCCGTTGCCTTTGTATCGGTAAGGATCTGTTTCTCGTTCCCCGTGATCTGATCGCGGAGCTGACCGATCTGCTGGTTTGTCCCGGCAAGTGCATCCGTTTCCCGATCGAAACCTTCGTAGCGATGACAACCCATGCAGCCGCGCTGTGCAAAAAGATCGCGACCAAGATTCAGAGTCTCAGCGCCCTGCGTGACGCGATCGCGCGCGTGACACTGCTGGCAGCCGGCTTCCGTGTTCTCTTTCTCAAACATGGGCCACAGCCAGAAACGATGCCGGCCATGTCCCTTCATGTCGCTCGTCGTCGCGCGCCCGTTGCCCCAGTGACAACTCGCGCAACCAAACTTCTCCGGATTGTGTAGCTGCAGGATCTCTTTGTTCGGATGGCTGACAAACGCGCGCGACATCGCGTCTTCATTGCCGTTCGACGACTTCAGACTCGCGGGCGTTAGATCGAGCGGCTCACGAATGCCCGCGTGACAGACCTCACAACGGTCGACGATGTTGTAACCGTTGACACTGATCTGATGGCCGAGAATCGAGTAATCGTAGCTGGCCATCTTCGTCTTCAAGCCTTCGATGGCTGCTGGACCAAGACCGATCAGATGGTTCTTCAGGTATTCATCGCGTTTTTTTCCCAGCTCGGATGGGGTTTTCAGCAGCTCGGCTTTTTTGCCGAGCGCGTCCGCCTTTTGGTCACGGAGCTGATTGTAAAGTGCTTCAAGCTCAGCGTAATTGAGTTTCTTATCCTCAACTGATTTTCCATCATCCGAAGGCAGCTCGACAGTGACCTGTTCCTCCCTCTTCGCTTTGGCCTGATCCTGGTAACGCTCTTTCGCCCGGCCAGTGGAGGTTTCGACGTTGTAATTAATAACGGTAAGGCGACCGCGCTGGTTTTGGAACGTGTCGGTGATTGCGTCGAGCTTGCGCTGAGCGGACGCTACCCGCGCGTCGATCTCCTGTATCTCCGGTTGAACAACTTCGCGGGCAGCCTTCTCTTCGGCCTCGAGCTGTTGATACTCCGGACTCTCTTTGATCTCCGTCTCGCTCTTGCCGGCGTCGTTCTTGATGCTGTCGAGATAGCGCGTGTAGCGAGCGACAAACTCTCGCTGCATTCCCTTCCACGGCCGCTGGCCAAACGCTTCGTCGTAAAGCGCCCACCCAATGGAAATCGTCAGCAGCAGCGCGCTCACCATCATCCAGCCGCTGGTGGATCGACTGGCGATCGGATCCGCTGCCGGCAGATCCGCTTCCCTCTTGATCAATGACTCGCGACGCTCCGGTGATTCAGCCACTATGATCTTCCCTCCACGCTCCTCATATGTTGAACCAGGGAGTTACCCACACATACTTGATGGTTAGAGCAAGACGCAAAATGAGTTTGACCGGCAACGCCAGCAACACGCTCACCGCAAAAAACTGAAATGTCAGGTATTGCAGCAGGCTCGTGCGCGACAAAAGCTTCTGTTCGAATTCGTTTTTCGGAAACAGCGCGTCATGTAGCTCAGTTAAACTCAACCCACGGGGCCGCCTGATCTTCTTGAAGTCGACCGTCATCAGCCAGTGAAAGAAGAGCGCACCCACGAGAAAGAAGCCGCTGACCACGATCAATCCGAAGATAAACTTACCCGGATTTACGGCCAGGAAGCCGAGATGTAGCGCTTTGCCGATCGAGCTTTGTGCGATCATGTCGTGCAGGTCGACGTTCTTATCGAACACGACTGCATTGTGGTCCCACGTCTGTCCCGGCCAGAACCAGATCCAACCCGGTCCACGAATAAACGTGCCGATCACGATCAAAACGATCCACATTAAAAAGCCCGCGCCAAACATCCAGAGCGCGAAGCGACGTTGTCTGAGCGTGTAGTAACCGTTGCCGAGCGGATTCGAATCGACGTACGGAAAGACCATCAACCCGACCATGATGATCGACGGCATCACGACGCCCGCGATCCACGGATCGAAGTAGACCAGCATTTCCTGCAGGCCGAGGAAGTACCACGGCGCTTTCGACGGATTCATCGTCAGGTTGGGATTAGCAGGTTCTTCGAGGGGCGCCATCAGGGTGATGGACCAAATAAAAAGAACCACCGTAACGATCACGGTGGCCAAAAACTCAATTCGAACAAGGTAGGGCCAAACGTGCAGCTCCCGCGCCCAGCCCGGTCTCCACGGCTCGACTTTGCGATGGTGCGTCTTCGCCAGTTTGGAATCTGCTTCGAGCTCTTCGATGAGTCGATCATTGGCGACTGCCTGCCTCACGCCCATCCAGGTGAAGAACGGCACGAGGAAGAGCATCGCGACGATCGGCACGTTGTCAGCAGCCGACGAGATGATCCATAGCTGGTGCCAATCCTGGACGTTGATCGCCCAAAGCGCGACGATCACCAGGAGCGCTCCGAGAATGGTCCACTTGTTGATGAATCTTCGCATGTCAGTTCTTCTCTGGGTTCTCTGCGTATCTCAGCGCTCTCTGCGTTAAGGAGACGTTAACGCAGAGCGCTGAGATACGCAGAGATATCATTTCTTCTTCGCGACTGCCTTCATCTCCGACTCGAGCACTACGGGCGCCGGACCGGAGATGCCTCCGTCTTTCCTGATGCGCCAGAAGTGCACGGCCATAAATATCGACGCCACCAGCGGAATGCCGATGCAGTGCCAGATATATGAGCGCAGCAGCGCGTTCGAGTCGACGATCGATCCGCCGAGCAGTCCAAAGCGCACGTCGTTGTAAGCAGTCAGTCCTAACTGCGGCCCGAACGGGCCTTCATGACCCAGCATCGGCGTCGCCCGCGCCATATTTGTTCCAACAGTTACCGCCCAGAAACCGAGCTGATCGTCCGGCAGCAGGTAACCCGTGAACGATAACAGCAACGTCAACACGAGCAGCACCACGCCGACGCACCAGTTAAATTCGCGCGGCCGCTTGTAAGAACCAGTCAACACGACGCGAAACATGTGCAGCCAGGTGGTGATCACCATCAGGTGCGCGGCCCAGCGATGCATGTTGCGGAGTAATTTGCCGAACGGAACGTCGTGTTCGAGATAGAGAATGTCGCGAAAAGCATCGGCCTTCGTGGGGTGGTAGTAGAACATCAGCAACACCCCTGTAAACGTCAGCACGATGAAAAGGTAGAACGTGATTCCACCCATGCCCCACGTGAACGGGTAGCGCACCGCGTCGCGATTGATCTTCGCCGGATGCAGGTGCAGGAAGACGTTTGAAAGAATCGCGAGCGAGCGGTTGCGCGGGTCGGAGCGATCGTGCGAGACGCGGAAGATCGACTTCCAGAGCTGCGTGTCCTGCGGATCCTTATACTCCTTCGCCTCTTCGATCGCGCGCTCTTTCAGCGAACCGCCGGTTTGCTTGACCTTCTCGATCAGACTGCGATTGTCGCCATCCTCACCGGTCGTGAGTTGTTTTGTCTCTTTTGGATCGTTTTCCATCCGCGTTAATCTGTGGCTTATAGACTAATGTACGCGTCTTTTTCGTTAAATTCGGTCGGTTCACCCTTCGGCCATTCGAACAGCTTGCCGACGTCCACCAGGACCTGCCCCTCTGCGTCGAGCGTCACTTTCGCACGATCCATCGGTCGCGGCGCGGGTCCTTCGAAGTTGATGCCCTCGCTGTCGTAGCCACTGCCATGACACGGGCATTTGAATTTGTTTTCACTGGCCTTCCAGTCGGGCGTACAGCCGAGATGCGTGCAGCGCGCGTAGATGACGAAGAGACGGTCAGACGTTCTCGTCACCCAGATGCGATATTGCTGTTGCCACTTCGTATCGACCCCCAGCGCATAATCGCCGGGCGCTCCGATACGAAAGATGCTGGAAGGTTCGAGAATCGAGCGCGGCAGGAAGAACCGCACAAACATCAGGAAGAACGTCGTGAGTGCGCCGGCGACAGTGAACCAGACGATGCGGCGGCGCATCTTGTTCACAGGAGGATCGGAGCTTGTTTCCACGACGGCCGCGGGAGCCGCAGGTTTTGCCGGCGCCGCAGCGCGCGGTGGCGCCGCAGTCACACTCGGGGCGGACAACTGATCGGCTTGACTATCCAAGTCCAGACCTCCGTCGAATCGATTCCGAATTGCCAGGTGTGCGAACTTCCGCGGATACACTTCGACTTTACTAACAGAGAGCTACTTATACAACTTCGCCTACAGGGATTCCTCTCTGCGCAGTAAAACGAATTATTAGCTTAAACATGAAGAGCGCCGCACCTAACAAAAACAAAATATAATATGGTCGGCGACGTACTTATACATAATTTCCTGAACTTCTGGCAAGAAGTAATCGATGTCGAAACCGCATGTAATCATTTATTCGCGTCCCGGGTGTCATCTCTGTGATGACGCGAAAGGCGGCAATTCTGAGCGCCGGCTGCAGCGATCAGTTCACGCTTGAAGAGGTGAATATTGAATCTGACGAGGAGCTACTCAGGAAATATAAGTATGACATTCCCGTCATTGCGATCAACGGCGTCGAATCCTTCATACATCGTGTAGACCGACGAGAATTTGAAACGCGGATTAAACGGATAAAATCCGGATTTAAATCCGTGTAATCCGCGTTCAAAAATTTGTTTGTTGGCTTAGCTCCTCGATTGATTCGTAGAGCCGATCCCGTTCGGATTCGTTGGTTGATTGTCGATACGCCATCACGAGATCCTTGAGGCCCGCTAAGTCTCTATACAATCCGGCGTTTTCGATGGGAGGAGTTAAATAGGAGATCAGCTCGGCGTAAGAGCGACGTTTTGCGATCGAGCCTTCCGAGGGGTTGTTGACGCTGTAGATGTAAAAGTTGGGGAGCTCTTCGATCAAACGATCCGGCCAGCACTCGCCTGACAGTCCGATCTGTTTGCCGGGCATGAATTCCAGCGCGCCGTGCGTGCCGAAGTGAATTACGCCATCGGCTTTGAAGACTTTTGACAGGAAAGTATAAAAGGCCATGAAGCCATGATGCGGCGAGCCACCGCGCGCCATCATTAGCCGCATAGGATCACCTTCGAAGCCAAACGTCGGTTGCACTCCGATAAAGACGTTTCCCAGCTCCAGGCCCTGGATTAATAAGTCCTTACCGAATGTATTGATCGCGCCTGGCGCTGTGCCCCAGTCACGCTCCACTTCCCTAACGTAAGGGCAAAGCCGTCGATACTCCTGAACGTTCATGCGATACGAGACGTTGTCGTTAACTCTCTCGCGCAGATCGTCCGCCGAAGCAGGAAGCTCGACGCGATAACCTTCAGCGTCGAGACGTTTGAGCACATCGAAAACACCGGGAAACACGTCGAGGTCCGCGGCTGTGCCGATGTTTCCCTTGTTTGGCGGGAAACAGAACAAGACGATCGCGAGCTTTACGTCTTTACGAGGTGCGGTTTGTAACGTGTTCCAGCGCTTCAGGCGTCGCGCCAGTCGCTGGCAACGATCATCAAGTGCGACAGGCTCCTGGCCGCGCGTCGGAATGCCGCCGTAGATGAACGGCTCTGTCGCCCCGTCGATCTCGGGAATCGCGATCTGCATTCCCGCCTGTACGGGATTCAGACCGGTCTGTGAATCGGACCACGCCTCGATCGTTTGGGTATCGAGACTCACGGCGGAGCGATACGGAATATTCAGCTCACGCAAAAATTCCGACGCGGCGGCGCTGTCGTTCATCGCGGGCCCGCCGACAAAGCTGAAACCGGTCAACGAGACGATTTGGCTGACACGCGCTTTCCCTTGCCCCCTTTCGACAAAAAACTTCGAGACTGCTTCACGATTATCCATGAGCGTCGCGATCGCGGGGACGACGCTCAGGCCTTCTGCTTCGATCGCGTTGATTAACGTGTCGTAGTGTTTCGTCGTTTTGCTGATCACTTGCGGACGCATCAGCAGCAGGCCGATCGTCGCATCCGGATCGAGAGGCTTGCGATACCACCTACGATACTCAGTGAACGTTTGAAACAGGGCCTTGGCGTTCGGGTGATAGATGGCCACCGAAGGCATCTGCTCGGGCTTCGGTACGCGGATCTTCTTCAGTCGCTCATCACGAACGTATTGCGTGAGCGAATAGAGCAGCATCGACTGGATATTCGCAGGTGTCGGCTGGAGGAAGTAACAGAAAAGATATAGATAATTCTTCGCGTCAGTTAACGCTCCCGCTGTCGGCACAAACTTGAGAATCCCCGGCAGGCGATCGACCAGTTTCAGATACTGAGTGTGGCTGTGGTTTTTCTGTGACTTACCGCGGCGCGCCTGATTGCCGACCCACGAGCCAACCGAGCGCAAAAGTTTTCCGCCTTTACCGTTTTGCTTGCCAATCGTTGAGATATCAAGACGGCCCATGCGCGTCCGGCGCATAAGCTCAGGCATGCAATTGATCACCACCACCGCATCATTGTTCGCTTTATCGAGGGCAGAAAGAAGGCGCGATGCATTCTCGCCATCCATCACATGAATCACGAATACAACATTCGCGCCCTTCAAACCTTCCTCAACCTCGACCCATTCGCTATCGCTCAGCGGCGATCCGAAGTTGTACGCCGTCACACGCAGGTCGAGCTTGTGCGAACGATTAATCTCCCGCTCAGCCTGCTTGAGCGGCGCCAGTAAACTCGAACCGACATATAAAACCGTGATTTTCAATCCCGTAAAATCCGCGTTAAATAACGCCTTCGAGCTGGTCTTCTAAACTGTTTCTAATCTCTCTCAACTTCTCGAGCACGCCCTCATCAACGTCCCAGTACCCGCGCCCGTTGGCCTCCAACAATCTTTGCGCGAGCGAGTGCGCCGAGTGCGGATTCAGATCCCGCAAACGCTCCAGCATCCGCTCATCAAACAAAAACGTGTTCGCCACTTCCGTGTAAACCCAATCATCAACCGCATCGGCCGTCGCGCTCCATCCAAACGTATTCGACACATGGTTCTCGATCTCCGCCACACCTCGAAACCCGTGCTTCAACATCCCTTCATACCACTTCGGATTGAGCGTCTTGGCCCGTGTCTCCAAACGCACCGTCTCTTCCAACGATCGAATCTTCACCTCACGCGACAAGCTGTCAGACAAATAGATCGCGGGCCGCGCCTTCGCGCGCTTCTCCACCGCCTTCGACACACCACCGAGATATTCAAAATAGTGGTCCACATCGGTCAGCCCGATCTCGAACGTGTCAATGTTCTGGTACGTGGCCTCGACCCGCGCGAGCGCCCGGTCCATCGCGACGCGCGCTTCTCTGCCCTCAATTGCGTGACCCTTTGAATCGCGCCCGTATGCAAAACACTTACGGGTGACGAAGAGATCGCCGAGCGTCTCTTCGCGGTCCCACTGTGAATCCATGACCATGAAGTTCACATTCGTGCCGTAATTTCCCGGCGCATTTGAAAACACGCGCACCGCAGCACTATCAAGATCACAACGGTCCTGCTCGACTTGTTGTAAGACGTGTTTGCGGACATAGTTGAGCTCGAGTGGCTCGTCGAGTTGGGCCACGAGGCGCACGGCCTTATCGAGCAGTTGCACAGTCGGACTAAACAGATCGCGGAAGATGCCGGAGACGGTCATCACGACGTCGATACGCGGACGGCCGAGCTCAGCCAGCGGAATCGCTGCGACACTCGTGGTCCTATTAAGCGCGTCGCGCACCGGGCGTGTGCCGAGCAGCCAGAGCGCCTGCGCGACACCTTCGCCCTGCGTCTTGATGTTGTCTAGACCCCAAAGAACGAGCGCCATGGCTTCAGGGTAGCGGCCGTTCTCGTTTTTATATCGCTCAAGCAGGCTGTTTGCGACGGTCTCGCTGCGCGCAAACGCCGCGGCAGAAGGCACACCGTAGGGATTGATGGCGTGTGTGTTTCTGCCGGTCGGAAGGATGTCAGGATTCTGAATGATGTCCGCGCCGGGGCCGGGCTCGATGAACTCACCACGGAGAGCACGTACGAGTGAATCGATCTCATTATTTGTCTGAAGCTTTGTGGTGACGGTGTCGAGCAAAGTGAAAACAGGACGTGTCGCTGCAGCGCTCAAACCTTTCTGCTCCAGAAAACTCACTGCCACATCGATGCCGTCAGTCAGAAACACTCGCACTGCGTCGTCCAACAGTGCTTCCGGTATTGCGCGCGCGCCCGTCTCGGGACGATCGAACGACGCGATCATTTTTAACAAATCCGTTTTCTCGCCGGCGGATGAAGGCCGGCCAAAGACGTGCAGACCGGTCGGTATCAACCGCTGCTCGATTTCAACGAGTTGCTCGTATAGTGCGAACACTTTTGCGTCGCGATCGATTTTTGGATCCTTGGGCATTACAGGTGTTTTCACGCAAAGGCGCAAAGGAAGACGCAAAGACGCAAAGAAAGCTACCTGGAGCCCGGCAGGCTTTGCGCCTTTGCGTGAACTTCTTCTTAAACTGTGGGCGCGATTTTTACAAACCGCGCGTTCAAAATACTAGCGAGCCGCCGCGTCTCTTCGGCGGATTCGAATTCTCTCTGCGTATCAACCACAACCACGCGAGCTTTCGTTCGGTGGAGCGCGACGGTTAGCTCTCTCAGCTCAGACTCGATCTTCACTTGCCGGAACGCGCGCAGGTTCAGTCCGCCGCGTCTGAGCGGCACATTCGAGCGACCATCGGTGAACAGCAACACCACCGTCTCACCAAACTTATTTCCCACGAGCTCCAGTAACTCGATCGTCGTCACGAGCCCCAACCCGAGCGGCGTGCTGCCGCCCATTCGCAAGGAGTCGAGCACGCGCCGCGCGCGCAGAATGCTTCGCGACGGAGGGAGATCGACGTTCGCAGTCGTACCATGAAACGAAACAATCGCCACGCTGTCGCGATTCAGGTACGACTTCCTCAGCAACTTGAGTATCGTGCTCTTCGCCCGCGCGATCCGGTTTGCCGCCATGCTGCCCGACGCATCGATCGCGAAGACAAACAAGGTGCCCTGCTTGTGTTTGAGAAGCTTGTAGCGCAGGGAGTGTGTGCTGACGGGCGCCAATCGTTTTTCAGAGCTCACGAGGGCGCGCAGCGTCGCATCGATCGCAATGCGGGCGCCCGTACTTTTGAATGTGACTGCGCGCGTGTACCGGCCGCGCTGTTGGACCAGTGCCGCCTTTCCTCCGCTTGCACGGCGGGTCAACGAGCGCGACTTCTCAGCACGATCGGTCGATCTCATGTGTTCTTCGAGCTTCACTTCGCCGGATTTTCGTTCGACGGCCGGCGGCGATAACACGTCGGCATCGTTAGGTCGCGAGTTTGCTCCTGATGCTGAACGGCGTTGTCGTGGAGCGTCTTTGTTTACTTTGCCGGGTCGATCGAGATTTTGAGTGTCACCGCCACCATTCCCACTCGACTGTTGTTGCTGAGGCGGAGTCGGAAACACTTCATCGACAGCCTGCTGAATCTGTTCGCTCGTCGCTGTCTCGTCAAGCGCATCACGGCGCAAACGATGTCGCAGCGCCATCGCTGACACTCGCTTCACGTGATCGTCTGTCACAGTACGACGGCCCTCAAACGCAGCCAGCGCCCGAGCAGCGCGCATGATCGTCAACTCACCGCGATGTCCATCGACTTTCAAATCGGAGCACAGTTGGGCGATCCGTTCCAGCACCGGCCGCTCGAGAGTGATCTTCGTGAGACTCGCGCGGGCGCGCGTGATCCGTTTGCGGAGCTGCTCCTGGTCCGCTTCATACGACTTACAGAAACGCTCACGATCTCGATCGTAACCTTCACGACGCTCGATGATGTCGATACGATTCTGTAGATAGTTTTCCGTTGTGACTTCGGCGTGCAGACCGAAACGATCGAGAAGCTGTGGTCTAAGCTCCCCTTCTTCGGGATTTCCCGAACCGATCAGCACGAAGCTCGCCGGATGCTCCACGGAAATACCTTCGCGCTCAACTTTATTGATACCGGTGACCGCAACGTCGAGTAAAAGATCGACGAGGTGATCTTCGAGCAGATTCACTTCATCGATGTAAAGAAAACCACGATTCGCACGCGCGAGCAGACCGGGATCGAAAGCCTTGCGACCGGTAGACAAGGCACGCTCGATATCGATGGTCCCACACACGCGATCCTCAGTCGCACCCAGAGGAAGCTCGACAACGGGCACCGCCGTCTTTTTAGAAGTAATCTCTGCGCCGCGACACTGATCGCACAGGTCATCTTTCGGATCGCAGTTATAAGGACAGCCGGCAACGACGTCGATCTGCGGCAACAACTCGGCGAGCGCACGCACCGCAGTCGACTTCCCTGTGCCGCGATGTCCCATAATCAAAACGCCCCCGATCAGTTGGTCGACAACGTTCAGCAGCAGGGCGAGCTTCATTTCCTCCTGGCCAACAAGGGCCGTGAATGGGTAAGTTTTATGCGTTAGTTTGCCCACGAGTTACACAGATTACCTGATCTCAGTAACGTCTGTAATCTGCGGAGCATAAGAAAGTAAGACAACTCGGCAGCAGGAGAAACTCCGATGCTCATGAGATTTTTGTTTGGCGACGACATTTTCATCTCTTACTCGCGGCGGGACGGGGCGAAATACGCTGCCGCCCTGGCAAACGAACTCTCAAAACCAGGCAATGACTATTCCTGCTTCCTCGATCAATGGGGCGCATCGGCTGCTAACGAACTGTCGAAGCCTGTGTTGCGTGCGATTGAGCGAAGCTCGGTGCTGGTTCTCATCGGGACGGCGGGTGCGGCAGGATCGCAACTCGTTCAGCAGGAGGTGACATTGTTCTCACGTAAGAAATGGTTGCGTTCGCTGCGACCAGTTCTTCCGATCAACATCGACGACGCGCTGAGTGCTGTGTCATGGACGGAGCTTACGGGGTTGCACAGGGTACCTGAAACCGATGAAGCGCGAAGTGACGGTGTGCCGTCGCAATCAGTCATCAAATTAATTGCAGACTCATATTCCTATACCAAGCGCGCTCAAAGAACACGATGGCTTTCAATCGTTGCCTTAATACTCCTGATCTCGTCGGTTGTAGTTGGCAGCTTTGCCGCTTACCAAGCCAGACGTGCTAACGCTGAAGCGCGCCGTGCAAACGCGGAGTCACAACGCGCGAATGAGGAGGCGCAAACGGCGAGAGTACAGGCCGAAGAAGCTCGCAAGAGCAAAGTCAGGGCAGATGTCGAAGCGGTGAATGCACAGAAGAGTGCCGCCGAGGCTAAACGACAGGAAGGAATAGCGGATGAGAAAGCGCGCGAGGCTGAACAGCAGGCGAAAGCGGCAATGGAAAATGCCAGAACTGCAAAATCTCAGGAGCTCTCGGCCCACGCCAAGGCTATTTCATCTGTAGACCCGCGCGAGGCGGTACTCGAAGCGCTTGATGCTGTTCGCGTCAAGACTACTTCTGAGGCGGAGGACGCGCTCAGAACAACGCTCTTGAAGTTTCCGGAACAACGGATTTTGAGTGGTCATGGCGAAGTGATCCTCAGCACCGATTTCAGCCCTGACGATCGTTTCGTAGTTACGACGAGTCTGGACGGAATCGCGCGGCTCTGGAACGCTCAAACCGGACAATTGGTTAAAGAACTCTCAGATTATTTAACTCCGATACTTGCTGCCGCCTTCAGTCCCAACGGGAAATACCTCGTTTTATCAGGGATGAATATTCAGCTGGCCGGTTTTACCATCGGCAAGGGTGAGGACTCGGCGGAGAATCAACTCGTTCAGATTAGAAATTTTCCCAGCGGGGATATTCGTCAGACGTTCCGCGACGTTTCCGGCTCAAACATCTCGTTCAGTCGCGATGGCCGGTTTGCAGTTTTATCTCCGCGCGAAATTACTATATCGAACGTGACGATGTCTGTCGGTACGCCGCATGTAGTTTTGGATTTGGATGCCGGCAAGACCATCAAATTGCCGGAAGGCCTCACATACGGCCACGCGGTTTTCACTCCTGAGAATAAGGTGTTAATTGCCGGAACTGACGGTTCCGACAAACAACGAGTAAAGATTGATGTAATTGAAGACCTGAAAACGTTAACCGCGACTTCAAAGAACATTGAAGCTTTCGGCTCTCCTGAACTGATTACTTCAAGTGCCGGTGACCGCCCTGTGATACTGACGGGCCAGGGCCTGACGCTTCTTGATTCAACAGGCGAAATAATAGCCTCCGTAAAAGGAAGGTTTGTTTGCGCCGAGCTCAGCAAGAACGGCCAATTGATCGCAGCTGGCCAGGATAATGGAAAGGTGACGATATATGACGCAGCGACTGGCGATCAGCTTGCTTCGTTGGATGGCCACCCGACTTCTGTTAGCAGTTTGAGTTTCACCGCGGATGATCAATTCCTGGTAGTAGGAGGAGCCGATAATATTCTGCGCATCTGGAGAAGTCGGCCCCTGAATGACTCGACACTTTCCGCTAACTCCACCAGTGTGTCTCCTGCTCGCCGACAAAATGCGTTTGGAACGTTCGAACGAGTTGGCGAACTAACCGGCCACGCCGCAGTGATTACGAATGTAAAGACCAGCCATAGCGGCGCTTTGATCATAACGGCGGGCACTGACGGTACGGCACGGTTGTGGGATTTGAAGACGAGCTATTCACCGGATACATCACTCGAGAAGATCGAGGGACGGCGTACGTATTACAGTGCCGCCTTTAGCCCGCTTGGCGACCGCACAGTCACAGTGGGAAGGTCTGCGCATCTTTGGGACGCGAAAACTGGTGCTCACCTGGCACTGCTTCATACAAAGGATGCTGACACGAAACGTGAACTTGATGTGTCGTTGAACGGTGCAGTCTTTAGTCGTACAGGCAAGCTGATCCTCATCGATGCTGAAGACGAAGGCACTAATAAACTGTTCGCGAATTTATACAGCTCAAGCGGAGTTCTCATCGCACATCTACTTGGATCAATAAACACAACAGCCGGCGCCGCTGTTACCCAGGACGATAAGTTTGTCGCTTTTGCTGCAGGTAACGACGGATTCATCTGGAGTACAACGGAAAACAGAGTTGTGAAAAAGTTAACCGGTCACACGGGGGTGGTCGCCAGTATCGCATTCAGTCCAAATGGAAAACGATTGATCACCGTTGGCAAAGATAAGACTGCGCGACTGTGGTCGTTTCCGGATGGCCAGCGTTTAGACATGGTGCAGATTGACGCTGACGGATTTTACGAAACGGCATTTAGCCCAAACGGTAGATTTGCTTTTATGAGAGATGAATCTCGCGGACAGTGGCTTTGGGACACGATTGGTCACAAGGTCATGCCATTAACAAGACACGATCAGGTGGCCATGAAATGGGGGTTCAGCAACGACAGCACACTGCTGTTCATCACTGATATGTCAAAAACTCTAATACACGCAACCAGTGACGGCAGAATACATACGACTCTATCAACCGGAGTGTTGGCGTTTACTGCCAATGACAAGTTTTTGATCGACACTCAGTTGCGGGTGTGGAACACACAAACCGGCCGCTTGTTCTCAAGCCCGATTGGACCAACCCTTTTCGCCACCGCACTCACCCTCACCGCAGATAACCAACTGATCGCGATCACCTCTGACGGTGCGATAGTTCGTCGTGCTCTTGATGAGACCAGCTCACTCAACACACTTTTATCGATTGCTGAAAAACGGATCAAAAAACCGTCAGCTCAAAACCAAAAACCACCACACTGATTCTGCACGTACTCTATCGAACATAATTTTCTTGACTTTGATCCTAAACGGGACTAGAGTGCGGCCCTCCCGTCTTTCAAGTACTGCCCAGCTAAATTCGATTTACTATTCGAGCAGAGACCGCGCCTCTACTCTCTCTCTCACAACTAGGGCGATGCCTTGGTTTGCTTGTTCGTGAGGGGACTCATAACTCTGGTCGAACCCCCTAAGACTTGAGCTGCCTCTATATCAAGTCCAAGCAGGGTTTTTCACCAAAACTATAGCAGAACTGTGCAGTTTGCCGACGGGCGAACTGTAGGTTTTGTGTCGCAACCCGTTTGTAGCTCCTAGGAGGTCAAGTGAAAATGAGGAAAGTTCTACCTATCCTTACTCTAGTTCTATTCGCGGTCGCGCTCTTTTTACCCTTGAGCGAGCCCCAACCAGTCGAAGGTCAAACTGCAACCGAGGCACTGACTACCGACAACGACGCCAAAACCGATGACCTGTTCAACGGCTTCGGCGTCAAGGGCACCCCGATCGACGAGTGCGTCAACGAGCCTGTAGCACCCACCGCGCGCGGGAATGGCAGATTCGAAGACAACAAATTCATCTTCTCGGAACGCGAGAATGTCGAAGATGGCCTTGGACCAACGTACAACGATGTAGGTTGTATTGAATGCCACCAGTCAGTTGACGTCGGCGCCTTCGGTCAGCAAATGGAATTCAGGGCCGGTCACCTTGTAAACGGCGCGTTCGTCGACGCAGCCGGCGGGCAATTGATTCATGCTCGCGCGACGGATTCAGACATCGTCGAACACATCTCCACAGTTGAGACGGTGAAGGCATTCCGCGTCACACTCAGCACCCTCGGCGATGGTTTCGTCGAGTGTCTATCAAACACAACACTCCAAAATAACGTCGCTGCTCAACCACTCGCACAACGTGGAACTCTCTCGCAGGTTCCGGTGACCGAAGCAAATAATCAGCTTCGTATAGGCCGGTTCGGTTGGAAAGCTCAACACGCGAGCCTCGTGTCGTTTGCGGGCGATGCCTATCTCAACGAAATGGGCATTACTAATCCGTTCGATGGTTTCGGTGGCAGAAGCTCCAGTGCGGCAGATGCCGGAACACACGAGAACCCGGCCAGCACGGCTGAGGGCGTTATCAACGTGACGTTCCCGTCGGCTTTCGATCCGGTTCCGGATCCGGAAGATGATGGTGACGACGTGTTGGCGTTCGCCGACTTCATGGCGGCAACGCGTGCTCCTGGTCGTCAGAATCCGATTCCAGCGGCTGCGACGCGTGGCGACTCGCTATTCAATGCTGTTGGCTGCAATGTTTGCCACAGCCGCAATTTCACCACGGCAGCTCCGGGAACGCTCATCAATGGTGGCGCGTTCGCAGTTCCGGCAGCTCTCGGCAACAAGATCATCCACCCGTTCAGCGATTTTGCGTTACACAACATCGGCACGGGCGATGGCATCGTTCAAAACGCCGGACAAGCATCGGCCAATCAAATTCGAACGCCGCCGCTTTGGGGCATTCGGGCACGGAACAGGCTCATGCATGAAGGCCTGAACGTGACGATATTTGACTCGATCCAACTGCACGCCGGACAGGCAACGACGGCCAGGAATAACTTCAATGCCCTGACCGCCGCGCAGCGGAACGATCTGATTGCTTTCGTGTTGTCGTTATGATCTATGGGCGGCAGCCGAACTGACGAGGCACTATCCCGAAGCTCGCCGGACCATGTCTGGCGGGCTTCGGTCTATCCACAGATTACGCAGATTACAGAGATCTATAAATCAATCTGTGTAATCTGTGGATAACGAATAAGAGTCATGATGATGAAAAATGTTATCTTCCTTATCGCAGTAATGCTTTGCGCATGCAGCTCAGCAAAGCGTCCGGCGGCGGAAGCTCCGCCAGTCGTGTATCAGGCCTCTCCGCAATCGACGCCGATACAATTAACCGCCGTGCCAGCCGCGAAACCGTCCGAAGTCCAGGAAGCCGTCAAGCGCGTCTTTAAAGACGCCGCCGTCATCGACACGAGTTACAATCCAAGCTTTCTCTCTGGTGATTTCAACGGCGACGGCTCACAAGATCTCGCAGTGATTCTGAAACCGGCGAAGCTCGACCTGATGAATCAGGAATTGCCGCCGTGGCTCGTGCGCCAGCCACGCAACCACAAAGCGGCTCGCGCTTCCGCACCCATCGCGAAAGACGAAACCCTGCTCGCCGTCATTCACGGCTTTGGCGCCAATCACTGGCGCGATCCCGACGCAACGCAAACGTACGTTCTGAAAGATGTGGTGGGCCAGGATCTAAAAGTGCATAGTCTGAACGAGTTTGTCACTGCAAACAGCGGCAGGAAGTTACCGCGACCACAGGGCGATTTGATCGGCGAAACGGTTCGAGGCACAGCCGGCTATATTTATTACGCGCAAGCTACCTATTCGTGGTATGACCCTAAGTCGTTCGATGACACTCAATCCGCACCCGGTGCGTTTCACAAGCCACGCACTATGAGATGAGTACAGCTCAGAGTTTAAAGTTCAGAGTTCAAGCTTTAGCTTGCTGTCTCGGCAATCACGAAAGACAAGCTAAAGCTTGAACTCTGAACTGAGACTCTAAACAAGAGAGGAGCACAAATGCGTATCTTCATTCTCGCAGTCATCATTTTATTAAGCGCAACGTTTGCCCACGCGCAGGACGCGCCGAACGTCGAGATGATTAGTGCTGACGATCTCAAGGCGAAAGTCACAAGCAATCATCCGGTCACGATCATCGACGTGCGCAGCTCCGAAGGTTATGCGGCCAGCTCGACTACGATAAAAGGCGCGCTTCACTTCAAAGTGCGAAAGCTGAGGTCGCGGCTCACCTATCCGCCATTCAAAGATCTCCCGAGGGATCGAGAGATCGTAACTTATTGCGCGTGCCCTAAAGATCAATCGAGCATCGCCGCGGCGCAGATCCTGCAAGCCGCAGGATTCAAGCGCGTAAAGGTTTTGCAGGGCGGGTGGCAGGAATGGCGGCGCGTGAGCGGTCCCGTCGAGCCGCGGGTGAAAACTGACTAACCGCCCTCAATCCGTTACAATCGCGGCGGAGGGCGACTAAAAATATTAGAGGTCAGTAAGCTCGGCTGCGTGCGCGGAGATCGCAGGCTTTTTAGCGGACTCGATCTGTCAGTGTCTCCCGGCACGTTCGTCCAGCTAACCGGGCCAAACGGAAGCGGCAAAACCAGTTTGCTCCGGATTCTGTGCGGACTTCTCACTCCGGCGGAAGGCACAATTACCTGGGGAGATGCGGATATTCGCTCAATGGGTGAGGAATATGTCGCCCAAGTGACTTACCTCGGGCATCGTCACGGCATAAAAGATGAGCTGAGCGCCGTTGAAAACCTGAGAATCTCGAACGCGTTGAATGGCCGCGAGATCAGTAAACAACGTGCTGTCGAAGCGCTGGATCAAATGGGTCTGGCCGGTCGTGAGTCGCTTCCGGCACGAATGTTGTCAGAAGGTCAGAGACGGAGAGCGGGGCTCGCGCGTCTTCTTGTTTGTGATACGAAGCTCTGGCTGCTGGATGAGGTCCTGACCTCGTTGGACAAACGCGCCGTTTCGCTTGTTAGATCTTTGATTGAAAACCACGTAGCGGGCGGCGGGAGTGCCATTGTCGCAACGCACCAGGAACTGGAAGTGCCTACGGGCCGCACCAAACGACTCGAACTCACAACGTGAACGCACCTTCGAGCTTATCGATGTTGCGCTGGATCGTTTGGCGCGATCTCATGCTGGCGTGGCGCCGCCGCGCTGACATGCTGTCGACGGTGTTCTTTTTTGTGATCGTGGTCAGCCTTTTCCCGCTTGGCATCGGACCGGAGACGCAGTTGCTGCGAACGATCGCGCCGGGCGTGGTTTGGGTGGCGGCGTTGTTGGCGTCGATGCTTTCGCTCGGACGGCTGTTTGCGAATGACTATCAGGACGGCACCCTCGAACAGTTATTACTGACGCCGCAACCGCTGTTTCTCGTCGTGCTGGGAAAGACATTCGCGCACTGGATCGTGGCGGAAGTGCCCCTCGTGTTGATTGCGCCTCTCGTGGGAGTGCAATTCGATCTCAGCCGTGAGACGCTGTGGATATTGTTTGTAAGTTTGCTGGTGGGCACGCCGGTATTGAGTTTGATTGGATCGGTTGGAGCGGCATTGACACTCGGACTGCGTGGGGGCGGCGTGTTGATCTCGTTACTCGTGTTGCCGCTTTACATTCCGGCGCTGATCTTCGGCGCGGGTGCGGTTGAAGCGAGCGTGATGGGGACGAGTCCGTCGGCGCACCTGTCGCTGCTCGGAGCGTTTGCGATCGTCTCGCTGCTCTTTTCGCCGTGGGCAACCGCCGCCGCACTACGGATATCTTTGGAATAAAAGCCATGAATCTCTACAAATACGCATCTCCAGCAATGTTCTACCCGGTCGCGGGGAAGTTGATCCCGTGGTTCGCGATTCCCGCTGCCCTGCTCTTCGCTACTGGCCTGTTTGTCGGGTTCTTCATCGCGCCAACCGACTTCCAGCAGGGCGACGCATACCGCATCATCTTCATTCACGTTCCGGCAGCGTGGATGGGAATGCTTCTTTATGTGCTGATGGCGATCTACGCGGGGATTGGTTGGGCCTTCAACGCGCGCCTGTCATCGATGATGGCATCGTCACTCGCGATCACGGGCGCGATGTTCACAGCGGTCTCTTTGATCACGGGCGCGTTCTGGGGCAAGCCGACGTGGGGCACGTGGTGGGTTTGGGACGCGCGGATGACGTCAACGCTCATCCTGCTATTCCTTTATATCGGATTCATTTCACTCCAGGCAGCGATTGACGATCCGCGTCGCGCAGATCGCGCGGGCGCTGTGCTCGCGCTTGTCGGCGTCATCAACGTTCCGATCATTTACTTCTCAGTGCAGTGGTGGAACACACTTCACCAGGGCGCAACGATCCGCCTGCTTCAGAAACCAACGATCCGCGGATCGATGCTGGCGGCGTTGCTCATCATGCTCGCGGCCTGCTGGCTCTACTCCGTGGCCGTTGTGCTGATTCGCCTGCGATGCATTATTCTTGAACGCGAACAGAACGCTTCGCGATTCGCTGAGGTAGGAGTCTAATCATGAACTGGCCAGATCTATCGATGGGCGGCTACGGCTTCTATGTTTGGGGATCGTATCTCGCTACACTCATCGCGATTGTTTGGGAAGTCGTCAGCCTGAAACAGAGAAAGAAAGCGCTGACGCAGCAAAAAACAGAACCGAGCGCGGTAGCGCCGGGTAAAAGTTCCTCTACTGGCGCTTCAATTGAAGTTGACCCGGCGCTACCGCGCTCGGTTCTGTAGGAGTATCAATGAAACGACGTCATAAGCGGATAGCTTTTATCCTCGTCGCGCTCGCGGGCCTGTCGCTCGCGGCTTACCTCGCGGCGAGCGCTTTTCGCAATAATCTCGTCTTCTTCTTTAGCCCGACACAAGTCGCAGCGAAAGAAGCTCCGGTCGGTCGCACCTTTCGCATCGGCGGGCTCGTTCAGGAAGGAACAGTGAAACGCGAGTCAGACGGTTTGACCGTGCGCTTTACTGTAACCGACACCGCGCAAAGCATTCCGGTTGTTTACAAGGGGATCCTTCCCGACTTGTTCAAAGAAGGACGCGGCTGCGTGGCCCAGGGCAAGCTCAACGCTGACGGCGTGTTCCAGGCAGAACAAGTTTTAGCGAAACACGACGAGAACTACATGCCGCCCGAAGCCGGACAGGCAATCGATAAAGCCAAGCACGCCCAGGAAGCAGCAAAGAGCGTTGTCGATAATTAATCCATACATAATCCGTGTAATCCGTGGCTAATAAATGATTCCTGAAATAGGTCAGTTCGCCTTAATCATCGGCCTCCTGCTCGCGCTTACGCAGGCCACGTTTCCACTGGTCGGAGCGTCGCGTGGCAACGGCACCTGGATGGCGCTCGCTGCACCCGCCGGACAAGCACAATTTATCTTCGTCACGATCGCCTTCTGCTGTCTCGGCTACTCGTTCATCACTAACGACTTCTCCGTTCTCAACGTCGCCACCAACTCGAATTCACAACTGCCACTGCATTACCGTCTCGCCGCGACGTGGGGCTCGCACGAGGGCTCGCTGTTGCTCTGGACGTTTATGCTCTCGCTCTGGACCGTCGCCGTCTCGCTCTTCAGCCGGCACCTTCCGGAAGAGATGGTGGCGCGCGTGTTGAGCGTGATGGGAATCGTGAGCGTGGGCTTCCTGTTGTTCATGCTGCTCACTTCTAATCCGTTCACGCGCCTCTCGCCCGTGCCGTTTGACGGTCGTGACCTGAATCCACTGCTTCAGGATCCGGCAATGGTGGCGCACCCGCCGATGCTTTACATGGGTTATGTCGGCTTCTCTGTTGCCTTCGCCTTTGCGATCGCGGCATTAATCGGCGGCAGACTCGACGCAACCTGGGCGCGCTGGTCGCGGCCATGGACCACAGTCGCGTGGATGTTTCTCACTTGCGGCATCGCGCTCGGAAGTTTCTGGGCTTACTACGAGCTTGGCTGGGGCGGCTGGTGGTTCTGGGATCCGGTTGAGAACGCTTCGTTCATGCCATGGCTCGTCGGCACTGCGCTGATCCACTCGCTCGCCGTCACTGAAAAGCGCGGCGGCTTCAAAAGTTGGACTGTGTTACTCGCGATCGCGGCGTTTTCGTTGAGTTTGCTGGGAACGTTTCTCGTTCGCTCAGGCGTGTTGACTTCGGTTCACGCCTTCGCGACCGATCCGAAGCGCGGCGTTTTCATCCTCGCGTTTCTGCTCGTCGTGATTGGCGGCTCGTTGTTGCTGTATGCGATACGAGCGAAGCAGGTCGGCGTCGGTGGCAAGTTTGAGGTTGTGTCGCGCGAATCACTGCTGCTCTCGAACAACGTTCTGCTGACGGTTGCGGCTGCGTCAGTGTTGCTGGGAACACTCTACCCGTTGCTGGTGGACGCGCTCGGTGGCGCAAAACTCTCGGTTGGTCCACCTTACTTCAATCTCGTCTTCGTGCCGTTGATGGCGCCGGCGATGTTTTTAATGGGCGTCGGACCGATCGCGCGTTGGAAGAAAGCGAGTCTTCCGGATCTCGTCACGAGATTGCGTTGGGCGTTTGTGATCAGCGTGCTGAGTGCCATAGTACTGCCGTTCATCCTGGGCGGGTTCAAGTGGCTTGTCAGTTTGGGACTGCTGCTTGCGATCTGGATCGTTACGACGACACTGGTAAACCTTTGGGAACGAGTTCGAGTCACGTCAGGTCAGCTCAGCACGTTCCAAAAACTGCGCGCGCAGAGTCGCAGTTACTACGGAATGCAACTGGCGCATCTCGGCGTGGCAGTGTTCGTCCTGGGCGTGACACTCGTCACTGGTTATCAAACCGAGCAGGACGTGCGGATGTCGCCCGGCGACGTTGTGACTGCGGGCCGTTATTCGTTCAGGTTTGAAGGCGTCACAAATGTGACTGGGCCAAACTACGTCGCCGGTCGCGCGGAGATCATCGTCAGTCACGACGGCGCCGAGATCGAGAAGATGTTTCCGGAAAAACGGAATTACACCGCCAGCGGCAACGTCATGACTGAGACGGCCATAGACAGCGGCATCTTCCGTCATCTCTACATTTCACTCGGCGAACCCGTCGGCGGCGGCGCGTGGAGCGTGCGCGTCTACTACAAACCCTTCGTTGGCTGGATCTGGTTTGGCGCGGTGCTGATGGCGCTCGGCGGCGGTCTCGCGGTCAGCGATCGAAGATACGCGCTCGCAGCACGCAAAGAACGGGAAGCCCGTGAGATGGCGAAGCCAACGGAGATCCCGAGCACAGTCGCCGCATCAGTAACAGAATAATCCGCGTTCATCCGCGTAGACCCGCGGCTAAAGTTATGCTTCGTTATCTAATTCCCTTAGTGATATTCGTCGTTCTCGCAGTCTTTCTCGCGATCGGGCTGACGCGTGATCCGCACGAGCTGAAATCAGTCTTAATCAACAAACCCGCACCCTCGTTTCGTGTGTCGCAACTCAAAGCTTCCGACAAGACGATCTCCAACGAAGACATGCGCGGAAAGGTGTGGCTGCTAAACGTCTGGGCCTCGTGGTGCATTGCGTGTCGGGACGAACACCCGTATTTGATCGAGTATGCGAAATCCGGCGTCGTACCGATTTATGGTCTCAATTACAAGGACAGACGCGAAGACGCGCTCGCATGGCTCGGTGAGTTAGGCGATCCATATACGGCGAGCGCCGTCGATCTGGACGGGCGTGTCGGCATCGATTACGGAGTCTATGGCGCGCCTGAAACCTACGTCATCGATCAAAGCGGCATGATCCGGCTCAAGCATGTTGGTCCACTCATGCCCGACGTCTGGTCCGAAAAGATCCTCCCCGTGGTCCAGGAATTAAATCGCCAGGGAAAATGAGAAGTTAACAATGAACAATCCAAATGAAATGAACAAGTCAGGAAGAGAGGCTTGCCTCCGCCCTTCCAACAGCGGGGGCAAGCCCCTCTTCCTGACTTGTTCATTTCTTCTAAGTTGTTCGATTCTGCTGGCCCTGATCTGCCTGCTCGCGCCGTTCGCTAAGGCGCAGGTGCAGGAGGAAGAAGTTCCGAGCGACGATCCGGTGATCGAGCAGCGACTCGCAAACCTCTCGCGTGAGCTTCGTTGTCTCCAATGCCAGAACCAGACGCTTGCTGATTCGCCTGCCGGACTGGCTGCAGATTTGCGCCGCGAAATTCGTCTGCAAATGAAAGCGGGCAAGAGTGATAAAGAGATCATCGCATTTCTCACACAGCGTTACGGCGACTTCATACTGTATCGACCGCGCGTCACGTTCACGACTTACCTGCTTTGGTTTGGACCTTTTGTTTTATTACTGGGCGGCTTGTATCTGCTTTTCCATTACATCAAGCAACGACGCGATCTGATTACCGAAAAGCCTTTGAGCGCCGACGAGCATCGCCGCGCAGAAGAGTTGCTCGCTTCTATTCCCGGAAAGGAGACGACGTGATTCTTTTCTGGGTTATATGTGCGCTATTCATCGTGATTGCGCTCGCGTTCGTCCTGCCTCCTGCACTACAGCACTCCGAACACGTCGTGTCTGACAACGAGCGTAAACAGGCGAACATCGCAGTCTATCGCGATCAACTTTCAGAGCTGGAAGCGGATCTGCAAAACGGCATTGTCGCAGAAGATCAGTACACGCAGGATCGTGAAGAGCTCGAGCGTCGCCTGCTTGAAGACACGGCGACCACGCGCTCGCAAAAGTCTAAGGGCGCGGCGCCCATCAACGCGCGCAACACAGCTTACTTGCTCGGCATCGGATTGCCTCTCGTTGCCGTCGTCTTCTATTTGAGAATCGGCGAGCCTGATAGGATCACGAATCCCGCTCCGACCGGCGCGCCACCGAGCGCCGCATCCGCGGCACCGCCCGAGCGCACGCAGGAGCAGATCGAGGCGAACGTGGCGAAGCTTGCCGAGCGTATGAAGTCGAATCCCAACGATGCGCAGGGCTGGACCATGCTCGCGCGTTCTTACAGCTCGATGGAGAAGTACAGCGAAGCCGCGAACGCTTACGCGAAAGCTACTGAGCTGAATCCCAAGGACGCCGATCTCCTGGCTGAGTATGCATTTGTGACGGGAATGGCTGAAGGCCGGAGCCTCGCAGGCAAGCCGACAGAGATCATCAATCGTGCTTTGAAAGTCGACCCGGAAAACGCGAAGGCGTTGCAACTCGCCGGCAGTGCTGCATTCCAGGCTAAGGATTACAAGAAGGCGATTGATTACTGGCAGCGTGTGCTGAAGAAGGTTCCGCCTGGTTCGGAAGTCGCTGAAACGATTAACGCGCGCATCAACGAAGCGAAGACGCTCGCCGCAAGTAAGTAAACCAGAGAGATCATGTCGAGAGAGAATATTCTTTTCGCAATTATCGGACTGCTTTTAGGCTTCATCGTGGGCTTCATGTTTGCCAGCTCGATGGCCCAAAAAGCTGCGATGCAACCAGCCACCGCGGGCGCGCTTCCGGCCGATCATCCAGCGGTCGCGGGACAAGGCCAGCAGAATGCACCGAACCCGCAGGCAATGCAGGCGCAGGTCCAGGCCTCACTCGAGAAGGCGCGTAACGAGCCGCAAAACTTCGAAGCACAGATCCAGGCGGCCGATCTGTATTACCAGATCCAGCGTTTCGATCAGGCGCTCGAATACCTGCTGAAGGCAAACTCGCTTAAACCGGCTGACTACAAGACCGTCGTGTTGCTCGGCATGGTGAATCTCGACGCCGGACACTACGACCAGGCTGAGAAGTGGTATCGAGCCGCGATGAAGATGAAGTCAGACGATGTGATGGTCCTGGCCGGCCTCGCCGCCACGACGCTGCAAAAAGGCGACGCGAAAGCCGCAGAGGACGCGATCGCGCAGTTAGAGAAAGCCGATCCCACTTCAGAGGATCTCCCGCAATTCCGGGATAAATTAGCGAGCTTGAAGGCAGGAAAATAAATCCGCGTTTTTATCCGTGTAAATCCGCGTTATGGAGCGATCGACATTCTCACGATATTCACCAGAAGTATGCGATCGATTTTGCCGTCCTTACCGGTCACAACCACCTGACCATTCTCAACCGTCACACGTCTAACCGTAGTCATCGATCGATTGATAAGCGTGCCGTCGTTGGTTTCGATCACGAGCCGTGGCCCAACTTCCGGTTCGGGTTCAGGTTTCGGCTTCGGCTCTTCGACTGTGGGCGGCGGTGTCTCTCTGACTCGCGGCGCGGGACGTCGTCCGGCAGGTCTGCGGCCGCGCGTGTTGCGTACGGTTGTCGCGGGTTTTTCAGTTTCGACTTCGGGCGACTTCTCAGGTTTCGCTTCCGGTGTCTCAACTGGTTTCGCTTCGGGTGTCGGCTCGGGTGCCGGCGTTGCAGTTGCTACTTCAGTGACTGGCGGCTCAGGCTCCTCGATTCGCGCGCCGACGGATGAGACGCGCTTCGTCTTGCGTCCACCCGGAGTGGTTGTTTCTGTAGTTGGCGTTTCCGCCTCCGCTATCTCAGGCCCACCGACGATCGGCTCAAACGATCCACCAAAGAACAAACGGTAAGTTCCCTCATCATCGTTGGGGCTGCGCGCTTCAATGCGCAGGATCAGATCCTCTCGCTTGCGCAGGTAGATTCCCTTCGTGACGGGACTCGTGCTCTCAGCATAGAGCGTGAGCTTGAGCAGAGGTCGCAACGTACCCGCAGTAAACACGTCGATGTCGCCATTGAGATTTTGGCTGTTGATCGTTATCAGGAGGTCGCCGGGTGTGCCGGTGAGCGCGTAGTAATGATCCGTCAGTCGTGCATCACCGAGGTCGCGCGCGGCGATCCGGCCCGTAACGCTGTTGCTCCGTACGAGCGACGGCGCGTTCGGATCGATCGACTGCGCAGAAACGCACGCGACTGCCAGAAGTAAAATGGCGACGGCGAATAACTTTGCCATAATTCGCCGCAAAGCATATCAGATTTGCGTTATCCTAGTCGCATGAAGTGTTATCGTGCCCTGGGGAAATCGCTGCTCACGGTGTTCTTTGTTTTGCTCTCTTCCCTTCCCGCTTTCGCCCAGTCGTGGACAGCAAAACTCGATAAAGACATCAGCTTCTATCAGCCAACTGAGATGGGTGTGCTCATCGTCGGGACCGAAAAGTCGCTCTACGCGATCGACGCTTCAACCGGCGACACGCTCTGGCGTCGCAAAGACACTTCGCTCGACGAAACCGACGTCGCTCCTGTTCCGGGCACCGACCTGTTGTTGCTGAGTTTTGAGAAAGGCGACAAGGCGCGTATCGAAGCAGTCGACATTTTGACCGGCGACTCGATCTGGCGCAGCGAAAAGATCAAAGGCGCCGTGATGCAGACGTCTGTCGAGCCCGCAAACAATCTGCTCGCCGTCGTGCTTGCGAAGGATGTGAAGAGCCGCGCGCGCGATGGTTTCAAGCGCCGTCCGCTGTTGCACGTCCTCGATCTGGCAACTGGCGACGAGCTCTGGAAGTACGACATCAGCGAAGTCGAGATGATGCCGGCACGCTGGCCTGAAGACTCCGGCAAAGAGGTTGGTTACACGCTCGACAACTATTACCCGCCCGCGTTTATCGACGGGCGCTTGTATGTTTTCTACGAAGGCGTCACTTCATTCGACGCGCGCGGGGGCAAGGAGCGACTGCGCGAGAAGTATCGTGTCAATGAAGACGGACTCGCGCTCACCGAAGCTGAACCGATCTTCACTGCGGCCACCATCTACGTTTCCGGTCACGGGCGCGTGCGCGCTATCTCGCGTCAGAGTGGCGACACGGAGTGGGAAGCAAAAGATCTCGGGCTCACGCCGGAGATGGTCCTTGTTGGAGACATTCTTTACGTGCGCACCGGTGGGCAATTCACACGCTTGCAAGACGGTGAGACGAGCGAGCGCGGCTCGTATGGCGTGAGTGCAATCGATGTTCGCAGCGGCAAAGTCCTCTGGCGGTACAAGGGCGCCGACAAGGGTATTACAAACCTGGTCATGCCCGATCGAAATACGATTGCCATTGCGGATCGTGACGATCTGATCTTTATCGATGCGAGTAATGGCAAGCGACGAGCGCGGGTGTCGCACAAGGTCGAGCGCGCTTCGTTTGGAACGTTGAATGAAGGCAACAACATCGTGATTGGAGGCCAGTCAGAGATCGCGGTGTTCGATCCAGTGAGCGGGCAACAACTCTGGCGCGCGCGACACACATCGCCGGGACGCGGGATCTTGCGCACCGTGGCGGCAATTGCTGCGCGTGCGGCGTCGCTTTACCTCCGTTTCGGTGGACCAACAATGACGGCGCTTCGCGGCATCCAGATCGCGACGAGTTTGAGCTGGTCTGGATTGGCGTCGCGCTCGTCGTTTTCAAACTTGCAGGCGCTCGCGACAGCATCGAATCGGCGGCAGCGTTCCAGTGGGCTCAAACGCTTTGGGATCGCGTCGCGTGTGCGTGACCGGATCGATCCTTCACGACAACTGGATCGGTTGTCGCGATTCCTTTGGCATCGAGAGCGACTCGCGACGCTGCAAGGACAGTGGATGTACTTTTATACAGATCTCGATCGTGGTGGGAATGGATTGGCTGGTGTGAATATCAACAACGGACGAACGGATCGCGAGGTGCGGTTGTCGGATCTTGACGAGCGATTCGTGACTGACGAAGCACTAAACGCATTATTCACCGCATCTGGTAACAAATTATTTAGCCACGGATTACACTGATTTAAATCCGGATTTTATCCGTGTTTCTAAGCCGGAGCGCGTTGCCGATAACCGAGACGGAGCTGAAGCTCATCGCCGCCGCTGCGAGCATCGGGCTCAATAAGATCCCGAAGAATGGATACAGCACACCTGCGGCGATCGGGACGCCGAGCGTGTTGTAGATGAAGGCGAAGAAGAGGTTCTGTTTGATGTTGCGCATCGTGGCGCGACTCAACGATCGCGCGCGCACGATGCCGCGCAGATCGCCTTTCACGAGTGTCACGCCTGCGCTCTTCATCGCTACGTCAGTGCCAGTGCCCATCGCGATGCCGACGTGAGCCTGGGCGAGTGCGGGCGCGTCGTTGATACCGTCCCCGGCCATGGCCACGATTCGTCCTGCATCCTGGAATCGTTTCACCACATCGACCTTCTGATCCGGTAAAACTTCGGCCACCACTTCATCGATCCCGAGCTTGCGTGCTACTGCTTCGGCAGTCGTCCGGCTGTCGCCCGTGAGCATCACGAGACGAATGCCTTCCGCGTGTAGTTGTTTGACGGCGTCGGGTGTTGTCGACTTTATCGGATCAGCGACACCGATCAGTCCCGCTGGTTTTCCATCTACAACGACAAACATGATCGTCTGACCGTTCGCGCGCAGCTCTTCCGCGCGACCGTCGAGTTTCAGATCGTCGAGCAACGATCGATTGCCGACAGCTACCTGATGTCCATCGACTTCTCCGACGACGCCCTTGCCCGTTATCGATTGAAAGCGAGTCGCGTCTTTGATCTCGATACTGCGCTCATTCGCACCCGCAACGATCGCCGCCGCGAGCGGATGTTCGCTGCTGCGCTCCAAACTTCCTGCCAGACGCAGCAGTGTTTGTTCGTCAAACCCGTTTACTACGACAACGCTCTCGAGTCGAGGCTTGCCTTCGGTCAACGTTCCGGTCTTGTCGAGAACGAGCGTGTCAACCTTGCGCATGACTTCGATCGCTTCAGCATTTCTGAAGAGCACACCGTTCTGTGCGGCCTTTCCGGTCGCGACCATGATCGACATCGGTGTCGCGAGCCCGAGTGCGCACGGACACGCAATGATCAAGACCGCCACGGCATTGACGAGCCCGTGCGCCATCTGCGGCTCCGGCCCCCAGATGCTCCAGACGATAAAAGTGATTACGGCGATCAAGACGACGGCGGGCACGAAGTAGCTCGACACAACATCCGCGAGCTTCTGTATCGGCGCGCGACTGCGTTGCGCTTCAGCCACCATCTGCACGATCTGCGCCAACAATGTTTCGGAACCTACACGCTCCGCGCGCATCACAAACGCGCCCGTGCCATTCACAGTGGCGCCGACAACTCGATGGCCTGCAAGTTTCTCCACGGGAATCGACTCACCCGTAATCATCGATTCATCAACGCTACTCGATCCCTCAACCACAACGCCGTCAACAGGTACTCTCTCGCCCGGACGCACGCGCAGTAGATCGCCGGGATGCACCTCGTCCAAAGGCACATCTTCCTCGTGTCCATGAACGATGCGTCGTGCCGTCTTCGGAGCGAGTCCGAGTAACTCTCTGATCGCGTTACCAGTTTGACTGCGGGCCCGCAGCTCCAGTACCTGGCCCAACAACACGAGCGCGACGATTACTGCGGCCGCTTCGAAATAAACGGGAACATTCCCGTGTGCGTCGCGAAACGACGCTGGAAACACTCCCGGCAGCACCACGGCAATCACACTGAACAAGTAACCAACGCCCACGCCGAGTCCGATCAGCGTGAACATGTTGAGACTGCGATTCACGATCGACTGCCAGGCGCGTACGAAGAATGGCCAGCCGGCCCAGAGCACCACTGGCGATGCAAGCACAAGTTGCACCCATTGCAGCAGGCGCATAGGCACGAGTTTTTGCAGTGGCTCGCCGGGAATAAGATCGCTCATGCCGAGTGCAAAAACGGGAATCGCGAGGACCACTGCGATCCAGAACCGGCGCGTCATGTCTTTTAGCTCGTGGTTCTCTTCCTCTTCGAGTGAGACAGTGAGCGGCTCGAGCGCCATGCCGCAGATCGGACAACTGCCTGGACCATCACGAATGATCTCGGGATGCATCGGGCAGGTGTATTTCTGATCTGGTTTGGCGGGCGCTTGTCGAGTGATGCCGATCGGTTGGACGGCAGGCTTATTAACGTCCGGCTTGTTAAGGAATGCTTCCGGATTCTCGCGGAAGCGATGGACGCAATGCGTGCTGCAGAAGTAGTAAGTTTTTCCCTGATACTCGAAGGATCCGGCGGCGTGCTCCGGATCGACAGTCATTCCACAGACAGGGTCGATTTGTGCGACAGTCGTTAACATGATTTACAAGACTTGACCGGATTATCATGTCAATCCTGTTCCATCTTGTAAATCCTGTAGAGGGTACGACGAATCGCACCCTCTACATTAATCACCTTCCTATTGAAGAATAACAGTCTGGTCAAAGGCGCCAAAGCCATTGGCAGCAAAATCAATGAGCCATCGGTTGTCGTTCGTCTTGATGCTGAGGTCAGCTTTGCCGTCACCGTCATAATCTGCCGGGAGTGGAATACTAGTCCCGTTACCGTAACCGGGGTAGGAAATGTCCCAGCCCGCAAAACCATTCGCGGCATAGTCAATCCACCAGCTTTGAAGGTCATCGGCTCGGACGCTTATGTCAGCGCGCCCATCACCGTCATAATCGGCCGGGGTCTCGCGGTTAAACGAGCTACCATAGCCCAGCCCGGAAAAGTTCCAAACGCCAAAACCGTTCCAGGCATGATCAATGTTCCATCTTCCCTGGCTAATTGAATGGATGGCGATGTCCGCACGCCCATCACCGTCATAGTCGGCTGCAGCCTCCCGGTTCTCCGAGCCACCATACCCTGCTACCGAAACATTCCAACTGCCAAAACCATTGGAGGCATAGTCAATGTTCCATCTCCCTTGAGTGATTGAATGGATGCTTATGTCAGCCCGCCCATCACCATCGTAATCGGCTACCGCGGGCCGGTTCTCTGTTGAGCCGTAACCTAAGAAAGTAGCATCGAAGGCTCCGAAACCGTTCCAGGCATAATCGATACGCCATTGACCGGTGTTGGTTTTTACGCTGAGGTCTGCCTTTCCATCACCATCGTAATCAGCCGGGACAGCAGTTGTCTCGACGCCGCCATATCCTGAATATGTTGCATCCCACGAGCCGAAGCCGTTGGCAGCATAATCAATGCGCCATGTGCCGTCGTTGTCCATTTTCATACTCAGATCCGCGCGACCGTCTCCGTCATAGTCCTTTGCGATAGGCACACCCGAAGGAGGTGCAGGCATCGTGAAATCCGTGTAGAGCAATCTGTTTGGCGTGCCGGGGATACCGATGCCGGCGATCTTGTTTACGCTCGCACTGTTAAGAATCGCCAGGTTAATGCTGGCCGGAGTGCCCGAAGTGAACTGTAGATACTGCGCTATAACCCCGGCCACATGCGGGCTGGCCATGGATGTCCCTGAGGCCGTAGCCGTGGCTGTGTCCGACCCGATCCAGGCTGAGGTAATATCGGTACCAGGTGCAAAGAGGTCTGTGAGTGGCCCGCCGTTGGAACCAATTGCCATTAAGTCATTGATAGTTGAATTCGCCACGGTCAGTGCTTCTGCGACTCGAGCCGGCGAATGAAGGCTGACATCCTGCCCATCATTCCCCGCTGCGATGGCATAAGGCACACCGCTGTTGATTGAGTTTCTGACAGCCGTGTCAATGGCGGTATCACCAGGTCCACCAACACTCATATTGACAACAGCAGGTGCGATGCGGTTTGAAGTAACCCAGTTAACACCCGCGATCACTGAGGAGCTGGTTCCCTGGCCGTTGCATCCAAGCACCCGCACCGCATGTATGGTTACGTCTTTCGCGACGCCGAACGTAGCTCCACCGAGAATGCCGGCCACGTGTGTGCCGTGGCCATTACAATCATTGCCGTTCTGACCGTCATTGATGAAATCAGCGGCAATTGAAGCGCGTCCGCCGAATTCCTGGTGCGTCGGACGTATACCTGTATCAATCACATAAGCGTGAACACCCGCGCCGGTGAAGTTGTAAGTATAGGCATTGTTCAGCGGGCGATCCCGTTGATCGATGCGATCAAGTCCCCAGGACGGCGGGTTGAGTTGTGTAGTCGCGATGCTGACAATGCCGTCCTCTTCTACGTAATCAATTCGTGGATCGTTGCTGAGTGCGATTGCGGCAGGTTCAGTTAACTCTGCTGAAAAGCCCTTCAGCGCGGCTTTGTAAATGTGCCTGGCAACACCGTTGTGAGCGTAGGCCAGCTCGGAGCTCAATGAACCGACTTCCTCTACGGAAACCTCATCCTTAAAAACAATCACATATTGATTAGCGACCGGCTTTTTAGCTCTTCGGAATTTGTTTTTGGCTTTTTGCGCATGGCTTTCTCCTCCGCTGAGCAGCGAGGAAACCACTAGACACGCTAACGCAATAGCAACGAGTAAAATCGTAATTCTCTTCATAGACTTTCTCCTCTTATTGTGGGACAGAGTTTGATTGAGCTCTGCCGCGCTGGCGTCGGGACGAAGTTAGACTTCTCCGCCACAAGCGGCAGACGTGTTTTATGCGAGGCATTCACCGCCGATTGGAGGTGAAGCGATTTATTTCAGCTTCTGATCAGGCAGCCAGTATTTGAAGCCTGAGCCACTGGACCAATGTTGGGATTGGGAGACAGGTGCCAGTTTTAGCTGACAAGTGGCGCAAAAGGGTTCTACATCAGAACTTCCCTTTGTTCTGCCTTGCAGTTAACGAAGGAATCTTTGGTAACGACACGGCGCGCGAAATATAGTGCAGTGTCTGGAGGTTGTCAATGCAGTTTTATTGATGCAGAGATAACTCATTCAACCGTCGTAAATTGGAAGCGTCAGCTCGTTAAAAAACATTTCGGAAGCAGCGGATAGTTGTGACGGGAGCTTCGATCGCTAAAGCTGCGGCATAGCCGGCGCCGACCTTGATGTCGGTTAATAACCAGCGCGACGCGTCGTCATCTTCGGCACGCAGTAACGCGGGTTGCGCGTCTGGAGCAAGCGTCACATCAAACGCATCAAGCGCCTGCGACATTCCCTTGCCGATCGCTTTTATGTAAGCCTCTTTGCGCGTCCAGCAGCGGAAGAATGCAGCGACTTGTTCCTCCTTTGGCAACGCATTGAACGCTTCGACTTCCGCCCGCGAAAAGAAGCGACGCGCGATCTCATCACTCGCGAAGTCTGCGCGGATGTGTTCGACGTCAACTCCAAGCTCTGCCTCGAGCGCGACTGCGAGCAGTGCGACTTCGTGCGAGTGCGACAGGTTGAAACGCAGAACGTGCTCACTCGCGAGTGTGGGCTTGCCGTACGCGCCGTATGAAAACCGCAGCGCCTCAGGTTGCGTCTCGAGGTAACGCGCAACCACAGAACGAAGAAAGCCGCGCGCCACGATGAAATGTCGTCGATGTTTCTCGAAATGAAAGCGACTGGCTCGGTTGAGCTCGTCCGGTTCCAACATTCGTCGAAAGCGTTCCAGGCTCTCGTCCTGCTGGTCCAGCGCAATGCGCCACACGTGGACCGTGCCAGTCTCCAATGACGGCAACTTCGTTGGCTCGGTCCAGGTTGGAGTCTCTTCGGGTTCCAAGGCGATCCGGATACTAACAGAACCGAGCGCGGTAGCGCCGGGTCAACGTCACGGGGCTCGATGGCCTAAATTTTACCCGGCGCTACCGCGCTCGGTTCTGTGCTATCTTGTATCGTCCCCCCCAAGTTAAATCCCCCGACGTCTTAGCGAAAGCATTTCAGCATATAACACTGGCTTCAGGAGGGTCGTGCAATGTCGCGAACTATCTACCGATCGGTCCGCATCTCCGCGTGCGGTCTTTTTCTTCTGTGCGCAATGATTACTGCACACGCTCAATTCCGCGCGGGCGTGCAGGGAACAATTTCCGACTCAAATGGCGCGCTCGTGCCCCACGCGAAGGTCATTCTCAAAGATCTCGAAACCGGAAAGGTCCAGGAAACCAATAGCAGCGGCGAAGGTTTTTATCGCATCTCCGGCCTGGGTCCGGGCAAGTACGAGCTCACGGCCGAAGCGGCCGGCTACAAGAAATCAGTTTCCGAAAACGTCACGGTCAACGCTGAAAATGTGCAAGGCGTCGATATCATTTTGGAGATCGGCGAGATTACAGCCGTGGTTACGATTGCCGACGAAGCCACACAGCAACTCGAAACCGAGAACGCAAATATCAACAAGGCAGTCACAGCCGCCGAGGTCAAGCGACTGCCACAGACGGGCCGCGATCCTTACGAGCTGGCACGGCTCACGCCCGGAGTGTTCGGTGACGCAGGACGCAATCCAAACGGAGGTGCTACCGGTCTGCCAAACTCCCCCGGACCGGGCGGTTCTAACATCTCGATCTTCCAGGCCGAGAATCAACCGCAGATCACTGCGAATGGTCAACGTATCTCCGCAAACAATTTTCAGATCGACGGCGTGAGTGTCAACAGTCTCAGCCATGGCGGCGCTGCGGTCGTAACACCGAATCAGGAATCGGTGAAAGAGATGCAGATCTCGTCGTCGACGTATTCCGCGGAAGACGGCAGAAACTCCGGTGCGCAAATCAAAGTCGTTTCACAAAACGGCACCAACGATTTCCATGGCAGCGCGTTCATCAAATACAACAGTCCGAAGCTCAATGCTTTCAACAAGTATCCCAATGATTTTGGTCGCGGGCGCACCGAAAGAGTCGAGAGATTGTTCCGCCAGTTTGGCGGCAGCGTAGGTGGTCCGCTTTACTGGCCGCACTTCGGCGAAGGTGGTCCAACAGTTTACAGCGGCGAGAATCGCGCGTTCTTTTTCTTCTCTTATGAAGGACTGCGTGAAAGCACGAATACGCTGTCGACGGGTTATGTTGAGACACCTCAGTTTCGCCAGGCGGTTCTCAGCTCTCGCTCGGGAATCACTTCCGCAATCCTCAGCAGCGCCGGTATCCAGCCACGCATTGCTGGGACGCTGACTCCGGCTTGTGCTGACGTGAACGCTAATATCATGTGTCAGCCTGTCAGCGGTGGTCTCGACATCGGATCGCTGACCGGTGGGTTGGGCCAGTATGTATCTTTTGCAAATCTCAGCGGCGGCGGTCTCGATGGCATACCCGATATTCAAAGAGTCATCATCTCTGAACCGAGAAACAACAAACCGAATCAGTACAACATGCGGTTTGACTTCAACCCGACTTCGAACGATCAGATCACCTTCAGCACTTACCTGACGAGAATTTTCTTCGTCAACGGAGATGCAGGCTCGGGCGCGCGGCCGCAAGCTGACGTCACAACGACGCCACACAATACCGCGTTCACCTTGCTATACAACCGCACGATATCGCCGACACTGTTGAACGAAGCGCGTTTCAACTTCACCAAGTTTGCTTTCAATGAGGTTGAGTCGTCTGCCGGAACAAACTTTGGCATTCCGCGCGTCGAGATTGAGAGTCTATTTCGCGACGGCAGTCGTATTCGCTTTGGCGCGCCACAGTCAGAAACGACTCCGGGAATTTTTTCAGAAAAGACGATCGAGTTTCGCGATATCGTGAGTAACGTGCGCGGAAATCATGGTCTAAAATTCGGTGTCGAATATCGTCCCGAGCTCAATGACGACAATCTCAACGGCGGTTCACGTCCGTTGTACACGTTCGCCGGTCTCTTCAACTTCGCGAATGACACGCCGCTCTTCTATCAGATCAATGCCGATCCGGAAACCGGCGGCGTCGCAAACGCGCAGCGCCATTTCCGATCGAGCAGTTATGCGCTGTTCTTCCAGGACGACTGGAAAGTGCGGCCGAACCTGACGCTGAATCTGGGTCTGCGTTACGAGTACTTCGGCGTGCTCAAAGAAAAGAACGATCAGATTGCGAATTTCGTGTTTGGACCAAACGGTGGTCTGGCGGGATCGAGAGTTGAGCCGACGAGTGATCTCTATAATCCCGATCGAAACAACTTCGCACCGCGATTCGGTTTTGCGTACAGCCCGAAACGTTACGGTCTCGAAGACAAGCTCGTGATTCGAGGCGGTGCGGGCGTCAGTTACAACCGCATTCCCGAAATCGTCTTCGCGAACACACGCGGCAATCCGCCGTTCTTTGCGCGTTACCAGATCTGCTGCGGCACCTCCGCGGCTGACTTCGGTTCTCCCTTCGCGGGCGGGCAGATTCTTTACACGGTCGGCACGAGCAGTTCGCCTTTCAGTTACCCGGCCAATCCGGCGCTTGCGGTCGGCATCGATCCTGCAACCGGCACTCCGCCGAATCGCACGGTTGAGGTTTACGGCTCGCTACCTGATACGCCGGTCGCGTATGTCTACACGTATTCACTCGATCTTCAGTATGCGTTGCCATACAAACTCACGGCGACAGTCGGCTACCAGGGCAGCTCGAGTCACAAGTTGATTCGTCTCGTTAATCAACTCTTTGTTCAGCCCGTAATCCCAGCAAACTATTTCGCGTTTGCGGTGTTCATTCCAACGCCTGACGTGAATGCAAACTACAACGCGATGAACGCGCGTTTGACGCGTCGCTTCAGTCGTGGATTCCAGTTCGATATGGTTTATCGTTTCGCCAAGAGTATTGATACGTTGTCGAATGAAGGTCCCGGGGCTGTAACTAACCAGACCTTTCCACAGGATTTGAGTCAGGAACGTGGACCATCAGATTTCGACGTCAGGCATAACTTTACTGCGTCGGGTCTTTGGGATCTGCCGTTCTTACGTAATCGTCGAGACTTCATCGGGAAGGCGTTCGGCGGTTGGCAAATCAACGGCATCGTTCAGGCACATACAGGTTTCCCATGGACTCCACATACGGGCCAGTGTGTGCGTTCCGCTAATTCGAACAACTTCGTTTGTCCGTCACGTCCGCCGCGATACTTTGGCGGCAATCTTGAAGATACTGACAACGAAGCGTTCACCAGGCCTGGCGGCAACTTCCCTGGCGGTGGGTTGCTCTACTTCGATCCAAACAATCCGAATGGCGCCCTGCTACCGGGCATTGGTCGTAACTCGTTCCGTGGTCCTAGATACTTTGCAGTAGATTTTAGTCTTGCAAAGCGAACGGGATTGCCGTCATTTCTCGGCGAAGGAGCGTTTCTTGAGCTCAAGGCAAACTTCTTCAACGCCTTCAACAATCTGAATCTCGCTAATTTTGGGTTCTTCGCGCCGACTGTCGACAATCGTGACTTCGGTCGCGCGCAGAACGCGCTTGCGGGACGTGTGGTAGAGTTACAGGCGCGCTTCAATTTTTAAGACATCGCCACAAGAAGGCACATAAACACAAAGAGTCATTTTGTGCTTTTGTGCCTTTTTGCGGCTAAAACCTTCTATGAAAACTCGGCTTCCGATCATTCTGCTTGTTGCGGTCCTCAGTTTTCTTCTTTTAGTCACACCAACTTCCAGCCAGGGACCACGCGACGTCGAACAACGCGTGAACGCACTGCTCGCGCAGATGACGCTCGAAGAAAAGTTGGGCCAGCTACAACAACTCGACGGTGAAGCGAATGGCAACTTTCGCCCCGAACACCTTGATCTGGTACGCAAAGGCCTACTCGGGTCGACGCTCAACGTGCGTGGCGCGCAACGCACGAACCAGCTCCAGCGTGTTGCGGTAAATGAGTCGCGATTGAAGATCCCGGTCTTGTTTGGTTTCGATGTGATTCACGGCTACCGCACGATCTTTCCGATTCCACTCGCGGAGGCGAGCAGTTGGGACCCTGCGCTTGCCGAACGCTCGGCTGCCGTTGCCGCACAGGAGGCCAATAACGTCGGCCTGCGTTGGACCTTCGCGCCGATGGTCGACATCGCGCGCGATCCGCGTTGGGGCCGTATCACCGAAGGTGCGGGTGAAGATCCTTTCCTCGGCGCAGCCTTCGCAGGCGCGCGTGTGCGTGGCTTTCAGGGTAACGATTACGGCGCCCCGGACAAGATTCTTGCGTGCGCGAAACATTTTGTAGCTTATGGCGCCGCGGAAGGAGGTCGCGACTACAACACGACCGATCTTTCCGAGAATACTCTGCGTGAGATCTACTTGCCGCCGTTCAAGGCCGCGGTTGATGCGGGTGTCGGCACTTTGATGAGCTCCTTCAACGCAATCAACGGTGTTCCTGCTTCTGCGAACGCTTTCATACTCACGAAAGTGTTGCGCGACGAGTGGAAGTTTGATGGTTTTGTCGTCAGTGACTACACGTCCGTGCGCGAGCTGATCAATCACGGCATCGCCGCGAATGAAGAGGAGGCTGCGGCGGCTGCGCTGAACGCGGGCGTCGAAATGGAGATGGTGAGTCGCAGCTATAACCAGTTTGGACCACAGCTCTTGAAGCAAAAGAAACTTTCCAACGCTACGATCGACGAAGCCGTGCGACGTATTCTGCGGATCAAATTTCGGCTCGGGCTGTTCGATCGGCCTTACACTGATGAAGCACGCGAATCGAATGCGTTGCTGCGCCCGGAAAATATTCGTCTCGCGCGTGAGATCGCGGGTCGCTCGATGGTCTTGCTGAAGAACGATCGCGAGACATTGCCGTTGAATAAGAATGCCGGTTCCATCGCAGTCATTGGACCACTCGCCGACGATCGCCGGGCGCCGCTTGGCTGGTGGGCCGGCGACGGCAAGGAAGAAAACACCGTGACACCGCTCGCGGGTATCAAGGCGAAGGTGCCGGCGCAAACGAAGGTGGGCTACGCAAAAGGTTGTGATGTCACCGGCGATTCGACCGCGGGTTTTCAGGAAGCCGTCGATCTCGCGAAGGTGTCGGATGTCGCGATCGTGTTTGTTGGGGAGATCGCTGACATGGTTGGTGAGGCCGCTTCGCGCGCCACCCTGGATCTGCCGGGCCGCCAGCTGGAGCTTGTGCAGGCAGTTCACGCCGCCGGCAAGCCGGTGATTATCGTGCTGGTGAATGGGCGGCCGTTGTCTGTTGGTTGGATCGTTAACAACGTGCCGGCGATTCTCGAATCATGGATGGGTGGAACGCAGTCAGGCAATGCGATTGCTGACATCCTGTTTGGCGACGTGAATCCGGGCGGCAAGTTGCCGGTGACTGTGCCGCGCGCTGTGGGCCAGGTTCCGATTTACTATAACCACATGAACACTGGTCGACCACCTGAAGCCCAGAACCGCTACACTTCGAAATACTACGACCTGCCCTGGACGCCGCTCTTCCCTTTTGGCTACGGCCTGAGTTACACCACATTCAAGATCGGTAAATTGCAACTCAGTGCGCCGCGTATTCCTGCGAGCGGACAACTGACAGTCAGTGTCGAAGTCGAGAACACGGGACGGAGAGCTGGTGATGAAGTGGTCCAACTCTACATCCGCGATCTCGTAGCTTCAATGACAAGACCGGTTAAGGAGCTAAAAGGATTTCAGCGTGTGACATTGCAACCGGGTGAGAAGCGGCGCGTTGAGTTTGTGCTTGGTCCGGAGCATCTCGGATTCTGGAATCGTGAGATGCGTTATGTGGTCGAGCCAGGCGAGTTTCGCGTGATGGTCGGTGCCAATTCCGTCGATGTCCTCGAAGCAAAGTTCAACGTCAATTAGGTCACAAAAAAGCTCAAAACGTATTTTTTGCGCTTTTTGTGCCTTTTCGTGGCTACTTCTTCTTTGTGGCGGCGTTGCGGCGCAGTCGTTCATTGATGATCTACAGCAGCGCTCGTTTCGTTATTTCTGGGAACAAGCCGATCCACAAACAGGCCTCGTTCCCGATCGTGCGCGCATGGACGGCTCGTCTCTCGATGCGACACATCAGAACGTCGCGAGTATCGCTGCTACCGGATTTGGTCTGACGTCACTCTGCATCGCGGCTGACCGCGCCTGGATCTCAAAAGCCGAAGCGCTCGAACGCGCACGCAACACTTTACGCTTCTTCGACGCGCGCGCTTTTCAGCAACGCGGCTGGTTTTATCATTGGCTGGACGTGAAGACTGGCGAGCGACGCTGGAACAGCGAAGTCTCTTCAATCGATACTGCGCTTCTGCTCGCAGGCGTTCTTACCGTTCGGCAGTGTTTTCGCGACGATCGAGAAATCGTCCAAAGCGCCACTCGCATCTACCAGCGTGTTGACTTTCGCTGGATGCTCAACGGGCATCAACTGCTTCTGTCGCACGGTTGGAAACCTGAGTCGGGCTTTCTGCGCGCGCGTTGGGACACGTATAGCGAAGACACAATTCTCTACGTGCTGGCGATCGGCTCGCCCACTCATCCTATTTCGCCCGCTTCCTGGTATGCCTTGTGGCGCGATCGTTATCGCTACGAAGGTCACAGCTACTTCACGACGATCGGCGTGCCATTGTTCATGCACCAGTACGCGCACGGATGGATCGACTATCGCGATCGCCGCGAGATGAAAGGCGATCGCATCGACTACTTCCAGAACTCCATCGCCGCCACGCTCGCGCATCGCGCTTTTTGTATCAACTTATCCCACGACTTCCCTGCCTTTGGACCAGACATCTGGGGCATCACTGCCTCTGACAGCGCGAAAGGCTACCTTGCCTGGGGTGGCCCACCACGCGATCCCGACATCGACGGCACCATCGTTCCCTCCGCCGCCGGCGGCTCCCTGATGTTCACCCCCGAGCTCTCCACCCGCGCCCTCGAAACGATGCACTCGAAATACGGCAAAAAAATCTACGGCAAATATGGCTTCGTCGACGCCTTCAACCCCCAAACCGCGTGGACCGACACCGACGTCATCGGTATCAACGCGGGCATCATTCTTTTAAGCGCCGAAAACATGCGCACCGGAAACATCTGGCGCTGGTTCATGGCGAACCGTGAGATACTGCGCGCACTTACAAAAGTCGGCTTGGTGAGTGGTACTATTCATCAAAGGTAAATTGAAGATCTTCAGGCCTGCAAATTTGGGAAGTTCACGATTAATGAAAAGAATCGCCATTACTAAACGTTCCTTACACACTGCCGATCACGACAGTGCTCTTAAACAAAAAACGCCCGCAGAACTGATCGGTATGATGTGGCAGCTCGCGCTGAACGCATGGTCTTTTAAGGAAAACTTGAATGTTGAACCCAGACTTCAAAGACATGTTGTCGTGCTTAAAAGAAGAAAAAGTTGATTTTCTTATTGTTGGAGCGTATGCCCTTGCTGCTCATGGATTCCCACGAGCGACAGGCGATCTGGATATATGGGTCAGAAACGATCCAGAAAATGCTAACAGAATAATGCGCGCACTCAGCATGTTTGGTGCTCCAGCAACACAGTTGTCCGTTGAAGATTTTACTTCTTCAGATCTAATCGTCCAGTTTGGTATCGAGCCCTCTCGGATTGATCTCCTAACAGCAATCGATGGAGTTGAGTTCGAAGAGGCGTGGCAGGACCGCGTCAGCATTGCACTTGAGAACCTGGAAATCTTTGTACTTTCCAAAAAAGACTTACTGAGGAATAAGGTGGCCTCAGGTAGAGATAAGGATCAAGGTGACATCATCTGGCTAAAAAAGAATCAGTAAGTAGCCAATTGCCAAAATCAAACGGTAATTGATGAGGCGGCCCTCTCCCGCGCTCGCAGCCAACCTGGAGTTTCCGAGGAGCAAGTCGACTCTTAATCTAATGAAGCTGTTGATTCTTGGTGGGACACGATTCCTGGGGCGACATCTCGTGACTGCGGCACAAGTGCGTGGGCATGAGGTTACGGTTTTTAATCGTGGGAATTATTCGAGCGGGGAACTTGGTGCGGTCGAGAAAATCCTCGGTGATAGACATACTGATCTGCATAAACTCAAAGGCCGGCGCTGGGATGCGGTTGTGGATACATCGGGACATTTGCCACGCGCTGTAAAGGCGGCGGCGGAGGTCTTGTCGAACGAAGTTGAGCGGTATATTTTTATATCGTCTCAGAACGCCTACAGAGACGTCAGCGTTCCCGGGATTGAAGAAACATACCCGATTCGCACACTCACAAGCGAACAAATAGCACACGCAAATTCGATCGATACTTCGGGCCAGCCATCATACGGTGAGCTCTACGGCGGATTGAAAGCACTTTGCGAGCAGGCCGCGGAAGCCATAATGCCCGACCGCGTGCTGGTCATTCGACCGGGACTCATCGTTGGTCCACACGACTACACTGACCGTTTTACTTACTGGCCGGTGCGTGTCGCTCGCGGCGGCGAGGTTCTGGCTCCCGGTCGCCCCGATCGGTTTATTCAGTTTATCGACGTTCGTGATCTGGCGGAGTGGACCATCAGCATGATCGAACGCAGGGCGACTGGTGCCTACAACGCTCACGGATTACCGAACAGCTTAACGATGCAGCAACTGCTCGACGAATGTAAGTCCGTGACCGAAAGTGATGCTCAGTTCACCTGGATCAGCGAAGACTTTCTGCTACAGGAAAACGTTGCTGTGTGGAGCGAGATGCCACTTTGGCTCCCGGAAGAGGCCGCGCCACATTTAAAAGGTTTCATGTTCATCCGTCCGGATAAAGCCATCGCTGCCGGTCTAAACTTCCGCCCGCTGCGCGACACCATAAGAGCCATCCTCACCTGGCACGAAACAAACCGCGCCAACGACCACTTAAATGCCGGTCTAGACCGTGATAAAGAACGCGCATTGCTGTATAAATGGCATGCGCAGACCTAGCTAAGACACAACTCCAACATCAGGAGCGCACGCATGCACAAGAAGGCCTTCTGGACCGTAGCGCTTGCCATATTCGCGTTTTGCGTTGCCGTTTATATTCCCGGCGCTGAAATCGTCTACTCGCAAGCCGGGCGCCCGCCAGTCACCCCCGAACAACTCGAAAAACGCCGCGCGATCGAGAACGAGTTACGGTCAATCGCGATCGTCGAACGCAAACTCATGATTCCCATGCGCGACGGCGTAAGAATCGCCACCGACGTCTACCGCCCTAAAGACACGTCGAAGAAGTATGCGACGATCTTCGTGCGTACGCCGTACAACTTCAACTACTGGGACATTCGCAACAGCGCGCCACGCGATCTCTCAAACGAGCTCGAAGCCGTTAAGCGCGGCTACGCGTTCGTCGAGATGAACGAGCGGGGCCGCTTCTTTTCTGAAGGCAACTACGATATTCTTGGACCACCGCTCACAGACGGCGTCGATGAGTTTAACTGGATCGCAAAACAAACGTGGTCCAACGGTAAAGTGGGGACGATTGGCTGCTCGTCAACCGCTGAGTGGCAGCTCGCGGTTGCGGCCCAGGGCAATCCGGCTTACACGACGTTTATCCCGCAGGGCTTCGGCGCCGGTGTCGGCCGCGTGGCTCCTTACTTTGAGCAGGGAAACTGGTATCGCGGCGGCGCGGTCCAGATGCTGTTCATCGCCTGGCTTTACGGCCAGCAGAATCAGGTGCGGCCGATGTTCGCACCCAATACTTCTCAGGAGGATTTGATCCGCGCGTCGAAGGCATTTGATCTGGCGCCACAACTGCCTACCGTGGATTGGACCACGGCGCTGCGACACCTTCCGGTGCAAGATATCTTAGCGGCAGTCGATGCGCCGCACGGCATCTTCGCGGATCGCATACCGGTCGACACGGGCGGCGCGATGATTCAGCGCGAGCCGAACGATCCGGCGTGGTACAAAGGCGGGCTCTGGCACGACAACATGCGCATCAACATTCCGGGCTTCTGGTTCATGTCGTGGTATGACGTGTCGATTGGTCCCAACCTCGCCACATTTAATCACGTGCGTAAAACTGCGTCTCCTGAGATTGCCAATCAACAATACGCGGTGATTGCGCCCACGCTCCATTGTGCTTACAAACGCGCGACGGAAAACACGATGATCGGCGAGCGCAGTGTCGGTGACGCGCGTTTGAATTACGACGAGATGACATACGCGTGGTTCGATCACTTCCTCAAAGGCGAGAACAACGGCATCCTCGAGAAGATGCCGCGTGTGCGTTACTTCACGATGGGCCTCAACAAGTGGCAATCGTCAGACACGTGGCCGCCCGCAGGCGCGCAGTCGATGAGCTTTTTCCTGTCTAGCAGTGGCAAAGCGAACACGATGAATGGCGATGGCGTCCTTTCCGCAGCAGCGCCTGCAACCGGTAATCCTGACAAGTTTGAATATGATCCGATGAATCCGGTGCCGTCTTATGGCGGCAATGTTTGCTGCACTGGAAACGCGATTACAGCGGGCGCCTTCGATCAGCGAAAGAATGAGACGCGTCCGGATGTACTCGTCTACAGTACGGAGCCTTTGAAGGAAGGTCTTGAAGTCAGTGGGCCGATTGAAGTGACGCTCTACGTGTCGTCAGATGCGACAGATACTGACTTCACCGTGAAGCTGATCGACGTCTATCCCGACGGTCGTGCTTACAACCTCGACGAAACGATTCAGCGCATGCGTTATCGCGACGGGTACGACAAGCCGAACGTGTGGATTGAATCGGGAAAGGTGTACAAGGTAACGCTCGGACCGATGGTCACGAGCAATTACTTCGAGGCCGGCCATCGCATTCGCATCGAAATCTCGAGCAGTAACTTCCCTCGCTTCGATCGCAATTTAAATACTGGGGGAAAGAATTACGACGAGACGAAGGGCGTCATCGCGCGTAACGCCGTGCATCACTCGCGACAGTATCCGTCGACGCTCAAGATCACAGTGGTCCGCAAGTCGAGTCTTAGTAGCCGCGGATAAACGCGATAAAATCCGGATCTAAAAGGAAGCTAACCCGGCCTATGAAACCAAAAGAACTGACCATACGCGGGCTGATTCTCGGCGCGCTCATCACGACGATCTTCACAGCGGCCAACGTCTATCTCGGACTCAAGGTCGGCCTCACGTTCGCTTCGTCGATTCCGGCCGCCGTGATTTCGATGGCCATTCTGAGCATGGTGAAAGACTCCTCGATCCTCGAGAACAACATCGTCCAGACGGTCGCGTCTGCTGCCGGTACGCTTTCGGCCATCATCTTTGTGCTGCCGGGATTAGTGATCGTCGGTTGGTGGACGGGCTTTCCCTTCTGGCAATCGTTTCTCATCTGCGTGAGCGGCGGTGTGCTGGGTGTGTTGTTTACGATTCCACTCCGGCGCGCGCTCGTGACCAACTCCGATCTGCCGTATCCCGAAGGCGTCGCGGCTGCGGAAGTTTTGAAAGTCGGCTCAGGTACGCGTGGCGAAACAAAAGACGAAAGCGGCGAAGCGCGCGAAGGTCTCATGGCCGTGATCCTTGGCTCCGTTGCCTCGGCCGGACTCGCGATTCTAACTGCCACGCGTATCGCTGCGGCTACAGTAGGCGGGTTCTTCCGTATCGGAGCGAATGCTTCGAGCGGCTACGACGTTGCATTCTCGCTCGCACTCGTCGGCGCGGGACATCTCGTCGGACTGTCAGTCGGTATGGCCATGCTCACCGGCCTGATCATCGCGTGGGCCATCGCAGTGCCAATCCTGACCTCAATGCAGCCGGCTGCGGGAGACGTTTCACTTGCGGCCCACACGCTCGGCATCTGGCGTACGCAGGTGCGCTTCATCGGCGCCGGCGCAATCGCAATCGCCGCGATCTACACACTCGCCCGGCTCGCAAAGCCTGTCGTCGGCGGACTTGTCAGCACGCTCGCCAGCTCTCGTGCAACTGAACGAGAAGACGATCGCGACCGCGACCTGCCAGGCAGTTGGATCATCATACTGACAATCGCATGTCTCCTGATCGCAGGTTACCTCGCGTTTACGTTCGCACGCTCCACCGTGCTTGCCGCGAATGCAGTCACTCTCACGCTCATCGCGATCCCGTTTGTCCTGATCGGCGGGTTTCTGATCGCGGGAATCTGCGGCTACATGGCTGGACTGATCGGCGCGTCAAACAGTCCGATCTCAGGTGTCGGCATTTTGTCGATCGTGCTGTGCGCGTCTGTGCTCATTCTTGCAGTTGCGCCAACGTCAGTAACACAACCAGCGCTCGTCGCGTTCGCGCTCTTCATCACGGCCATCGTTTTTGCATGCGCGACTATCTCTAACGATAACTTGCAGGACCTGAAGACGGGCCAGCTTGTTGGCGCGTCGCCGATGCGACAGCAGATCGCGCTGATCGTCGGTGTTGTTGCCGGTGCGTCTGTGATCCCCTTTGTCCTCAACCTGCTCGCAAAAGCTTACGGGTTTGCAGGCGCTGCAAATGTCGGCGTCGTAGCCGCCAATCCGCTACCCGCTCCACAGGCGACTTTGATCTCGGCCCTCGCGAAAGGCGTAATCGGCGGCAATCTGGAATGGAAGATGATCGGCATCGGGGCCCTCGTCGGTGTCGGTTTGATTCTGCTCGACACGATACTCGGCGCGGCGAAGAAACTTCGCATACCACCACTCGCAGTCGGCATCGGTATTTACCTGCCAATGTCCGCCACGTTTGCTGTCGTAATCGGTGCAGTGTTGTCGGAGTGGTACAGCCGTCGGGCTCGCCGGACTCCGAATCCGGATCGTGCTGAACGACTCGGAACGCTCGTCGCGTCGGGACTGATCGTCGGTGAGAGTCTCTGGGGTGTTCTCAATGCGGGCCTCATTGTCGGCCTGTCAAACGACGCGCCCATCGGTCTCGTGCCTGAAGACTTCGGACCTGGTCCATGGCTCGGCGTGCTGGGTTTCGTCGGCATCATCATCCTGCTCTACTCGTGGATGCTGCGTCGCGCCAGAATGGCCCCGGATCGATAAAGGAACAAATCGTGCCCATCGAAGGTCTAAAAATACGTCGTGCGGAGGCGGACGACTACGAACAGGTTTGCGAGATGTTCGTCTCGGCCAAGGTGTATGGAGGGACACTTCAGTTGCCGTATCCATCGCGCGAGTACTGGCGACGGCGACTCTCTGAAAACGTTGACAGCGTTTACTACCTCGTCGCGATCATCGATGAGCGAATTGTTGGTATGGTACACGTCGCTACGTTTCCTCATAGACCACGTCGCCGGCACGCAGGCGCAATCGGCATCACCGTTCGCGAGGATTGGCAGGGCAAAGGGGTTGGGAAGGAACTGATGCGCGCGATTATCGATGTCGCAGATAACTGGCTCAATCTGACGCGATTGGAGCTCGAAGTCTATGCTGACAACGAGGCTGCGATTCATCTTTACGAGCGCTTCGGGTTTGAGGTTGAAGGGACGTTGCGACAGCACGCTTTCCGCGATGGGCAATACGTGGATTCGAAGCTGATGGGGCGACTGCGACCCGCATCCTCTTAATCCTGAAATCCCCGTCTACGTGTTCTTTGGGTAGAAGCTGGCGACAGGATTAACAGGTAATCTACGATGACTTACAACACGTCCATTAGGGAAGCAGCAATGAAAGCGCGGGCACATTTCGGACTGGGCCAGTTTATTGAACCAGCCCTCAAACTCTGCGTAATCTCGGCGTCCTCTGGAAGAGCGACTCATTGACAATCGAAGTCGAAACAACTAAGTTCCCCGGCGCTTTAACATTTGTTCGACCGAAAGGAACCCTCCCAATGGCAGTTCAAGTAATCATAGGAAATCAAAAAGGCCCGTTACCCATACAGGCTACGTTCATGGCGCCCGGCGACATGCCGATGAATCTGGAAGTTACAGGTTCGGTTTGGACGCAGACTGCAAATCAGATGATTGGCATTCAAGTATCACTTGATGGCACCGTTGTGGGAACGGCAAATATTTTTTCGAATGGCGCTTCAACTCACCGGGCCGTCGTACCCGTATATCTCCCGGTTAAACTAACTCAGGGTTCGCACACGCTTCAGCTTAGTGTTGCTCCAAGTACGACGACGGTATCAGACTTAAACGATCGCTTCACCGCAGTACTCCATTACTAACCAACTGCACATAACATCTTCTCCGAGCAGTCCTCGCCGGACCAATCCCTCATAAAAAGCACTCACACTCATTTTCATTTTTCTGTTTCGGCTGCCAGGCGTGGAGGCTCAGCCCTCCGCGCCCCGCGCAGTCCTTTGCAAATTTCACTGCCAGGATTCAGGATTGACGCATGAGCAAGATGCTTGAGGGTAAAGTGGCGCTGGTCGCTGGGGCGACGCGTGGAGCGGGGCGCGGGATTGCGTTGGAGCTTGGAGCGGCGGGAGCGACCGTTTATTGCACTGGGCGCTCGACCGCGGCACGGCGCTCTGAAATGAATCGACCGGAGACGATCGAGGAAACCGCTGCGCTGATCGAGCAGGACGGCGGACGCGCGGTCGCCATGCAGGTCGATCATTTGGATCCTGCGCAGGTGCAGGCACTGGTCCAACGTATCGAGCGTGAGCAAGGACGTCTCGATATTTTAGTTAACGATATCTGGGGTGGAGAGAAGCTTACCGAGTGGAACGTGCCGGTTTGGAAACACTCACTCGAAAACGGTCTGCACATACTCCGCCTCGCGATCGATACACACATCATCACCAGTCACTTTGCGCTTCCGTTGCTTATAAAAAACCCCGGCGGACTGGTGGTTGAAGTCACCGACGGCACTACGGAATACAACAACGATCACTACCGGCTGTCGCTTTTCTACGATCAAGCGAAGACTTCAGTGATTCGCATCGCGTGGGCGCTGGCCCAGGAGCTAAAGCCACATCAATGCACGGCGCTGGCATTGAGTCCGGGCTGGCTGCGATCCGAGCAGATGCTGGATAACTACGGCGTCACAGAAGAAAACTGGCTTGACGCAACTAAGAAACAACCGCACTTTATCATCACTGAGACACCGCGATATGTCGGTCGCGCCGTTGCACACCTCGCCGCAGACAAAGATCTGGCGCGCTGGAATGGGCAGTCGTTGTCGAGTGGCCAACTGGCGAAGGTCTACAACTTCGCCGATGTTGACGGTTCTCAGCCTGACGCATGGCGATATGTGGTTGAAGTGCAGGACCCCGGCAAGCCAGCCGATGCAACGGGCTACCGATAAACAATCTGTTATCCTTATCGGGTGCCGATTACGATCGACGACCTGCGACGATTCACCATCGCGCGGAATTTTCCCAAGCCAACAACACTCAATCGCGCTCTCCAACGCATGGGCTTCGTGCAGGCCGATCCGATCCGCGCTCCCGCACGCGCGCAGGATCTGATTTTGCGACATCGCGTCAATGATTATCGCGCCGTTGATCTCGAACGCCGCTATACCTCGCTCGACGTCGAAGAAGACTTCTTTATCAACTACGGCTACGTCACACGATCACTCCAGGCGCTGATGCACCCACGCCCCACCCTTCGGCAGAGGAAAGCGAAGCTACTGCTCGACTTCGTTCGCAAGCGCGGCATCGTACACCCGCGTGAAGTCGATGAACACTTCTCGCACGGCACAGTGACAAACTACTGGGGCGGATCTTCAAATGCGACCACGCATCTGCTCGACGCAATGCACTACGCCGGAATGCTGCGCATCGTGCGTCGTGAGAAAGGCATTCGCATCTACGCCGAGCACAAACACGAGCCGGTTCCCCGTAACGCAACCGAGCGACGCGCCCGGCTGGATGCTTTAGTCGATGTGGTGGTCCGGATCTACGCGCCATTGCCGGGGTCGAGTCTGTCGTATTACGTGAGACGCTTGCGATATGCGGCGCCGCAATGGCAGAAGGAGTTGGCGGCTGCATTGCAGCGTGCCAAAGATCGGCTCGCTCATGCGCGCGTTGGAAATGTCGACTGGTATTGGCCTTCCGACGAAAGGCTTGACGGTTCTTCGATTCCGGAAATGGTCCGTTTGCTGGCGCCCTTCGATCCGGCAGTACACGATCGTGATCGTTTCGAGCTGTTTTGGGGTTGGACTTATCGTTTCGAAGCCTACACTCCCGCCTCAAAACGCAAGCTCGGTTACTACGCCATGCCACTGCTCTGGCGCGACCGCGTCATCGGTTGGGCCAATCTCGCCATGAAGAATGGCGATCTCGTTTACGACCTCGGCTACGTCGGCGAGCCACCACCCGATCGCACTTTCAAACGTGAATTGAACGCAGAAATCGACCGGATGCGCACCTTCCTCCAGCCTTGATTTGTCCCCTTTTTCCCCACAAGAACGGCCATAAATTAAGGCTGATTGAAACTGAGATAATTGTTGACATAGCCTGTTAACGAAACTAACATTCACTCTTCTCACCAAAACCTCCCGTCGCAGGGCAAACGTTTTGTTGAGTTGAATTGGTATCCCGGAAAACGATTAACTTAACGTCGAGACTGAATCAGATGACTGATTCGTTTTTCGATCTTAATCCTCAACCGCTGCTCGCTTCTCTAACCCCATCAAGCGAGAGGCAATTCCCCTTCGGCTACTCAGTCCGAATGGCGATTAACTCCTCGGCACCGTCCACTTGTCCCGCTCACTGAGACCGCTTATTGCGGCTCGCTGAGAGTTGACGCGCGGAGAAGTTGAAAACGGGAGTTACCCAATGGTTTCGCGTAGCGGCTTCTTTGTAAGAAGTAACACGCCTTCATACATTTCTGCTTTCCGCCACGGTCTGCTGGCGGCTGCGTTCATCGGCTTCATTCTTGTCGGACCAGTCTTTGCTCAAACCACAGCTCGAGCACATTCACAAGTTCTAGGTGCGGATGCGCCCTTCTCGTTCCCTGAAACCCTCGTCGCAGGACCACAGGGCAGCGTTTATTTGCTCGACACCGATCTCTCTACCTTGTTCTCGATAGACACCCGCACTAACAAACTGAACCGCATCTGTGGACCAGAAAAACTCTCGTCGCCGTCTGACCTGGCTGTCGATGGAAAAGGTAACCTATGGGTGTTGAGTGCGTTGCGCTCTCGGATCTCGAAACTGAACCGCCAGTGCGACGTGCAAGCAGAAATCACGTCTAAATCACTACCGCTCAAAATCGCCACCAATACACTTGGAGAAATCATTATCCTCAATGGACGCGGCGATAACCTGTTCGACGTTTATGGTTCTGACGGGAAGTTTCTTCGTGGTTTTGGCAAGAGAATCGACTACAAAGATGAAACTACAAACAGCGAGTTGAGCGACGGTCACCTCGCGCCAGATCGTGCGGGCGGGTTCTATTTCAGCTTCAACTATCCACCTTTGATAAGGCATTACGGCCGCCAGGGAAATCTGATCGGCGAATTCAAACCCGAATCTGATGTGGAGATTGGTCCACCAAACGTGTCAGCCCGCCAGGTTGGAAAATCAATTGCCGTAAGGTCAACGTACCAAATCCTGGTCCTGGACATGACTGTAGACCGTCAGGGCCGCCTTTATCTGTTGTTGTCCGGTAAGAACAAGATTCCCGCACTCACTGAAGGTACACGAAAGCTGACCATCCTTGCCGGCGACGGTCGTGTTCTAAAAAAGGCAGAGCTCGAATACAACTTTCACCGGCTCGTTGCAGGTAATAGCCGCCTCTACCTGCTTAGGAATAGAAAACCGATACGACTTGATACTTACGCAATGCTCTAAGGAGCTTACTCGTGCTTAGCTGGATCGATAACTCTCTTTACTCTCTTTTTCTTCACGCTCTCTGTGCGCAATGTCTGGCTAAGAGAGCACTCACATCAACCTTATTCTCACTGGAGGTACTCAAACATGATCAAGCGAATCTTGCTCTCGTCGCTGGCGGGAGTATTTCTAACAGCTCTGCTGATGGCTGCGCCGGTTGCTGACGCTGCCTGTCAGGGATACTGCGCGGACAAAAAACTCTCAAATGGCTGTGAGCTCGGCTATGCGGGCTGCACCATCTATTACGACGCCAACGATAATCCGACCGACGTTGACTGTTTTTACACAGGCGCCTGTGAAATGCAGATCGACTGATTAACTACGTGGCAGGAGAGGTAATGTGCTGCTGCGTATTGCCTCTCTTCCTACTCAGTAGATCGAAGCTGACAATGAAAACAGTTGTAAAAGTAATAGTGTTGTTAGTCGCATTTCTGTTTGCTTCAGGGGCGACGTATGTCGCGATGCGAAAGTGGCACGGTGCTGAACCAGTCAGAGCAGGAAAGCAGGAGCAAGACATACTGGAAGGAGTAAGTGGGCCAATCGCCGGCGAAACTGTCACGCTGCCCACCTTGGAAACGCCCGATGGAGAGAAAGTCGATCTCGCTAATGGGAAAGAAGAGCGCGTGCTCTGCGTCTTCGTCGGCAGCCAGTGTTCAGGATGCACGCAGGACAGGGAGCTCTGGCGGGATTTGCACGACGAGGCGACGAGGCACGGCGTGGCGTTCTACGTTGTCGATATCGCCGATGATCTTTCAGATCTGCAACGGTTCAAAGAAGCTTATAATCTGGACCAGCTTCCGCTGCTCTTTGATCCGACTCGCAAAGCTGGACCAAAGTTGAAGATCGGATTCCTGCCGCAATATGTCTTGTTTACCCAACAAGGCCGCGTGATCCATCGCTGGGACGGCATACGACACTATGACAAGCGGGCTGGGCCAGAACAGTTAACGGTATTTTTTTCGCCCCCACTAATCCAGGACGTTGATAGCAGACCTTGCTGATAAGGAGAAGATGGACAATGAAGCTCGCATTCTCACCGAGATTTCTCTCGTCGTTGGTCCTGTCACTGCTTTTAATTTCGCCGGCGCTGGCGCAACGAAAAGACGCCGCGAACAAAACGGTCCCCGGCGCAAACCTTTTATCTCTCAATCAACAAGATGCGTTGGATCTTTTGAAGACGTTGGCCCAGGAGCTGAAAAGCGAAGCTGACAAACCGGCAGCAGCATCGCTACAGGCGCGAATCGCGGATGTGTTATGGCAATACGATGACTCATTTGCAAAAGAAGCTTTTCGCTGGGCTCTCGATGCCGCGAAGAAACCTCCTTCAGAAGACCTCGCGAAAGCAGCACGTGCCACTTACATCGCACGACAGGCCAATAGCCTGAGAGAAGTTTTGTCTCGCCTGGGAACTCACGATCAAAAACAAGCCGAGACCTGGCTCAAATCCTTGCAGGAAGAAAAACTTTCCGAAACTAAAACTTCTGAGGCAAGCGACGTTCGCCGCGAGCTCTTGATGCAAATCGCGCTGCAACTCGTGACCACCGAACCCGAACAAGCGCAGCGCCTTGGCTTACTCGCCCTGGCAGGCAACCAAATCCCCGAAGATTTCGGACGTTTGCTCTTCGCGCTCGGTAATATCGGCCGGAGTCAAAGCGATCCGCTATTTCGTGCGGCCCTGGCGAATCTTAAACGCAACGATTGCGCATATAGCTCCTCTCTTTTGGCTCTCGTTAACTACGTTTTTAGTTCGAGCGGGGCCTTGTATCCTGATGCATCAGTCAGTGATGCTGAGTTGCTCGCCAACTACTTCGTCGACGCTGCCTGGCGACAGTCTCGCGGCGCGACAACGCAGGGATTGCCGGAATCCAGCGCCAGTTTTTATGGTTTGATTGAAGTGCGTGGCTGGCCGATTGTGTCGAGGTATGCCGCGGAGAGAATGCCGGAGTTACAAGGACAGATGCGTGAGCTCGCTTCGAGATTGTCTCAGTCTCAGTTGGAAAACACGGCCCGTCTAAAAATGACACAACAACAGCAGATCGCGGTTTCTACGCGAAGCAGTCACGACATCGAAGAACAAATTGAACGCGCAATAAAGGAGAAGGATGTTCAGGTTCGAGACTCATTACTGAACAGCATCGCTCATTCACTCATGAGATCAGATAGCGAGCGAGCGCTTAAACTCGCCGGCATGATCGACGATACGGAGATTCGCGGGCAGGCGGAAGACGACATCAATCTCGTTAAAATCCAGCAACTGCTGGGCGCTCGTTCTTACGAAGATGCGCGGAAGACAGCGCTCAAACTGAAGAACAGCGGTCTCCAGGCTCAAGTCCTGGTGACCCTGGCAAGTAAGTCGTTGTCGGAAAAAGACACCACGCGGGCTTCGGATTTGCTCTCTGAAGCTGTGGAACTTACTTCGAAGAATGACCCTGTCTCGGACAAGTTACTGTCCTTACTGCTCATTGCCCAACAGTTCGTAAAGTTCGACTCAATTCGTGGTTTTGAAGTGCTGGGAAGTGCTATCAAGACCGTGAACCAACTAAAAAGTGACGAGACGCCGCGTAGTTCTGCTTTGGCTAAGCCGCGTCTCATGAGGATCAAAACGTACACAATGATCAATGGCAGCGAACTCTCGACCAGCGATCATGCAACGTTTGACTCAATCGACTTCAGTCAAGTCGCGCCGTTCGTCGCAAACGATTACATGCAAACCCGGCTGCTTGGCAGCAAGATCGAGCAGCCGTTACGTCGTGCGAAATTCCTAACCGCAGTAGCCAGCGTCATGTTGCTTTCTAATCCAAAAGAAACGCAGACAGCCCAAAAGAATTAACGTTCGTCGCCCGGCTTCGCCGCGACCATTGCAGACCGTACGCTCTCACACCATAATCGGTCCGATATGGAAACACTGCGAACCCTTTACGACGCGATTGAGCCATACGACAGCGGTTACATCCGCGTGTCGCCGGTCCACGAGCTTTATTACGAGCAAAGCGGCACACCGAACGGTAAGCCGGTTCTCTTTCTGCACGGTGGGCCTGGCGCGGGGCTCGTGCCTGATTACCGCCGTTTCTTCGACCCGCAGGCGTATCGTGTGATCCTGTTCGAGCAACGCGGCGCGGGACGAAGTAAGCCGCACGCTTCGCTCGACGACAACACGACGTGGAACCTGGTCCAGGACATCGAAGTTATTCGTGAAGAGTTTGGTATCGATCAGTGGCTCGTGTTTGGCGGCTCGTGGGGCAGCACGCTCGCGCTTGCTTATGCCGAGACGCATCCGGAACGTGTGCGCAGGCTGGTGCTGCGCGGAATCTTTCTGTGCCGGCCGCGAGAGATTACGTGGTTCTACGAAGACAGTCAGGGCGCAAGCGCGATCTTTCCAGAGATCTGGGAACAATACGTACGCATTATTCCCGAGGCAGAGCGCAACGATATGATCCGTGCCTATTACAAACGTCTGACCAGTGATGATGCGGATGTGCGTCTCGAAGCCGCGCAGGCGTGGTCCAAATGGGAAGCGAGCGCTTTGAAGCTGATTCCGGATCAGAATCTGATCGACGAATTTACCGAGCCCGAGATGGCGATTGCCCTCGCGCGCATCGAGTGTCACTACTTCATAAACAACTGCTTCTTCGAAACCGACAACTATCTGATCGAGAACATCGATCGCATTCGACACATTCCCGGAGTGATCGTGCATGGTCGCTACGATATTGTGTGCCCGGCGATGAGCGCGTGGGACCTACATCGCGCCTGGCCGGAAGCGACACTGAACATCATCCCCGACGCGGGCCACTCCGTCACCGAACCCGGCATCGCCGACGCACTCGTCCGCGCCACAGACAGCTTTCGTTAAGATTTTTTAGCCACAAAAAGGCACAAAAACACAAAAAAGATTGGAAGGGTCACGCTTCGTGATCCTTCTTATCATTTGCGCTTTTTGTGCCTTTTTGCGGCTAAAACTATCTGATAACGATAGGATTAACGATCGACTGCAGGATTACAAGATTTTCATGATGAGCGAATGCGAGCGATGACGTCGAGCGCCTGCTGTCCGTTTTTGGAGATGTTTGTAAGTGGACCACGGAAGCTCGCGATGTCTGGTTTGTCTTCGTCGAGCAACTCGAGACACTTCTTTGCGTTATCCAGGATCGTCTCCAATTGCTGATTGATCTCATCGACACTGGAGGCCGCCGCTTTGCCCTTGCTCGCGGCATAAGACGCCTGGGCCAGCTCGGCTTGAGTGCGAGCCAGGATTGCTTTGGCCGCATGATGCTCGATCGCCAGACCAGCGATTCGGGTCGCGACTTCAGTTAGACCAGCCTCTTCACCCGTAGGCGTGCGCGGCTCACGGTAGTACATCGCAAACGAACCCAGCACTTTCCCGCGCCCGGACAGGATGGGCGTGGACCAGCAGGCGCGCAGGCCGTTCGCGACAGCGAGATCTCTGTAGTCGTCCCACAGCGGATCGTTAAGAATGTCAATTACAACCACCGGCTCGCCGCGATACATCGCAGTGCCGCACGAGCCGTTCTTTGGTCCAATCGCCGAGTCGTCGATCGCTTCTACGTACTCCGGCGGCAGACTCGGCGCCGCCCCGTGACGGACGTGATCCCCATCTTCGCTGAGCAGCAACACGGAACAGAGCATGCCCGGCGACTGGGCTTCGATCAGCAGCACGAGCCGTTCGAGAATCTCGCTGAGCGGTGCATTTGCGGCGAGTTTTTGCAGAATCTTGCTCTGCCCCAGGCGAAACTCTTCCTCTTTGTTTTCACGTTCGATCCTGAAAGCACCGCTGTCGAGGCGCGGCAGTTTGGCCGTCTTTGCAGCGGCCGCTTCGGATGGTTCATTGATAGGGGTTTCCAGTGAGCGGTTTAGTATCTTCGTTTTTTCCAGATCTTCTTCCATTTGACTTGCTCCGGGTGAAACGTGTGTGACGAGGCGGTCCTATTTTACGCCCAAACGGCTCCAAGGCACTACACTTCAATTAATGTTAGGATGAAGCTCCTAAGCCATAAAAATCGTAAGGGAGAACGGTGTGAAAGCGTTTGGCAATTACATCAACGGTGAGTTTGTCGAGAGCAAATCGGGCAAGACTTTTCCGAACATCAATCCGGCGAATTTCGACGAGGTTGTCGGCACGTTTCAAGCTTCAAATGAAGCTGACGTAAATGACGCTTGTTTGGCAGCAGTCGCCGCGCAACACGAGTGGACGGCGATGCCGGCGACAAAGCGTGGCGAGTATCTGTTCAAGGCTGCGGATCTGCTCGCGAGTAAACTGCCACAGCTCGGAGAGGAGATGACGCGCGAAGAAGGCAAGACACTTCCTGAGGCAATCGGCGAAGTCACGCGCGCGATCAATATCTTTCGTTATTTTGGCGGCGAAGGTGCGCGGCAGTTCAGTTACAACGTTCCGTCCGAGCGTCCGCAAGTTCTCTGCTATACGATCCGTAAGCCGCTTGGCACAGTCGCGCTGATCACGCCGTGGAATTTTCCGTCGGCAATTCCCGCGTGGAAACTCGCCCCCGCGCTGATTGCCGGAAATACAGTCGTGCTCAAGCCCGCCTCGCTGGCTCCGCTCAGCTCGTTTCGACTAGTCGAAGCGCTACACGAAGCGAGCATCCCGAAAGGCGTGGTCAATTACATCACCGGCAGCGGCGGAGCGGTTGGCGATCCGTTGACTAGTCACGAGGCTATTAACGGTATCTCGTTCACTGGCTCTACTTCGGTCGGCGATGCATTGTATCGGAAAGTCTCCGATCGAAAACTGCGCGTGCAGCTCGAGATGGGCGGGAAGAACCCGACCATCGTACTGCGCGATTCGGATCTGAATTATGCGGCTGACATTCTTATTAACGGCGCGTTCTTTTCGACAGGTCAAAAATGTACGGCCTGTAGCCGGGCGATCATCGAGCGTGCGATTTATGAGCCCTTGGTTCAACTACTGATCGAGAAAACACGCACTTTGAAAATCGGGAACGGCCTAAACTCCGGCGTTCAGATCGGCCCCGCAGTTGATGCGAATCAGCTCGAAACGGATCTCGAGTACATCCGTATCGCGAAAGAAGAAGGAGCAGAGTTGTTGTGTGGGGGAAATAGATTAGCTGGCGGTGAGTATGACAAAGGCTACTTTATCGAGCCCACGCTCTTTACAGGCGTGAAACCCGAGATGCGCATCGCGCAGGAAGAAGTGTTTGGTCCAGTGCTCGGCCTCATGGTTGCTGAAGATTTCGAAGACGCGATGGAGATCGCGAATGGAGTGCGGTTTGGACTTTCGGCGTCCATTGTTTCGAGGGATCTCACGCGCGTACACCAGTTCATCGACCGTATTGAAGCGGGGTTGATTACAGTGAACCTGCCGACGGCAGGTGTTGAGTATCAGCTACCGTTCGGTGGCACGAAGGAGTCGAGCTACGGCATGCGCGAACAGGGACCACAAGCGATCGATTTTTACTCCGAAACCCGCACGGTGTACCTGCGCTACGCCCAGTAAAGCCGTACCTAATAAATCCGGATCTCGGGTTGCCAGTGCTTCACACTGCGCGACGGCTCGGGAATGTATTGAATGGTTTTCGTTACGAAACGACCGCCCTCAAATCTGAAAAGTATGGCCGTCAAATCTTCCACCATGAACTTCGATGGCCCGGGATAATCCATCGCCGGCCTCGCGCAGCGGCCAAACAACTCCAGGACCATCTGCTTGTTCTCCACCGTAAACGCCTTGAGACCACATCCGTAGGCGTAGCTGCCGGTTTCGTATCGCCAAATATTCCTGAGCTTACCGTTGCGCCTCGTGTAAATGTAGAAAAGGTCCGCGCCACCATCGCACGAGCCATGACAACGCAAATGCAAAAGTCTCACGATCGCCTCCGGCGATCCGTCACCAGTGATGTCGTTGTAGTAAACGTCCTGTACGTTGAACCAACCTGACTCGTCCCACATGTTACCGCCAGTAAGAGTCAGATTGAGCGGTTTCAAATCTGAAGACGGGTAAGTTCCGTACGAGAAGTTCTGAAAATCGACGTCACTGAAGTTCCGGGGAACAACTCGAAACCTCTCCAACGGATCTCCATATGACGGTTCTGAGGGTTCATATGGTTTTGTGGGCGGTGTTGTGCTTACGATGGTCCACTTCTTCTGGACCCGGACACGCTTCACCGTCATCGATGCGCTGAAAAAGACGATAAATAGAGCACAACAGAAGGCGGCAACGAGAAGCGCTTTCTTCTCCGTGTGATCAAACGGTCCGATTTGGGACAACGGGAACATCGTCTTGCTCGCTCTGATGGCGATACGCTAACGCTGAAATCGCAGCGAGTCAAAGATTTTGAGCACAGTTGGCTTACTTATTTCACGTATTCCCAGTGCCACGGCTCGTAAAAGTAAGGGCGAAATCCAAAGCGCTCCGCGTTCTGAACAAGCCATCGATAGGCTGGAGTGTTGACCTGGATCGCGCGATTGGCGTCTTTTGTATCGACCGGATCGCCGCCGACGTAGAGGTCCAAAGCGCGACCAGTAAAGTGTGGACTGTTGTTCACTGCAAGCCCTGCGCTGCCGGCGTTGGGTGACTTTCGCCGCAGGTTCTCCTGGTATTCGCGCGAACGAAATGAGGAGATGATCTTGAAATAGCGCTGCGCAGATGCGAGCTTAAGATCGGCGGTCGCAGCGGCGATCATTTCTTTGTACGCTGCGTAAGTGTTGCGCTCAACCTGGCGCAGTTCGTCGGCGCGTGACGGATCGTAAAAATCTGATGGCGGCGCGATCATTAGTTGATCGGACGTAGCCACCGCGCGATTTTTGAGTCGATTGCCCTGCCATTGCGAGACCATCGCCATCAACGCGTCTTGATCGAGAATGCCGTCTGCTCGGATTCCGCGTCGGTTCTGCCACGATGCGACGGATGCAGCGAAGTCGGTCGTGATTGGATCATGTTTAGTGTTGAGAGTTTTTCCGATCAGGAGATCGTACAGATACCAGCCACGTTGTTGCTTGCCTCCGAAGGTCCAACTGAGATCGTTGCGAAGTGTTACATTCGTTGTGGCTGCTGCTGCGTATGCAGAAGTAGTCGCAGTTGACGACGTATTGACTGCGGACGTTTTTCTTGTCGGACGTGGTGACTGAGCGCTCACGGCTACAGCGAGAGCAGTCACAATGACAGCGATTTGTAGCTTCAAATTCCTCATACTAGACACGGTATTTAGGGATGCGCGAAGGGCCGTTACGGTTCGACGCCACGAGATTATTTAGCCACAAAAAGGCACAAAAATCACAAAAGAAGAATTAGTGGCGACGCTTGCGGCTTACGCGATTCACGCGAGCTTTGGTTCGAGTAGGTTTTCTTGATTTGGCACTAGCGCGCCTGGTTTTGTTAACTGGTTTCGCTTCCGTGTGGTGTGCCTCTTCTTCCTTCGGTGGCGCGCCGGCCTTCTCGAGCGAGGCGGTTATCAGGTCGTCGCCTGGTCGTGTCCCGTTGATGAAGGCAAAGACGTGATAGTTCGCGGAGCGTTCACGTATGACTTCGATTCTTCCCTCATCCTTCAACTGCGCCAGTTCGCGCATGACAAAGTTTTGCTCCACGACGCTCATGTACCGGTAATCGATATCGAATGCAAGACCGGTTGAATGCGGCGGCGCGTCGATCGTCACGGCATTACGATTCACTCTCCGCAGCGAATGTTGATACTGCTCCGGCCGCACGAGTGAGCTCACCGGCAGCCGTCTGGCAAACTGGTTGTGATATGCCGTCGCGACCTGCTCAATGATCTTCAATGCCTGTGGTCTGATAGCGCTGAGCATGTTGACCTTCAACGCGTATCGATCGGATGGGTTGTTTAGATCGTAAGAGCGGCCGTTGAAGTTTTTGGCGAGATTCTGTAGCGACTGGTACGCCTCAGGCGGTACCACCCTCGGCTCGGCATTGGTGTTCTGATTGTCGTCGTCGAACGGTTCGAATGGCTCCTCGTTTGCCCTCTGTCCGATACCAAACAAGATGTAACTGTCAGTGACAGCCGGAAGCGGGACGAGCTCGCGCCTCTCGATCATCCCTGCGAGATCGAGATAGTCCTGAACCGTGTGTACTTTGTATTTCTCGACTTCAGCAACCTGTGTTGCTAGAAACCAGTAACGCTCTTCGTAGTGCTTCAGCTCAGGCGGAATCTCCAGAGCTCCACCCAACGACGCATCTCGTTCGGCTTTGACCTGTTCGACGGCGAGATTCCAGTCAGCGGAAGTTGAGTTTGGAGCAAAAGACTCGGTGATTGATTGAACTAACTGGTTGCGTCTTGCCGCACGAAGACGAACTGCGGCCCAAGCAGCCACACCCGCCACGATCGTCAAGAATAGAACCAGTACAACCCGTCTGCTCATCAAAGAGCTACACTATAAAACAGATGGCAGACTTTTCGAAGTCATGTCTTCAAAATATCATACGACCAAGGAACCCGATCGCGAGAAAGTAGAGGCCGAGATGATAGAGCCCGAGCGTGTCTAAACTGTTCACTGGATCGTCCGAGACCTTTGCGCCCAACCCAATCGACAGATCAGACATAAACCACAGCGAGCTTCCCAGAAACACCGGCACATACGACGTCGAGGCAAACAGGTTCGCGACAATCAACAGCCCGAAATATACAACTTCAAGGATGCGTTCAGCGCCTCGCAGCTTCGGAAACACCCAGCGCAGCACAAAGCTCGCGATCACGATGTTTGTGATGGCAAGCGGCACTAGTGGATATCCCGCTAGCGGACGTTGGTAACTCAGAACGCAAACAAATATCAGCGCTACCGCGAACGATATGCCTCCGAGCTGAAATCCACGTGGGAACTTGTCTTCCGGAAGATCGAGCAGGATGTCTCCCAGACTACAAAACAGGAACATAAGCGCGGCGAGAGGTTCTCCGACGTACCACGAGAGCCACGTCAGGAACAGGGCGGGCGCCGCTTTGAGCAAGGCACGCAGCCAGTACGGCAGGGATCGCGTAATCGTGTTCTTAAAAAGTTGAGTGAAGACCGCGACCGCCACGAGCGCGAAGAAGATAATCGTTACCTGAGCAGAACCTCTAAGCAGCCAGTCGAATTTCATAGTTTCTTTGCCTCATTTTTTAGGTGGGACTACGCGAGGATTGCGGAAAACGCGCACACAATATTGGGCATGCCGCAGTTTGTCAACATTTTGGGCCACAAAAAAGCACAAAAAAGATTAGCCACAAAAAGCACAAGAAGCCCATAAGACGTTGCTGCTCTTCTTGCTTAAATCAGTTTTTGTGTTTTTTGTGCTTTTTTGTGGCTAGGCAGGTTTGGTTTCAGGGATGAGCTCGCGGGCGAGGTTACGCAGGATTGCGGCAACTTCTTCTCTCTTCTTCGGCGACCACTCGGGCCATAGCTCCGCCAGATGTTCACGGCGCGCGGCCACTAAGCGATTGTAGATATCACAGCCCGCCCCGGTGAGTTGATACACATCATTAGCTGAGGTTGGTGCGATTAAATTTTTCTCGATAAGCTCTGCCTTCGAGCTTTGCAGCTTGCTCGGATCAGCTTTTCCTTTTCGGCCCAGATCCTGAACGCTTATACCCGGCTCACGTTCGACCTGGACCAGCAGCCACGCTGCTCCGGGAGTCAAATCGACACCCGCACGTTCGACTATCGCCGCGACGTAACGACGCCGCACGTCTCGATCAGCGAGTACAGCGAGTCCACGAAGCACCTGCGCGCGCGAATCCGAACCCTGCGGCATTGCGAACGCCTGTCCGATATCACCACCGATGTCTGCTTCCGTGGCGGCGGCAATCGATTCTCTCAGCCGCCGTTCGGGCAAGAACAACGACAGTAGAAATCCGAAAAATGCGACCGCAGCAGCCACTGTAAACACGGTGTCCAAAGACGCGATCAAAGACTTAGTTTCGTTTAGTTGCGTAGCAAGCACTGCGCCGAGTAGTGCGGTACCCAGCGATCCGCCGATGAAGCGAAACAGAATCGCATTTGAAGTCGCAACTCCGAGATCGTGATAGTCGACCGCATTTTGCACTGCGATGATCAGCACCTGCATGACGCAGCCCAGTCCACAACCGAGTAGCAGCATGTAGAACGCCGTGGTGAGCGTTGTCGTGTCTGCGGTCATTCGTGAGATCAGAAACAACGCCACCGTCACTATTGCCGTTCCGACAATCGGAAATATCTTGTACCGACCGGTGCGACTCACGATCTGCCCGGCGACAATTGACATTGTCAGTGTGCCGCCCATCTGTGGAATCATCCATAGACCGGAAGCCGTCGGGCTCAAGCCTTTCACGATCTGAAGAAACAGCGGCATGTAAGTTACTGAGCCGAGCAACGCAAAACCGATAATCAATCCGACCGCCGAAGTGACCCAAACGTCTCTGCTGCGAAACAGTCTCAACGGAAGAACCGGTTCCGCTGCGCGTCGCTCGACGAAAGTGAACACGATCAAACCAACAATCGCCACCACAATGAGCACAATCATTATTGGCGACGCCCACGCGTACACAACTCCGCCAAGATCCGTCAAAAGGATCACTGCGGCAAGCGAAAGCGCCAACAGCCCCGCGCCTGCGTAATCGATCGCATGTCGCACGTATGAGCTCTGCGCTGGCAAGGTCGCCGCCAGCACGACGAGGGCGAGAATTCCGAGTGGTAAGTTGATGTAGAAGATCCAGCGCCACGTCAGATTGCTCGTGAAGTAACCGCCTAAAAGCGGACCCGCAATCGAGGCAACACCGAACGCAGCGCCGAAAATCCCCTGGTAACGCCCGCGTTCTCTGGGCGGAATGATGTCGGCCACGACTGCCTGCGTCGTGACCATGAGTCCGCCACCGCCAAATCCCTGGATCGCACGAAAGAGAATCAAATGCATCATGGTCTGACTCAGTCCACACAGCGCTGAGCCAATCAGAAACAGCACGATTGCAAACTGAAGCACGCGCTTGCGCCCGTAAAGATCACCAAGCTTTCCATAAATCGGAGTGACGATTGTTTGTGCGAGAAGATACGCCGTGACGACCCATGAGATATGGGCCAGGCCGCCGAGCTCGTTAACGATGGTTGGCAGTGCCGTCGCGACGATCGTCGCGTCGAGCGCCGCGAGCAACATGACCAGCAGCAACCCACCGAACATTACGAGCACTTTGTCGTGCGTGATACCGGCCGGCAGCTCAGCAGTAGCGATCGCTTGCATAACCCACAAAAAGCACGAAAACGACAAATAGTCTTCCGTAACTTTTGCGCTTTTTGTGCCTCTTGTGGCTAAAGTTTTCTATTTGAGGTCGTAAAGGCGCGTGTCGGGGTGGTAGAGTCGCCAGTCAAACCAGTAATCCTCGAGCACGAACACCTTCTTCAATTGTTTTCCCGCCAGCGGCCCGGTGGTCGCCTTGCCTTCGAAGCTCCACGTGCTGCCAGTCTCTGCATCGACGAGCTGAAAGCCACCACCATCTGTCTTTTGAAAGAACTCCAGCCGCCGTCCCTCAACTGTTCGCTCAAACGCGCGCACAGAGCGACGATCCTCACCCAACGCGAGCACGATTGCCGTCGATCCAACCATATCGATGATCGGGCTCTGCTGCTGCAACACCGATAATGGATACGCCACTGATTTCCCATCCACAGCGACGCCAATTACGAGCGCTCGTGGCTCGATCCGTTTGTCGACGTCAGTTCCCTCCACCACGCGCATTTTGCCCACTTGCTCTTCCCAGTTGGGTTTTTCGTATTTGTTTGCCGTGGCGATACGATCGTCGGGCTTCAATACTCGCCCTTGCGGCTGCTCACGCTTCCAGATAGCGAACGAGACCTCATCATGAAAGACGCTTTTGAGCTGATGTCCCTGCAATGGACCATGAATCGCTTTGCCACTGACCTGTTGCCACCAGCTTCCAGTCTCCTCATCACGCATGATGAAGTTCTGGTTGTTGATGCCCGCCAGGTGAAAGTGCAGCACGCGCCCGTCGACTGTTGATTCCCACACCAGACCGGTGTGACAGAGCGTTCAATAAGTCGCCACGATCGGCGTGCCGCCAACCGTGTCCTGCACGACGTGGTGATAGCCCATCAATCGAATCGGATACGCGACCGCTTCATTCCCGAGCGTGACTGACAGCACACGATCGTCGTCGTTTATGAAGCGGACAGCGGCCGCTTTCGCGTAGGCGGGATTCGGCAGCGGGTTGAACATCCACTCAAAATGGTTCTGGCGTGCGAGCCACGTCGCGGCAAATACCGGCACGAGCAGCAGCAGGAGCACGATCCGGCTCCACCAACGGCCACCGAGCCACAGACGGATCGTTAACGTGAGAATCAGCAGCGAGGCCAGCACTGTCACGACTGGCGACCAACGACGCATCACGTAAGCCACTTCCAAGGTGCGCGACGTTTGCGCCTTGAACGGCATGATCAGAAAAACCGGTGTTAACACGACGCTCATGACGATCGCGATGAGCAAGAGGAGTGTGAGCCACACGAGCTTACGGTGTTTGTTGGCCCAGTGGGAAAGTCGAGTCAGAAGATTAGGCATGTTTTTCTCCGCGTCGCTTTGTTTTCCTGATCATTGCTACCGCCCACAACACTCCGACTGCCAGAAACGGAAAGAGATAAACCAGGAGATCCCAACGACCATAACCCGGTGGCGTCGCTTCGACTGTTGTAATTGTTTCCGCGTTCCCTTCCGAGCTTTGCAACCGGACGCGGACGCGCCAGAGCTCTTCAGCGTCGAAGTGTACGAGAGAACGAAATTGAACCTGGCCTGACACGCTCTCACGCGTGCCTGCATAAAACGCTTCCGGCAATCGGCCGCTTGCAGGTTGCACGCCGATCTGTACCTGCAAGTCCGGTGGAAGCTCGGCCGGAGGGCCGACGATGACGAAGAACAGCGCGTCGCCAACATCCGGATCGGTCCATAGTGAAACGGTGTAACGATCGACCTTTTGATCTACGAATAATGGAAACGGCGGTCCTTCGTGTGCAATCGCGGTCTGGGCCAACAGCAGAACTATCACGCAAAGACGCAAAGACGCAAAGACGCAAAGACGGTTCGAGCGAGCCTTTGCGCCTTTGCGTCTTTGCGCCTTTGCGTGAGAATCCTTCTTCAAGCGCCAAACCATTCTCAACCGCTGCCTAACGTAACTGCGCGCATTTCCATAGGTTGCGACATTAGCCAAAACGCTCCGGCGGCTATGATGAATGACAACGCGGCCCAAACAATGAAGACGCGCACCGGGCGGAGCTCTTCAGCCGTCGCGATGCCGTAACTTACTAATAGCGAGCCGAGTAGCCCAAGAATAATAAAGCCAAACTCAAACAGTTGGACCACGTTTGGCGCAAGACCGGGTACGCCCCAGCGCGGCTCGCCGAGAAACGTGGTCGCCAATTGGACTACCGGAATGAAAGTGTACAAGCCCGTGAAGAAATGAAAACTAAAATGGGCCAGCCAGATACCGAAACCGAGTGGCGCCAGTGAATACGCGTAACGAATAGCTATCGACAGCAGCGGCCTTCCACTTCTGCCCCACCCGCGCGTCAGCCAGGCTGCAATCCCGATCAAGAGCACTGGCTCGAAGATCAGGAACAGCGCGAATACGAATGCCAGTAGCGGCAGCTCGTAATGAATACCCAATGAGTTCGAAAGCCACTGCTCGAGTGCGTAAACAGGACTCACCATTCCAAACGCGTTCAGCAGCGCACCGAAGGTGAACACGATTGTCAGCGCTGCGAGATCCTTGCGCTTCGACAGAAACCCGATGCCGGATCGCACCGGATCAATGGTCAATTCCGCGGCTGGAACGCGAGTGATTATGCCGACGTTGTCGTACGGACACGCCTGCACGCAGTCGAGACAAAAGGTGCAATCGAGGTTGCCGGTCTTGCGTGGTTGAAACAACGCGAGCTCACAACCGCGCTGAATGACAACGAGCGGTGCAGCAGGCTCGCGCACACCGCGTATGCAGTCTTTCGTCGCGCAACTGTTGCAGACCTGGTGATCGCGAACCGTGACTTCGAGTGGCGATGCAGTTGCGGCCACAAAGTTAAACTGGCCGATCGGGCAGACAAACTTGCAGAACGTGGCGTGTTTAAAAATCGAATCGATCACGAGCGCGCCTGCGAAGTAGGTGACGATCAGCCACGCGGTCCACCATGGCGACGCCCACAGATCAAGCCACTCGTACACAAAAAGCATCGCTACGAAGAGCCCGATCGAGAGCCACTTGTTGCGCAGAGCACGCGGCCAGTTTCTTACCGGGCGAACAAACTTGCGCACGAGATTGCGCACGAGCATGAACGGGCAGGCGAGACAGAAGAAGTTTCCCGCGAAGAGAAGTACGAGCACGAGTGCGCCGCGAAAGTGTACCCACGTGAAAGTCGTGGCGAGATTCTTCGGCGCAAGTTGCGGCCCGAAGAGCCCGTGCACGATCATCGCCGCGCTAATAATGAAGACAGGAATTTGAAGCAGTGTGCGGGCATGACGCTGCTTGAGCAGGCTGCCGAGGACGGGAACGCGCAACAGATCGAATGGCGTTTGAGAATTAGGTTGGGAATGAAGCACAGATGGGTGCGACGCAATCCTTCTAATGCGTGCAATCTTTTCTAATACGCCGGAGGCGTTCGCTAATTTCAGCCCAGGGTTCGAGCTTGCGAGAACCCTGGGGATAAAAAACAATATTTAGTTTAACCCTGAAAGGGTTCGCCAACCGCCAAACCCTTTCAGAGTTTAGCGTGTATTTGGGTTTATTACCCAAGGTTCTCGCAAGCTCGAACCCTGGGCTGAAATTAGCGAACGTCTTCGGCGTTAAGTACAGTCATTTCAAACTGGCGCTCCAACTTCGCGCCGTCGCTCAAAGTCAGGTGAACGAGGACTACCCAATCTCCGGCCATCGAGAGATCCATGTTGGCGCGGTACTCGCCGGGCGCGACTTCTAATGCATCAACAAATACCGGTGACATTCCGGCGTGCGACATGTTCCCTTCAAGCCTGATCTCAGCTCCAGTTAACGGCTTTCGGGAAGCATCTGTCAGGCGTAACCTGATCTGCACCCGGCCCACGCGCGGAGATTGCGGCAAGACTTCATGCGCGACCATGACTTCCTGTGACGACTGGCTTTTACAACTAATAAAACCAATCCCGAAAAGGCACAAAAGGCACAAAAGGCTAACCTTATTTGTGCCTTTTGTGCCTTGTTGCGGCATTCACAGCTAAGCAGCGACGGCGGACAGTTGCTCGCGATGCAGAGCGCAGGTACACGCCGCCTTCTCTTCTCCCTTTGGTGGAAACAGGTGGTAGTACATCCCAATCACCATCGGCATAAACACGATCGCATTGTAGAAAAGATGTATCTCCACTCGAAATTTCGGCAGCATCGTTTGCAGAAAACTCACGGGCACCGGCGAGCCGAACCAGTAGTGATGTGTCAGCGCCTGCCACTGTAAAACCGCATGCTCGATGTGATGCCAGAACTGGATCACGAGCGCGATCGTCCACCAATTACGAGAGGTCCCGGTAAAGCCTTTACGCAGCGTCCAGATGCCGACAAGCATTACGATCGCATAACCGTAGTGCAGCACTTCAGAGCTCACGAGCCACGGAAAGAACAAACCGAGAACGCCACCGGCGCGCGGCCGCGGCCAGCCAAGCACGTAAATCTGATAAGCCTGCGTCAAATGCTCAGCCCAGTGCGCCAGCACGATGAACGTAAAAAGATTCAGCGCTCGTTTGTGCCAAACGCTATTCAGCTTGTCGTAGAAACCCAAGTCGGCGGCGCCAATCCGCGCTGGGTGTGCGGCTGCTGACATCTCGACCTCCGTGTTATCGGTTGTAAATCCGCGGCTAAAACTGAGTCGCGCAATCTTATGACGGGTACTGCAATTAAGTAAAGGTCGTTGTTATTGTGGCGCGGTTTCTTCGCCGAAGTGCGTCGCCAACGACGTGAGATATGCGTCGATCGTCGACGTCTGTCCGAAGACGAAGCGCGACATGAAACGGAAGAGCACGTTCGAGACTTCCCCATCTTCACGGATCGTGACGCGCGTACCCCCGTTCTCCGGCGCGAACGAGTAGGTCCACTGGCCTGAATAACCGAGATCGGTATCGCGGATCCGCGTCACCATTCGTTGCGCAGGAACATCTTCGACCAGCTCATAGTTGACCGTCCCGTGTTTTCCTTCTTCACGAAAGTAGACTGCTCCACCCGGCGGTGCCTCGACCTCGATCCGTTTCACATCCGCACGCCATTTTGAGGTTGAGCCGAAGTCACGCACGACTGCATAAACATCCTGCGGGGAACGGTGTAAGAGGATCGAGCGTGAAGCGACGTGCCCTTTCGGCAACATCGAGCCGATCAGCGCCATAACTCCCGCAATCAGTAACAACCCAGCCACAATTCCGACAACGACATAGATGATCAGTTTCATATATGGTCCTTATTGTTATCGTAAACAAGTTGGCGGTTTATTCAACCTCTCCCGCTCTGGTACTTGCGCTCTGGGTCGCACTAACGTAAAAAGTGACCAGTGGCCGAATTTTCCCCCGGAGCTACGCTTTCCCATTATCGCATCATCAGTAAGATCGGTGCGGGCGGAATGGGTCAGGTGTACCGGGCGCAGGACACCGAGCTGGATCGCCCTGTCGCTCTGAAGTTTCTCTACCCGGAACTTGCCGCTCACCAAAACCGGCTGAACCGTTTCATTCTGGAAGCGAAAGCCGCGTCAGCTCTCAATCATCCAAATATTCTCACTGTCTACGAAATCGGCCGCGCCGAAGGTCTGACTTTCATCGCCACGGAGTTCGTCGAAGGCGTCACGCTCCGCCACTACCTCCGCCGCGAGACGAAGCTCATCGAGATACTCGACATCGCAATCCAGATCGCTTCCGCACTCGTTGCTGCACACGCCGCGGGCATCGTTCATCGCGACATCAAGCCTGACAACATCATGGTTCGCAAGGACGGCATCGTGAAGCTGCTCGACTTCGGCCTCGCGAAGCTGACCGAGCGCGGTGAATTGTCGTCGGGACCGGAGGAAACAACAGTTGCCCTCGCGAACACCGAGCCGGGCACGATGCTCGGCACTGTCACTTATATGTCGCCGGAACAGGCAGCCGGACGCGAAGTTGATGCTCGTTCCGATATCTGGAGCCTTGGCGTCGTGCTCTATGAAATGGTGGCGAGGCGAGCGCCGTTCGATGGCGCGTCAAAGAGTCACATCATCGTCGCGATTACGGATCATGAGCCGCAGCCGGTAACTCAGCTCGTGCCCGACGTTCCGGAGCCGTTGGAATACATCATCGCCGAGGCGCTCACGAAAGATCGCGAGGAACGCTGCCAAACATCGAAAGAGATGCTCGGCAAGCTCCGGCGCTTGAAACAGCGACTCGAGTCCGGTGCATCGATATCAGACTTCAGTCGCTCGCTGGGGCCGCACTCATCAATCGCAACGCCAACAAGCTCATTTTCCCGAGTATCGAAAGAAACCACTCTGCGCGAGCCTGCAAGAACGCGCGCGGGTGCTGCTTCAAACACGCAAACAATTTCCAGTCAAATACGTCGGAGCAAAAAACTCTCGATCGCGGCGCTCGTGCTTGGTTTGTTCGTCGTCAGCGCCATCGGCTTTGGTGTTTACAAGTTGTTCTCGCCGTCGAAAGAGATCGGACCCGCAAAGCTGACCGCGCTGACAACCGGCGGGAAGATCAACGGCGAAGACATCAACGGCCAGGTTTCGATCTCGCCTGATGGCAAGTACGTCGTCTGCGCTGCCAACGATTCAAAACAGCAAGCGAGCTTGTGGATCCGGCAGATCTCGACGAGTAGTCTCGTGCGAATCATTCCGCCTGAGAATGGCGGCTATCTCGGTACGACGTTTTCTCCTGACGGCGAGATGATCTACTACATCGCGGGGCTCGAGAAAAACAAATTCGTACCGACGCTCTATCGCATTCCCGTGCTCGGTGGCACGCCTGCAAAAATTCTCGATCGCGTCTACAGTCCGGTCGGGTTCTCGCGCGACGGAACGCAGTTCGCTTTCGTGCGCCGGAACCAAAACGACATGTCGTTGATGGTGGCCAACACCGACGGCAGCGGCGAGCCGCGGACGATCGCGGTAGCGAAGCAGCCGAATGGCTTTTCCACTTCAGGCCCGTCATGGTCTCCTGACGGAAAGCTGATCGCTGCGGGCATGTTCAACGGAACCGGCCCGGGCTACTCGACGGTTGTAAAGGTTCCGATCGAAGGCGGAAATCCGGTAGCGATGGGTTCCGAGAAGTGGGCCAGTGTCGGTCGAGTGCTCTGGCTTGCGGACGGAAGTGGGCTGATCATTACGGCGCAGCCTGAGTTTTCGTCTATCGGCACACAGGTTTGGCTGCTTCCCTACCCTAATGGTCCGGCGCGGCGAATCACAAACGACTTAAACGGCTACGGAGAAAACAGCGTCGGGCTCACGGCGGATTCAGGCACCATCGCCACGATTCAGCAGGTAAACGTGAGCGGTATCTGGATCACAGCGCCGAATGAAGATGAGAGTCGCGCGCGTCAGATCTTGAAAACTAATCTTCCTGCCACAGTGGCATGGACGCCTGAAGGGAAAGTTGTTTACGCGAGTCGCACGGGAGAAAACTGGGACATCTGGATGTCTAACGCCGACGGCTCAGACGCAAAGCAACTGACTACAGACGCCTTTATCGATCACGAGCCGACGGTCTCTGCCGATGGTCGTTATGTCGTCTTTCAATCGAATCGCTCGGGCGGGCGAAACATCTGGCGTGTCGATGTCGACGGCAACAACCTGAAACAATTGACTGACGGCAACTACGTCGATGCGAATCCGGTTTGCTCGGCTGACGGCAGCTCAGTGATTTTTGTATCACAGCGCTCGGGCACCCCCGCGATTTGGAAGGTCGGCATCGACGGCGGAGCTCCAGTGCAATTGACGAATCGTCCATCTCAACTGCCGTCGCTCTCGCCTGACGGCAAGTTGATCGCGTATTTCTATGCTGACGAGCAGGCAAACAATCAACCGAAGCTATTGATTATGCCCTTCGAGGGCGGTGAGCCGGTGAAGACCATCAACCTGCCCCAATCAGTTCAACCGCTGGCTTTTGCATGGCTGCCGGACGGCCGCTCGGTCGCTTATATCGATAATAGCCCGGGAATTTTCAACATCTGGAGTATGCCGCTTGACGGCGCCGCTCCGAAGCAGTTAACTAACTTCAAATCCGACTTCGTGAACAGTTTTTCCATCTCGCGTGATGGCAAGATCGCGGCCTACCGCGTTTCGGCGACGAGAGACATCGTCCTGATAAAGGATTTCCGGTAAGAAGTGGTGGTTAATTGAGATCCATCCATAGATTACATAGATACAAAAATCTGCGTAATCTGTGGATAGCATGACCTGTTTTGGACACGTTTTACGCGTAACCCTTTAGAAGTAGCTGTTCCACAACTCCCAGCCTCAACCCTGTGTGATCAGTGAAAGGAGATGCCCAGATGAATCAAAAAGAATGGACCATCATGATCTACATGGCGGGTGACAATAACCTTGCCGTGGACATGGCTTATGCCATGGAGCAGATAAAAGGTGTGGCGGCGTCAGGCGCCGATAGCCCGAACCTTTTCGTCTATTACGACGGCAACTCGCCCGCGATACCGACGCTTTACTGCGACTTCTCGGAACCCGGAAAAGCACGCTACGTCCGGTCATATAGAGTTCCGAACAAGACCTATCACGTTCCGAAGAAAGAAAACGAGAACGCCGCTAACCCGCGCTCGATCCTTAACTTTGTCGACTGGTGCGTCAACAAAATCGAGGTCGAGAATAATGGCGAGATCACTTTCGGCCGCCGCGCGCAGAAGTATGCGCTGATCTTCTCCGGGCACTCGCTCGGGTTTCAGGACATCGGTTTGTTCAAAGACGAGACGTCAGGCCGGTCGATGAAGATGACAGACTTCTACGACATGCTTCAGGGGCTCGTCAGCAACAAGAAGGATTTACAGGAGCTCGCTGAGGTAAATAACTGGCTCGACGACGACCAGAAGGTTGAAAACGAGCTGCTCGGTCAAAAGCTCGACATCCTCGGTTTCGATAGCTGCGTCATGGGGATGCTTGAGGTTGGATATCAGTTCAACCTGGTCGCGAAGACGATGATTGCGTCCGAAGGCAGCGTTCCGAGTGCGGGCTGGACGTACGCGAAGATTCTTGGATCGTTAGGGCGTGAACAATGTCGCAATCTCGACACGCGCAGTGTGGCGGAGTTGTTTGTGAAGGAGTTCATTCACAGCCAGGACTCGTATACGGTCGGCGGTGTGTCGGTTGACATGGCTGCCTGGGATCTGGGTCGCTTCGATAATCTGGCTGATGCGTTCGACGAGCTGGCTGAAGCTTTAATTGAGTGCTTCAAAGATCCGAAGAGTCGAATCTACCGTCAAATGGAGCGCGCGATTCTGCACGTCCATTGGAAGTGCCAGTCGTACATGTACGATCAGAATGTCGATCTGGGCGACTTCTGTGAGCTGCTCGATCAGGAGTGTGGTCTAATCGCTGAAGAGCTCGGTGATAAAGAAGATATGGCGATACTAAAGCGAGTACAAAAAGAATGCCGCGGTGTTTTGAAAGAGCTTCAGAAGGCAGTGATTCTTGGTGGCTTTAGTGGTGGCGGTTACCAGTACTCGAATGGTGTCTCGGTATTTTTCCCATGGTCGCGTGATGCTTATGAAGTGTCGCGAAAGAACTATGAGACGCTTTGGTTTGCGAAAGACGTAAAGCGAGACCGATTGTCGTGGAGCGATTTTTTGAAGAAGTATCTCTACCATGTCAGTCTTCGTAAGTTTGACGCGCCGTTGGAAGATGTCCCGGCTGGAGCCAAATACCGTTACTACTCAGGTGTGACGTTTGACGAGCGTCCGAGAGCAGTCGTAAGTGATGGCCACGGTACAAAGATCGCCGGCCAGGAAGGGACAAGGATCGCTGGTCAGGAAGGCACGCGGATCGCTGGTCAGGAAGGAACGCGGATAGCGGGCCAGGAAGGGACAAGGATTGCCGGACAGGAAGGAACGAGAATCGCGGGCCAGGAAGGAACGAGAATCGCCGGTCAGGAAGGCACCAGGCTGGCCGGCGGTGGCGGGGGAACGTTCTTTCAAAGCATGCGGCTTTTCAAAAACGTCGAAAGCCGTTGGGACGTTTCCGGCTTCACCAAAAAACCTGATGAAACAGATCGTCCTTTGAGCTCAAACGCCAAGGCAGGCTCAACAACCACATGAACCCACAAACAGCAAATCAGAAGAATCCGCAAACAAACATCGAGCTGAGAATTCGTACGATGCGGACGCTCTGGTTTGGTCTGTTTGTGAGCATTGGCATTTACTATGGGTTTACGCTGGTCGCGGAACGAAAGGAAAACCTCGAGTCGAATCCTCGCCTTTCGCTGACGTTGATGTGCGTGGCAATGTTTATGGTACTGGTTGCCTTCCTCGTCAAAAGCAAATTGTTAAGCAAGGCCGTTGAACAACAGAGTCCGGGAATGGTCCAGCAGGCGTATGTGATGACGTGGGCGATCAACGAGGTCGCCGCCCTCCTCGGCCTGCTGGATTTTTTCCTGACGAATGATCGTTACTACTACGTTCTCCTCATCCTTGCGGCGCTCGGGCTGTTGCTTCACTTCCCGCGCCGCGAACATGTAGTAAACGCGGCGTTCAAAAACTCAGTCATGTAGCCACAAATCCTAGCGCATGGTCCGAAAGGTAATTGAATAGCGCAATGCATCCACGCGCAGGATGCTGTGCTCCCACTCCGATCGCGCTGGCCCGGTGAGATGGTAAGCCGAGCGTGGTTCTGCAAAAACATTAACGCGATCCCACTTTGCATTCACTTTTCTTCTGAACCGTAGCACGCACGGCGCCAGCAATGAGACGCCGACGAATTGTCCGAACACGGCCTTGTCTCGATGCCAACCGATGCCGGCTCCTGATCCATATTCCGTCACAAGTACGTGCTGGAAAGCGTCTGGCTCCATCTGGGCGAACGATGCTGCGACGGATCTGAGTGGGAGTAGAAACTCGGGAATCTCGTCCGCCTTTTGAAGCTGGCCGCCGCCGGAGAACTCGTACTTCCAGCCGAACGAAACAACACGGCGCTTGCCTTTGTAGCCGTGAAACTCGAACTCCCGGAACGGCAACCCTCGCACGTGCGAGAGCAGCGCGTCTTCGAAAGCCGCTTCAATTAGCTCTGGTTGATACCGAAAACCCTCCATCAAAAGCGAGATTAGCCACAAAAAGGCACAAAAAGCACAAAAACATGAAGAAATACTTTGTGCTTTGTGGCTAAATATTTCGCGTATCTACCTGGAGGTGGTTTATGCACGTCGCCAGAAAAATCGTAGTAGGGTCGCTTCTACTCATCCTGCTAGCGTCAGTCAACGCATTCGCGAACACAAAAGGTAAGAAGCGTGACGGAGGTCCGCTCAAACGCGCGGAGCTAAAGGAAGCGGAGAGCCGACTGTCCGAAATGGGCTTCGGAAGCGGGCGACAAGCTCTGATTACATTTCAGAAATGGGAAAGACGGAAGATCACGGGACGTCTCACCCGCGCCGAGCTGGAGGCGATCCGCAACGCGACTCCACCACGGCCGAAAGATGCAGGCTACAAGCACGTCGAAGTCGACATCGATCGACAAGTGCTCTTGTTGACGGATGACGATGGTGCAGTGACCACGATCCTTCCAGTGTCAACAGGCAGCGGCAAGCATTACAAAGAAAAACGTATGAGCGGCCTGGCTTACACACCGAGAGGCCGGTTCAAGATCTACAACAAGCTCGCAGGCTGGAGAAAGTCGCCTCTCGGATTGCTCTACTATCCCAATTACTTCAGCGATGGTCTTGCCATACACGGCAACCCTGAAGTGCCTCACTCCCCGCAGAGTCATGGCTGCGTTCGCATTCCGATGTGGGCAGCAAAGCAGATCAGCCAACAACTATCAATCGGCACGATCGTGCTGATCTATGACGAGCAATCCTTCGTTTCCGCAAAAGACTGGGTGCAATGAAATGTCCAGAGTAGCCTGATGGTTCCCTTCTCGATTCTCGATCTCGTCCCGGTCATCCTTGATGAAACACCACGCGAGGCGCTACGCAAGAGTCTTGATCTTGCACAACACGCGGAGGCGTTTGGTTATAAGCGCTACTGGGTCGCAGAGCATCACAACATGACCGGGATTGGAAGCGCCGCAACCTCCGTCGTAATTGGCTATCTTGCGAGCGGCACAAACACGATACGCGTGGGTTCCGGTGGCATTATGTTGCCCAATCATTCGCCAATGGTGATTGCTGAACAATTTGGCACACTCGAATCGCTTTACCCTGGTCGAATTGATTTAGGCCTCGGCCGCGCTCCTGGAACAGACTTGCGAACGTTGCGAGCACTGCGTCGCGATCCTGCGCGTGAAGCCAGTTTCCCGCAGGACGTTTTGGAGCTGCAGCAATTTCTCGCTCCGGCGAAATCCGGACAAGCTGTACGTGCAGTTCCCGGCGCCGGCGCCGAAGTTCCGATTTGGATCCTTGGCTCGAGTATCTTCGGCGCCGAGCTCGCTGCCGAGCTTGGGCTGCCTTACGCTTTCGCCTCACATTTTGCGCCTGATGCTCTGTTAGCAGCGCTTGGTCTCTATCGCAAACGCTTTAAACCGTCGAAGCAGTTGGACCATCCGTATGCGATGGTTGGCGTCAACGTCGTCGCTGCTGATACCGATGAAGAGGCGCGACGTTTATTCACGACGGTTCAACAATCCTTCACCAACCTCGTCCGTGGCGCTGGTGGTAAACTACAACCGCCAATCGACAACATCGACGACTACTGGAATTCCGTCGAGAAACATCATGCTTCACGCATGCTGAAATATTCGATTGTCGGTTCTGCAGAGACAGTGCGCCGAGAATTAGAAGCCTTTGTTGAATTAACGAAAGCTGATGAGCTGATGATTGTGACCAGTATCTACGATCATCCCTCGCGCATCCGCTCATACGAGATAGTCGCTGAGAGATAAAGCGCCTGTTCAAAAATAATGTCATTTATCGAAGCAGATTTTGATCGTCTGGCCCTGCTCGACGACGAGGGGTGGACGGCGAATAATCATTACCATGATTTCCTGCTGAAGCATGTTCCTGCGAACTGTGGGGCCGCGCTGGAGATTGGGTGTGGGACGGGGGCGTTCGCGAGACAGTTGGCAGAGCGTTGCCAGCGAGTTATCGGGATCGATCTGTCTGCGGAGATGATTCGGGTTGCGCGTTCGCGATCGAGCCGGATTGAGAATTTGGAATTCGAGTTGGTGGATGCGATGAGTTGGAAGTTTCCTCAGTCACATTTCGATTTCATCTGCTCTATCGCCACACTTCATCACCTCGATCAACGTGAGTTGCTACCGAAGATCAAAGCGGCGCTAAGGCCGGGCGGTGTTTTTGTGTTACTCGATCTGGTTGCATCGAGTGGGTTGACGGAACGGATGCTGGATGTTATCGGGCTCGGGGTGAGTAGCGGACTGCGGCTGATTCACAATGGTCGATTGCAGCCACCGCCCGAAGTGCGTAAGGCGTGGGAGCAACACGGCAAGCACGATCATTACTCAACCATCAAACAGATGCGTGCGCTGGCGGATGAGATCTTGCCCGGGGCGAGTGTGAAGCGACACTTGTTGTGGCGCTACACACTCGTATACCGGAAACATAGCCACGGATCACACAGATAAACACAGATCGAGCCGTGTTCATCCGTGTGAATCTGTGGCAAAAACCCTATTACAGTGGCGATTGTCGAAGCAATGACTCCAGCTCTTTCGTCGCTTGTTCAATCGCGCGCTTCGCGGCTTCAACCGTCTTCGTCGCCTCTTCAACTTCCGTGGCCACGCTTTTAGCGCGCCGGGCTGCATCGTGCGAAGTGGCAGTCGCCTTCTCCAAAATCTTCTCTGCTTCCTTTGCTTCTGCGTTGGCGTTTTTCTGCGCCGACTCTAAACTCTGTACCCTTGCGCGCGCTTCACTCAAAGACTTCTTTGCGTCCTGCAATGTGACTTTCGCGTCGGCTATCTTCGCGCGGCGAGCTTCTTCGAGCCGGCGTACGTTGGCGGTCGACTGCCGCGCCGGTGTGGGAGGCTCATCAATCTCTTCTGTCGCCACACCTGACATCAACGACGCGAGTGAGTCGAAACTCGGCGGGTCAAGATCGTGCGTCAGGCGCCCGGGAGTTGGACCATCAGGCTGCAATCCGTGGGCTGACATCGCTTCGAGCGTGGTGGTCACGCGACGCAGCGTATCAAGCGACGGATTACTGCCAGCGTCGCGCAACAATTCCGCCGCGAGATCTGACAGATGGACCAGCGCTTCGCGGCGTGCGTCGAGCAAGTCGCGCATGCCCGCGACTTTGCCTGCGAGTCGCAACTTCTGAGCCGGGCGTAAGCGTTTACCGCTCGCCATCAACTGGTCGAATGCCTCTCGATGGTCCCAGTAAAGCTGGTTGACGGCCCACGCGGAGATGGAAGGCTTGGCAAGCAGCTTTACGCGGTCCGCATCGTTGCCACGTCCTTCCTTTTTTAGCCGGGCAGCCAGCGTATTTCGCTCACTGGTAAACTCCGCCAGTGGCAGTCTGAACAAGGCGTCGATATCATCTTCAAGCTTGGACTTCATTATTGTTTGGTGGCAGATTATCGCAAATCAAGCAACGAATGGAACTACTTGATCTGCAGCGGGGTCTAAATGAAGAGCTATCGAAAAGAGCTATGGTTCAACGTGCCGGGCCGGCGCGCGTTTATAAACATCACACGGCAGGTCGAGGAGTGCTTGCGAGAAAGCGGCGTTGCGGAGGGGATAGTGCTGGTGAATGCGATGCATATAACGGCTTCTGTTTTCATCAACGATGACGAACCCGGGCTGCATCACGATTATGAAAAGTGGCTCGAACAACTCGCACCACACGAACCCATCGGCCAGTATCATCACAACAAGACCGGCGAAGACAATGCCGACGCACACATCAAGCGACAGGTGATGGGCCGCGAGGTGGTCGTGGCGATCACGCGCGGTCAGTTGGACTTCGGACCGTGGGAACAAATCTTTTATGGTGAGTTTGACGGCGGGCGTCGCAAGCGCGTGCTGGTGAAGATCATAGGCGAGTAAATAACCGCGAAAATCCGCGGCCAAATTAATATGAAGACACCGCGCGGCGAGTTCGAGCTCCTCGACCCAGACGGCTACATCGTCATGATCACTCACACCTGAAGCAGTATCGTACGCCAACGCACCGATCTGTCGCTCATTCACTGTTAGGCTAACAACTCCCCTGAAAATTGTGATTCTCCCGCGTATTCACGGAACGTTACGAGGGCGTTCTGTTGAATTCTGTTTATTTCGAGGGAACCGTATGAAGACAAGAACGCTTGTGGTGCTGGTTGTAATGCTGCTGGGGATCGCAGTTGTAGATCCGGGAACTAAGACACGTGCGCAGGAAGAGGGTTTGACCGGGCGCACAATTACGGGAACCGTTTACTTCATCTCCGGCCGGAGACCCGGCCTGTCGCTGCCATTCACATTGATCATCAATCGAATAACAACTGCCGATGAGGTTAGTCAATTCAACTCAGCGCTGCAGGCCGGTAAGCAGGACGAGCTTTTGCGAACACTCTCGCGAGCGGACGCCGGACGAATTCAGATCGGATCAAATGTCGGCGTGCCGGCCAACGCAATAATGGTCTCAGATCAGGGAAATGGCAGGACGAAGATAACCGTTCTTTACCAACGAAATTTGCGGTTCTCCGAGCTGCGTTATGGAGCGCGTTCGGTGGACTACCCATTTGGCTACGCCGAGATGTACGTCGGCCGTGGAGAGAACGAGGGCATGTTGATACCGGCAGCGCGCGTGCGTTTGCGCGACGGTAACACGTGGGAAGTTGAAGACTTCGGAACGTTCCCCGCGCGGTTGATGGGGCTGAGGGTCCGTGGTCGTAGCCCGGTGGGTTAGAAGTTTGAAAATTCAACCGGCGGAGGTTCCGCTAATTACAAGGAGGGTAAGTGATGAGTAACCAGCAGTTAATCAAATCTGCACACGTTTGGGCACTGGCCGTCATTCTCGCCGGCGGGTGCTGGGCTATCGCCGGGAACGCCGGAATCCGAGGCCAGGAACAGAATTCCAACCAGAACAGCAACAGCAGCCCGAACGCAAACAGATCTCAAAACAGCAATGCGAACAGATCCGCCAATCGCAATATGCGCGGAAACAGTAACGCCACCGGCGAACAAGCCGGTATGGGCAATATGACTTCACAGGACCGCAACTTCGTCATGGATGCGGCAATGGGCGGAATGATGGAAGTCGAGCTCGGTCGTGTCGCAGCGCAACAAGGCATGAGTGATGCGGTGAAACAGTTTGGTCAGCGCATGGTCGACGATCATTCCACAGCGAACCAGGAATTGATGTCGCTGGCGTCGGGTAAAGGGATCACGTTGCCGGCACAGCTTGACGAAAAGCATCGCGAGCATGTGACGAAGCTCTCGGCTATGTCAGGCGCGAACTTCGATCGTGAGTACACGAAGATGATGGTGAGTGATCATCGCAAGGATGTTTCGGAGTTTGAGAAGCAGAGCACGCGTGGGACCGATCCCGATCTCAAAGCGTTTGCCAGTAAAACACTGCCAACGCTCCAGGAACACCTGCGGATGGCAGAGGCGCTGCCAGGTGCTAAAAGCGGTGGGAACATGAACGGCGCTGGAAACAGCAACCGCAGTAGTAACCGGAACGGCAATTCAAACAATTCGAACAGGCCCTAATTCGGCGCGGTGCCCGTAGGCCAGTTCAATACGCGAAGACGCAAAGGGAATTCTCTAATTCCCTTTGCGGCTTTGCGTAAAATCTGTTTGGACCATCAAAGACTGTTCAGCAAGCGGTAGACTGCGAATGCAGCAGTCGACATCAACGCTACCAGCGCCGCTGCTCCACCAAACTTGACCAGCTTCTCGTTCCTGGTAATCCACTGCTCGTTTCGTCTAAAGCAAAACCAACCCAGCAACAGGCCACCAACAAGACCACCGAAGTGACCGGCATTGTCGATAAAGGCGAAGCCGAATAGTCCGAGGAGACCAACCGAAATGATCGCCTGGATCATCAGCCTGAAATACCGTGGCGGGTATTTGGTCTTCTCAAAATAAGCCGCAACGGTGATGAAGCCTAACAATCCCATCAACCCACCGGACGCGCCGACTGACGTTACATTCGGATACAACACAACACTGAAGACACTGCCGAGCGCGCCGGTGAGAATGAAGACCAACGGGACACATGCGCGCTGCACGGTTCGTTCTACAATCTTTCCGAGGGTGAGCAACGCGAAGAAGTTCATCCAGAAATGCATGAAGCTCGCGTGCATCAGCATCGCAGTGAAGAGCCGCCAGATTTGTCCATTCCTCACAGCCGGCTTCACCAGACCCGCAGCTTCAACCGAAAAATTTGACAGGGCCTGTGTAAGAGCAACAACGACGATGCATCCCGCGATCGTAAACGTGTAGCCACTAACGCCCCTCGTTTCAATCCAGCCGGCAAAACGAGCCGTACTGGCGTCGCTCGTGGCTTCTTCCGGGGTGTAGTCGCGCAGTCGCGCGTACTGCCAAATCCCCTCTGTCAGGGAAATCGCGCCAAAGACAAAAAATAAATTGCGGTAGACCAGACTCCAGTTGTGAAATAGGATCGCAATCACGAAAGCCAACAGCACGAGTGCGATGCCTATCAACATGGCGTTGCGTGCCTGCTTTCGTAACTTTTTGCGAACCGAGTCAAGGAGGAATGGGACCGTAAAGGGTAATACTGGTTGAGCAGTATCTGGTGTCCAGACGTGCGTTATTGCCTGATTATCTTGGACTGCCTGGATGAGCTCATCACGAGTGACGCCGACAGTCCGTCCTTTAGCGACGTAGCCGTAATCGCTGCCGGCAGGTTTCGCTGGCGCCTGACCAACTAACTCCCATTCTGGATGTTGTGAGGTCGTCTCAATGTTCATATTGCGTGCGGCGGGAGTATAGAATGATTAGCCACAAAAAGGCACAAAAACACAAAAATCTTTCTTGATCTGTTTAGTGCCTTTTGTGGCTAAAATCATCATCACAATGCAGATGAAGGTTCTAATACTGATCGTATTCGCTTTTTTGTTGCAATCTCCCCAGACTCCTAAATATGACCCGGCCAGTTATATTCCTGCCGTCAGAGCTGGGAAAACGGTGACGGTCAGAGGGGAGAATTTGGCCGATAGGATTCAGGCTGCGCAAGATGATGCGTCCGTGGCTACCGTGAGGATTGAAGGTGGTGGCTCGATCGCGAAGCAGGTCACGCTGCGCAAGCACACGGTGTTCGATAGCTCCACTTACTCCTGCGACATGCAGGGCATAACCGACCAGGGGCAGTTTCTTGTGGCTGATGGAGTTTTGGTCGAGGGTACGTGGCGCATGCCGAAGGAGTTGCTTGATTATTTCAAGTTTGGGAATGGAAGAAACTGGCAGGATCCCTATCTACTCAAAGTGCAGGCTCTCACCGCAGAACAACTCGCCGGCACTGGAACAACGATCATCGAGCCCACGTACGTTAACGGTCCAAATCCAGCCATCGAAGTCTTCCAGGCGCTCGGTGACACGATCGGCTCACACACCGGTGCAGCTCGCGATATCGCCGTGGTCGGGTTTCACATTAAAGGCCGGCAGAAGGTTTATGACGGTGGCGTGCGTTCGACGATCCTCTTTGGCAACTGCGTGAGATGCACTGTGCAGAACAACTATCTTGAAGACACAGGTTCGATCGGAATCACCTTTGGCGGCTCCGCGTTGGAGAAGAACAACTACTCGAACCAGGGATTGATCTGGCACAACGTCACTTCGGGAGTGGCGGCTGCGAACATGGCCGCGATCAATTCAGAGAATTTACTCGTCATCGAGAATTACGTTCGTCGCCCGGGCCATCATGATCCACAGTTTGGCGGCGGCGTGTGTGGCTTCGACCTGGAGACTAACAGCGCCGCCGATCACACTAAGAACATCGGCGTCTTCAACAATCTGATGGACTACGAAGACGCAGGACTCGAATCAGCCGGCAACGCCCTGTGTTTGCAAGATCCTTATCTCGGACCAAACCACGGCAAGGTCACGGCAGCGAACAATATCCTGATCGGCGGCCGCAGCGAGCATTCGAATCATCGCTACATGTCGAATGGACTATTCCTCGTCGGTCTGAAGCAGTGTGAGATCACCAACAACTATGTCTTCCGAACGGGGCAGAACGCGCTGCAAGCGTATAAGCTGGACGGCTGCCTGGTTCAGGACAATGATTTCGAGTCGACCGGCGGTGGCGGCAACTCAACCGTGATGCTCAACGGCGTGTTGAATTCGATCTTCCGCCGAAATCACTACCGTTCGAGACCGGGCGTAACAATCAACACGCAAGCCGGCATCATCGACAAGTGCGGCAAGGGAAACGTGTTCGAAGATAACCGCACAAACGGACAGGTGACCCCCTCGGCCACCGTGTGCCCATAGCCACAAGGCATTTAAATTAACCCGCAGCAATGACTAGCCACGGATTTACACGGATGACACGGTTTTATCCGTGCAATCCGTGCAATCCGTGCAATCCGTGGCTAACTATTCCCTCACCCGATCCACAGCACGATGATTTGTCGTGCCGTACCATCGGCCGTGGTCCAGTTGATTGTTTGCCCGTCTGAATCGAAGCTGACGTGATCGGCGGCGGCGTTCACCGTTGGTGAAGAGCTCTCCGTCATCATCTTTATCAACTTCGTAGTATCGATATTTCGCCTCGCAACGGTTGGACTAACATTGTCCGTTTCCCCAATCCAGAAACTCGACCGGTTGCTCGTTCCGGTCGCCCAACCAAAGCTGGCTCGTGCGTGTGCCTGCGCCGCATCGTTGTTTGCCGAGACATCGTTGGCCGAGATCATGATCGACGCTTTCGGGGTGAACCCGGCGCCTGTGATCGATTGATTTCCGGTTGAAGTAGCCTGATTGAATGAGCTCACTTTGAACTGTGGCCCGCGCAGCGCCAGATAATAAAAGACGTCTGCAGTGCCACCCACCGTCGGGTAGTTCAACGTAAATCCATCCGAATCAAACGAGACAAAATCAGCTTCCGTGAACGTCGTCGTCGTGCTCAGGACTCGCTGTGTTGATTGCCGGTGTTTAGCGGTCTGAGGATTGCTGCCGTTCACGTTGCGCCAGGCCACCATTCCGCGTGCGCTGGAACTGGTCGCAAATCCAAACAGCCCGTTGCCGTTGGTGGATTGATCGAGCGGCGATGTCGAAAACTTACCGGCCCACACGAGCATCGCAGTGGGTTGAAAACCTACTCCCGTGTATGCCTGGTTTCCGGTTGAGGTCTTCGCGGCGGCGACACCGGTCTTGTAGTTAGTGAGTCCAGCTCCGCCGAGGGCCAGATATTCCACTAACATGCTGCCCGATGTTGCCCAGTTGATCGTAAAACCATCTGAATCCATCGAGACAAAATCAGCCTTCGAGCTGCCACTCGGCGTGTAGATACAGTACGTATCCTGGTTCCACGCTGCGTGTGAAGAAGTGCTGACGTTGTTGTTCGAATAGTCGCCCGACGTCCGGCGATCGCTCGACGAGATGCCGACGCCGAATCCGATAACTGAATCGGCTGCCGAACCGGTTGATGTCGCCATGTTGTAACGGAACAACACGACCTTGGGTTGAAATCCGACACCCGTAATCGACTGGTTTCCCGTGCTGCCGGAACCGGTGAAAGAGCCTGCCTTCACCGAAACTGTTGCCGGTGTTCCGAGCCAGTTACCGGTAATGGCATTGATCGTCGCAGTCGCATACGCATTGCTGTTGGCGCCAATCTTGGTCGAGAGAGTGTCGATATCGGCGCCACGATCGGTGCTGTCGGACGCCTGGCGTGACTGGCCTGCGCGATACAAGCCGCTCGTCAGCTTGAAGTCGAGATTTGCGACGCTGTTGAAGCCAAAATTAGCGGCACTCGTTTCGGAAAAGGTTCCGGTCGGATAGCCGCTCGTACTCTGGTTCTGAAAAGTGTTGTTAACCGCGCTGTAGTTTCCGGAGCCGTTACACCACGCGTCGAGCGCAGTGGTGCCGGTTGCGCCACCGCTGGCGAAGAAACCTCCGAACGTATTGTCGAGTGCGAAGAGGTTGTTCTCGGCTTTAAAGTTGATCCAGTCGCCGCTGGTATTGCCGTCGAACAGCATGATCGTCGCCATGTTCTTGGCTGAGTAAGTCGTGTTGTGCTGAAGCCACAGATCGGTTGCGTGCGTCGTCGACGACACACCATTGAACACAGCCCATCTAATCGTATCCGACGGACCACCTGACTGAAGTCCGCCGCCCGAGAATTGGTACGCAGGCTCGATCAGGTTGTGCTTGATCACGACATCGTCCATGGCGACACCGCCGCCACCCTCGTCGTCCGGCGAGAGCAGTCTCAAAAACTGGTTGAAGCGGCGGAACCAGTTGTACTGAATCGTCGTGTTCTTGATGGTCGCGGTCGGTGTCGCTCCCTGTTGGGTGCGAACCGTGAGCACGAGACCGGCGCCGTCCTGGCCCATGAGCCACGCGCCGTCAAAAACATTCCCCTCGATCAGGTTTGTGGTTCCCGCGAGATACTTTATCTCGAAGTTATTTTTGTAACCGGTCCAGGGCGTGTAGATCGTGGCTGAGACACCGCTCTGGCTCGCGCTGAACGGCGTTTCGATCGTTAGCGTGTTTGCGTCAGGCGCGCCGTAGACTGTACGGACCTCGCCAGTCTGTGGCCCGGAGGTCAGCTTTATCACTCGGATGTCAGTATTCCCCTGCCCGTGACTGTTGCACGTCACTGTCGTACCACTCGACGACAGCGAGCAACCGAGATTAGTACTCGAATCCACGTCGTTTGTGTCGAAAGCCGAAGGGTTCCAGGGATTGTACTTCTGCGGCGACTCGAGGTAATTACGCGTGAAAGTGAGATCTCCGGGAAGAATACCCGTGCCTGTGCCACCGGCTAAAAATATCTCGCCCATGGACATCATATAGTTGTTGTCGATCGTCACTGGTCCAGGTCCGCCAACCAGCAGGATCGCCTGACTCTCGATTCCGCTCCTTCGAAATCCACTGATGTAATTGTCGTGAATGTCGATGTTGCGGCCGTTGACATAGACGCCGCGCACGGCGCCCGCCTGCGTCGCTTCGATCCAGTTGTGATCGAGCTCGATATTGTTTGGGGTATTGGCTGACGTGGTTTCCGCGGAATCTCCGAATTGGACCATCCCCGGATCGTTGATGATGCCATTTGCCTGGCGCATGTCGAGTCCGGTGATGCGCCAGTTGTCGGCGTCGTTGCCGGTGGTTGAGAAGCACTGTTGATTGTTGAAACTTCCGCAAACGACGATAGCCATGTTTGAACGATCGCTGCTGGTTACGCGCTGTCCGTCGGCAGGCAGTGATGCGTATCCCGATGAGCGAATGGTCACGGTTGAAGTCAACCCGCTCTTGAGTGTGAATGGACCAGTGTAGGTCTGCGCCGCAGTGAGCGTGATCGTATCGCCGCCGGCTGAGTTTGTGATAGCGGTTGCGAAGTCGCCTGAATTGGCGGGCGTGAAGTCCGTCGGGACTGGCGCAACTCCTATCATCGAAAGCAGTGCCGGATACGGCCGCATCATTCGCAGCGGCGTCGACAACGACATCACGATTCCAGGTCCGGTTTGCGCTAGTAGTAGCGAAAAGCTAAGCAGTAGAACTCTAAACAAAATTGGCCTCCTTTAGGTAACGAACAAACAAATTGACACCTGTCCCAGGTATCGTTTCTGGGCAGCGTTGTTATGTAGTTATCGGGGAGTACTCAAAGTGACCAGCCATGTGAGTTGGGATTAATGGCCGCGACGCTTTGACGGAAAAGTTGGAGAACAATACGCCCACCCAGATGAAATAGCAATGCTTTTGTTCTAGTGCTTTATTGTTGTGTTGTTGTGATTGTGTAATGTCTGAAAGCGTACTTTTGCGCTGCAACTTTAATTACACGCAGGTGAGAAATCGCCGCGACGATTAGCGAGCATTCTCTACTTATTCAAGGGGGGCTTCATACATGTACAACGCCAAAGCTTATTCAGCTACCAGTGAAACATCACGGCTCGGATCGACGACAATCGCGCGACGTGACCCAAACGAACACGATGTGCAGATAGAAATTCTCTTCTGCGGCATCTGTCACTCCGATCTTCATGCCGCGCGCAACGAGTGGAGCGAATTTTCAGCGACTGTGTATCCGATCGTACCCGGTCACGAGATCATTGGCCGCGTTACAAAACTCGGCGCGGCAGTGACGAAGTTTAAGACCGGAGATCTCGCGGCGGTCGGCTGTATGGTCGACTCAGATCGCACCTGCAACCAGTGCAAGGAAGGGCTCGAGCAGTACTGCCCTAATAACACCCTTACTTACAACTCTCCTGACACGCATCTTGGAGGTGTAACTTACGGGGGCTATTCCGAAAGCATCGTGGTTGATGAACACTTCGTCTTGCGTGTTCCGTCAAATCTTGATCTTGCCGCCACGGCGCCGCTGCTCTGCGCAGGCATTACGACGTATTCGCCGCTACGGCACTGGGGCGCCGGTAAGGGAAAGAAAGTCGGAGTTGTTGGTCTCGGCGGCCTGGGTCACGTGGGCGTGAAGCTTGCGGATGCACTCGGAGCGCACGTCGTCGCCTTCACCACTTCGGCTAGCAAGACGGAAGATGCGCTTCGACTCGGTGCGGATGAAGTCGTTGTCTCGCGAAATGCGAACGAGATGGAAAAGCACGCCGGCAGTTTCGACTTCATTCTCGACACGGTTTCCGCCGCGCACGACATCAATGCTTATCTGACTTTGCTCGCGCGCGACGGCACACTCACGCTTGTCGGCGCGCCACCGGAGCCTCTTCCGGTTGCAGCGTTCGCGCTCATTGGCGGACGTCATAGCTTGTCAGGATCGACTATCGGCGGCATTGCCGAAACTCAGGAGATGCTCGACTTTTGCGGTGAACACAACATCACCGCTGATGTCGAAGTGATTCCCATTCAGAAGGTCAACGAAGCGTACGAGCGATTGCTGAAGTCGGACGTGAAGTATCGCTTCTCGATCGACATGGCTTCGCTGAGAGATGAGTAGTTTTAGCCAGGCACAAATAGCACAAAAGATAAGAAGAGTTAGGCTTCTTGGTCCTTCTTATCATTTGTGCCTTTTTGTGGCTGTATGAAGAAAAAACGGATCACTACTAACCCCGCCAGCGCGGCGACGCCGGCGAGCAGATCCAGCCCGGAGATTCCCGAGATGACCATCTTGCGCGCGATGACGAAGATGAGCACCTCGACAGCGGCGCTGGTGCGGTGAAAGAGCAGGAGCAACGCCAACTCTGCTGCGATCGCTACCAGCAAGACGTCCTGAATGATCTGATGTAAGGCATCGTACTCACTTACCTGGCGCCACAGCATCGGAACGTCGCGAACGATGATCTCAAACGTCGCAATCGCTGCTGCAACGAGGATCAGAACCGCCAGGAATGTAAGGAAGAGATGAACGGCATTACCCAGATGCCGGTCCAGGAATCGTTCAGGCGCAGTTTCGCCTCCAGTTCGAGCCTGGGTTTTCTCGGGTTTTGTCATCGTTTCAGCAGACTAGCAGATTCAGTCACTGATTGATACTGACTGCCTTCTGCCGGATCAGCGCATAGATCTCGTCGAGGCCCGCGGGTGCGCCTGCGGTCATGTTCAGGGCGCCTGTTGGTGTAATCAACACCGTGTCTTCGAGTCGCATATGAATCTTCTTATCCGAAATTTCGAGTAACGGCTCGACGTTGTAAACCACGCCCGCCGCAAGGGGACGATTCCGGTCGGGATCAACATCATGCACAGAGATTCCGATGGTGTGTCCGATGTAGCGTCCGACTGCCAGAAACTCTTTACCGAATCCGTGCTTCTTGTAAACTTCCTCGGCGATGTCTTTTAACTGAGCGAGCGTCACGCCGGGCTTCATGGCGGCAATGATTGCATCTCGTGCTTCGAGAATGCAGCGATACATCTTCTCCTGCTCGGGTGTGAAGCGACCCGAGACCGGCCACGTACGTGTGACATCGGAGGTGTAGTATTCGTAGTCGGCGCCATAGTCCATGTAAACGATCTCACCGTCCCTCATCTGGCGATTATTTGCAGAGTAGTGGAGAGTGATCGTGTTTGGACCAGAAGCAACGATCGGGCGGAAAGCATCGCCGCGGGCGCCACGCTTGACGTAAACATAACGAGCAGCAGCCTCGAGCTCATACTCGTACATTCCGGGGCGAGTGCCTTTCATTGCCTCTTTAACGCCCTCGGCGCCGATCTCAGCGCTCTTCTTAATCAACTCAATCTCGTAGGGTGTTTTGATCCAGCGCATGTCATCTAAAAAGGGATTCAACGACTGGAATGTGAGTTGAGGCAGCACTTGCTGAATCACAGCGATTACTCTTTTCGATTCGGTGAGTCCGCCGAGTACTGAGTGAGTCATTTCAAGTGCTTCATAGAAGTCGAGCTCTTCGCGCGCGTTCTGAACGTTCCCCTGCGACCCCGAGAGCATGTAGAGCTTCTTCGCACGTAAGCCCAAAAACTGCAGCGATGGTAGAAACTCCTCGATTGGCTGAACTCTTGTCAGTCCATAGATCTCTTCCTTTTTCTCGACTTGCCAGATGCCCGGACCTTCAGCGCGAATTCCTTCTGGCGAGCGTCGTGGTGCAAACAAGATCGAGCTTTTATTTGGCCCAACCATAACCAGCACCGCGCCTGGTTCTTCAATTCCGGTCAGATAATAGAAATCAGGAGACTGGCGAAACTTGACTGGATAATGCTGTCCCCCGGCGGCAAAGACCACCGCAACACCATCACCAATCTTCTCAAACAGCCGCCCCCTCCTCCCCTCAAACTCACCTTTATTAAACGGCTTCTGCGCTGAGACTGATATAACCAGTGCGACAGTAATGAACAGGCATCGAATGCTAATGGAAAGTTTACGCATGACACAGCCTCTTTACGCTATGAACTCCGCGTTTTTATCCGCGTTCATCTACGGCCAAAACAACAGATGATTGCCTTGAAAGGCAATATCCGAATGTGTTCAATTAAAGTAACACCGCAAGAGTTGTTTTTGAAACGGATTTGAAGTATCCACCCACTGCGTGGGATTTGGATTTTTGTGCAAAGCGCTGCTGAACAGCAGTTTTTGGCGGTTTGTGATAATGTGAAGGCCTGCATGATTGACGATTTAGGTCCGATGAAGCCCTTTCTATTTGTTCTCATCTGTTTGTTGTCGCTGCAAGTCTCTGCACAACAAACGCCGGTAGTAGTTCAGCCCGGTGCGCCGGGTCAACCGACTAAGATATTACCGCCTACAACGAGACCGACGTTGCCGCCCAGCTCGGCCGCCGACGTACAATTTATGCAGCACATGATCATGCATCATGCGCAGGCAGTGGAGATGACGGCCCTCATCGATTCACATACGAAGAACAAAGACCTCAACACGCTGGGCGCGCGCATCAGCCGCTCGCAGGCAGACGAAATAAAGTTTATGAAACGGTGGCTCGCAACTCGCGGCGAGCCGGCAGCGCCGGCCATGCACAAAATGCACGGCATGGATATGTCGAGTCATTCCATGCTGATGCCCGGCATGTTGACGCCAAAGCAGATGGAAGAGTTAAGAAACGCAAAAGACGGGGAGTTTGACCGCCTGTTTCTTGAAGGAATGATTCAACACCACAAGGGTGCATTAACAATGGTGAAAGATTTGTTTGACACGGCGGGCGCCGGACAGGATGCTGAGTTGTTCAACTTCACGACCGACGTCGATAGCGGCCAGCGCGCCGAAATCAGAATTATGCAAACTATGCTGGGCGTAAAACCCGAAGAGGAGAAACAATGAATCGATTACGTGTTATTACTTTCCGCTTATTAATATTTGCCGTTGCTTTGTCCTCATGTTTAGTAGCGCGAACGCTGGCACAAACGCCAACGCCGTCGCCTTCGTCTCAGCAGGCCGCCAAGCCTGACGACAAAGCTGCGAAGAAGGAGCAGGAGAATCCGTTTGCTCCTGAACCGGCTGGACCACTACCAGCAGGTATGACGGGCGCAGATACGAATGATCCACGCGCTCACCTGTCGCCGGGATTTTTCAACGCCGGTGAAACAGCGCTGGGCCTGAAGCATCTTCTGCTCGTCAAGAAGCCCGCTGCGTTTCAGCTCGGCTCCGACAATCCTGATGATCCGAAAGTGCAAAAGATACTGGGCCAACTAGGCAATCCTGCCGAGCTCGCAAAGGTGCCCAAAGGAGTGCAATTGGTTATTGCTCAGCTCGCTTTTGCCAACTCGGATATTGCCTTTCAAGGCAATCATCTGTTTCAGGGAAACTTTTACGGGCTCAGTATCTACGACATCTCTAATCCAGCGAAGGCGAGCTTGTTGACCACGATGATCTGTCCCGGTGGACAGAACGATGTGTCAGTCTACAAAAATCTTCTCTTCATGTCGGTGGAAATGGGGAACGGCCGCTTGGACTGCGGTACGCAGGGATTCCCACCCGCGCCCGCTCCTGCAAAAGAACTTGGAAAAGACGAGAAGCCCCCGCCGCCGCCAGCGCAGAAAGATCGTTTTCGCGGTGTGAGAATCTTTGATATCACCGATATCAAAAATCCGAAACAAGTCGCGGCCGTGCAAACTTGCCGTGGCTCACACACGCATACGCTCGTCACCGATCCGAACGACAAGAACAACATCTACATTTACGTTTCGGGAACGTCTTTCGTCCGTCAGAACGAAGAGCTGGCAGGGTGCTCGGGTGAAGAGCCTGACAAAGATCCGAACACGTCGCTGTTTCGCATCGACGTGATCAAGGTGCCGCTGGCGTCTCCGCAGGATGCTAAGGTCATCTCGAGTCCTCGTTTGTTTATGGATCCGGCTACCGGCAAGCTGAATGCTTTGAGTAACGGTGGCTCGCATGGAAAGGAAGGACCGGAAAAGCCCGAGGCTAGTAACCAGTGTCACGACATCACGGTGTACTCAGCGATCGGTCTCGCTGCCGGCGCCTGTTCTGGAAACGGAATCCTGATCGATATCAAAGATCCCGCGAATCCGAAGCGCCTCGACGCAGTGAACGATCCGAATTACGCGTACTGGCACTCGGCATCGTTTTCGAATGACGGCAAGAAAGTCATATTCACGGATGAGTGGGGTGGTGGACTCGGCGCGCGCTGCCGTCCGAACGATCCGAACAAGTGGGGCGCGGATTCGATCTTCCGCGTGGAAGATAACAAACTTAAATTTGCGAGCTACTACAAAATGCCCGCAGCACAGGGAGATAGTGAGAACTGTGTGGCCCACAACGGCTCGCTCATTCCGGTTCCCGGTCGCGACATCGCCGTGCAAGCGTGGTATCAGGGCGGCGTCTCGATCGTGGACTTCACCGACGCGGAGCATCCGGTGGAGATTGGCTACTTCGATCGTGGACCAATCAACCCAAATATGCTCATCCTTGGCGGCGACTGGTCGGCTTACTGGTACAACGGCCACATCTACGGTTCTGAAATCGCACGCGGTTTGGACGTTTTTGAGCTGACACCGACGAAGTTTCTTACGCAGAACGAGATCAATGCGGCGAAGTCCGTTCGAGTCACTGAGTTGAACGTGCAGAACCAGCAGAAGATCGAGTGGCCACGAACGCTGGTCGTCGCGAAGGCGTACCTCGATCAACTGGAGCGCTCACAGGCATTGCCGGCAGATCAAATCGCATCCGTGCGGCAGGCGATTCAAAGTGTCGAGAGCACGCAACTGAACCATGCTGCACAGACAAAGCTGAAAGACCTCGCGTCATCGTTGGAAACGCGCGCAGGCACGGCGAAGAGTGCGGCAGACTCAAATCGACTGCACGCCTTAGCCGAAATTCTGAGCGACCCGGTCCGTTGATTCTTTAAAACACGGGCGGCCACGGAGGGCCGCCCGTCGTTCAATCACTTCACACGAGTATCCACCGCAATCCAGTTCAGCTCCCACGTTTTTCCATCATCGTCCGAGAATGACTGCTCAAACCGGTACTGGTTATCCGTAACCTTGATGATCACGAATTTCACCAGGATCGCGCGGCCGTTGTACGTATCCTTGTTATAGAACTCGCCGCGTCCATTTTTGAACTCACCGATCGACGGAATAGTCAGTTGGCCGTCGCTGATGTTCGCGAAATTCAGACTCCACTTGCGCGACTGCGGATTGTACAAACGCAGACTGAGTCCTTCTATACGACCCGCTGGACCATTAACTTTTAACTCGACCAGGTTGGCGCGACCATCCAGAACTTTACTCACGACTGTCGTGCCTTCATACTCCAGCCAGTTTGTCGAGCCGCTTAATGGACGTTGTAAACGCCGTAACTGTGTCTTCCACGTGCCGATCTCAAAATCGAAATCGTGCTGTCCGTCTCCATGCGCAAAGGCCGGCAACGTAATGAACAGGATTAGAAGCAAAACTCTCATGTCTTTGAAGGTAGTCTCCTGTAAAGCTCGAGTCAATAAGGTACCTGGAGGTAACTACGCGATTGGACTTGAAACGTGAAGTGCTGCGTCACCTCGTTGCGACGGTAGCGTACCGCGGTGGTCTCGCGGTTGCGGATGCGCCGGGGAGCTTCGCCTCGTTCCGCGCCACGTCAACGACCCGCACACCCGGAGAATTACTGGCGCACATCGGCGATCTGCTCGAAGGCTCGCTCTATCTGGTTAAGGGCGAGATGGTCTACTTAATCTCCACTCCCCTGCCCTGGAAAGAAGAAGTCACACGATTTTTCGGCGCCGTGAAAGCGTTTGACTCATACCTGGCATCTGAAGCGCCACTCGCCTGCCCGGTTGAGAAACTCGTGCAAGGTCCAATCGGTGATGCGCTCACGCACGTGGGCCAGATTGTTATCCTGCGGCGTATGTCAGGAAATCCAATTCGCTCCGCAGCGTATTTCACCGCCGAGATAGTAGCGGGCGAGATTAACGAAGAAACCTTCTGACTCGTTCAGAGTTCAAGCTTTAGCTTGCAGCATAAACAATCCTCAACGTCACTATATGTTGATCACGCAAGCTAAAGCTTGAACTCTGAACGCAGAGAAAACCTCACTTTTTGTGCCTCTTTGTGGCATCATCCGTTCATGCGCGGACTAATCTTGATACTACTCATGGCTTTGTTGTGTCACATACAAGCAACGGCAAACCCACTCGCTCGCGACGTCACCATCTATCGCGACACTTACGGCGTCCCACATGTCTTTGGCCGCACCGATGCCAGCACGGTGTTCGGCTTTGCTTATGCTCAAGCCGAGGATAACTTCTGGCGCGTCGAGGAAAACTTCATCAGCGCACTGGGTCGATCGTCCGAGCTCTATGGCGAGAAGACGCTGGATGAAGACCGACTCAATCATGCACTCGAGATTCCGCGACTGGCTCAAGAGGAATACGCGCGCCTCGACCGGCACATGCGTTCCTTGTGCGACGCCTTCGCCGCGGGTTTCAACTACTATCTCGAACGTCATTCGGAAGTGAAACCACGCCTGCTGACGAAGATCGAGCCGTGGCACACACTCGCCTTCATCCGTTACAACTACTTTCAGAATGGCTTCGCGCGCGACAGAAACCTGGGTCGCACCGGACTCCAAATGGCCGCGAGCGACAACGATCTGAAACCACACACAGGCTCGAACGGCTGGGTTGTTGGCCCCTCAAAAAGCGCTTCCGGCAACGCGCTGCTTTTCATCAATCCGCACCTGCCGTTCTTTGGTCCCGGCCAGGTTTATGAAGGTCACGTTCATAGCGAAGAAGGTTGGAACTTCACGGGTTACACACGCTTCGGTTTTCCACTCCCTTACGTTGGACACAACGACAACGGCGGCTGGGTCAGCACTGATAACGCGGCCGACTTAACAGACGTCTACCTCGAAACGTTCGACGATCCGGCTCGCCCACTCGCTTACAAGTACGGCGATGAATATCGCGTCGCCACCGAGCACGTCGAAGAGATCCGCGTCAAAACAGCGAACGATATCGAGACGCGCAAATTTACGATGCGCAAAACGCATCATGGCCCAATCGTCGCCGCGCGTGACGGCAAGATGCTTTCGCTGCGCATGGCCAAGTTTGAAGCGGATGGATGGCTGCGTGAGTGGTACGACATGACACGAGCGAAGTCGCTAAACGAGCTCAAGCGCGCAATGACGCCGCTCAACATGCTCTTTGGCAATGTGATGTATGCCGATCGACAGGGCAACACGTGGTATCTCTACAACGGCGCCATTCCGAAACGCGATCCACGTTTCGACTGGACCAAGCCGCTAGACGGCAGTGATCCCGCGACTGAATGGAAGGGCTATCACACGATAGACGAGTTGCCGCAACTCACAAACCCGAAGACCGGCTGGATGCAAAACTGCAATACCAGCCCTTTCCTGTTGACGAGCGAAGGCAATCCCGATCCGAAACAGTTTCCCAAATACATGGTCCAGGAAGGCGACAACCCTCGCGGCGCGATCTCGCGAGAGATTCTTTCGAGTAAAACGAAATTCACCTTCGACGAGTGGAGGCGGTTGGCGTTTGACACGCGCGTGATGAGCGCCGGGAAAGATTTGGAAGCGCTGCTGGCTGCACTAAAACAGCCTAACGAAGCACGGTTACGCGAAGTCTACAACGAGCTCGCTCGCTGGGATCGGCGAAGCGCGAACGACTCGATCGCGATGACCATCTTCAGCTTGTATCACGAGCGCCGGCTGAGAGATGAAAAGCTCGAAGTCCTTGCCGCGCTAAACGACGCCCTCAATCCACTTGAGCGCGATTTCGGCACGTGGAAAGTTGCGTGGGGCGAGCTCAACCGTCTGCAACGTATCGATGAGTCGCGGGACGAAGACTTTAACGATTCCAGGCCGAGCCTCGCTGTCAGCGGTGTGAATGGTAACGACGGCGCGGTGTTCACGTTTTACGCTGCGCCCGAGCGCGGACAAAAACGGCGATACGGTGTCGCAGGTGGAACCTATATCAGCGTGGTTGAGTTTGGGCCACGCGTTCGCGCGCTGTCTGTCCACACCTTCGGCGCCAGCGGAGATCCAACGAGCCGTCACTACATGGACCAGTCTGCGCTCTACACGCGCGGTGAGTTCAAACCGGCCTGGCTGACACTCGCAGACATCCGCGCGAACCTCGAAAAGGCATATCGTCCCGGCGAAGAGTAAACACGGATGACACGGATAAAATTCGCGGATTTGATCCGCGTTAATTCGTGTTCCGAATTCTGTTAACAATGGAGCCTTGATGCAGATACTAAAAATCGTTGCACTCATAATCTTCCTACAGGCCGGCGCCACGCAGGTAACTCGCCAGGAAACATTGCGCGGATCAGTCACGCCCGAACGTGAGTGGTGGGACTTATTGCACTACCACCTGAAAGTGGAGTTCTTGCCTGAAACCCGGCGTTTGAAAGGGTCAAATGAGATAATTTTTAAAACTCTGAAACCCGGTAATAAAATGCAGATCGACTTGCAGCCGCCCCTCGCCATCACAAAGATCACTCATGGCGATTCGCAACTCAAATTCGATCGCGAAGGAAATGTCTATTGGGTGATGTTTGAGAAAGAGCTCGCGCAGGGAGTCGAAGATAAGATCGAAGTGTTTTACGAAGGAGTCCCAGTTGTAAGTAAAAATCCGCCGTGGGTTGGCGGCGTCACGTGGGGCAGAGATGATCTCGGAAATCATTTTATCGTTACGACCTGCCAGGGAATCGGCGCGAGTATCTGGTGGCCCAACAAAGATCACGGGGCTGACGAGCCGGATCGCGGCATGCAGATCAGCGTAACGGTTCCGGAGAATCTCGTCGCGGTTTCAAACGGTCGCTTGAAGAAGACGGACCACGATGTCGAAGCGAAGAAGAAAACCTATCACTGGGAAGTCCTGAACCCGATCAACAACTACGGCGTCAACGTAAACATCGGCAACTACATCAACATCTCTGAAAAATACCAGGGCAAAGGCGGCGTGCTGGATGTGAATTACTGGGTCCTGCCGCACCAGAAAGAAGCCGCGCTCAAGCAATTCAAGGACGTGGCCCGCACCCTCGAAGCCTTTGAACACTGGTTTGGAAAGTATCCCTTTTATGAAGACGGCTACAAGCTGGTAACGGTTTCGTATCCGGGGATGGAGCATCAAAGCTCAGTCACTTACGGCAACTGGTTTCGCAATGGCTATATGGCGCGAGACCCTTGCGCGTGCGGCGTTGGCTTCAAATTCGACTTCATCATAGTTCACGAATCGGCTCATGAGTGGTTCGGAAACAACATCTCGATGAAAGACGCGGCCGACATGTGGATCCATGAAGGCTTCGCGAATTACTCAGAAAACCTTTTCGTCGAATACCATTTCGGAAAGAAAGACGCGGAAGATTATGTCGTCGGCACTCGTCGATCGATAAGAAACGACCTTCCCATCATCGGCGTCTATGGAACCAACCGGCAAGGCTCGGGAGACATGTATCCCAAAGGCGGAAACATGCTGCACACCATTCGCAACATCATCAACGACGACGCGAAGTGGCTCTCCATCCTGCGCGGCCTCAATGCCGATTTCTGGCACCAGACAGTCACGACAGAACAGATTGAGTCGTACATTACGAAGAAGGCCGGCATCGATCTGAGTAAGGTCTTCGATCAATACCTGCGGACGACAAACATTCCTCTACTGAAACACAGCGTTAATGGAAAGACTGTCTCATTCAGCTACGAGCGAGTAGTTAAAGGCTTCGCCATGCCGATCCGCGTAACTATCAACGGCAAGGAAACGGTAATCACACCCACGGAAGCAAAACAGACGCTCGACTTCCCCGAAGAGATCAAAACATTTGCAGTCAACCGCAATTTCTACATCGAGTTGAGTAGTGCATGCAGTTTGAAATCGACCGCAATTACGCCGAAGGCGTTCGCTAATTTCAGCCCAGGGTTGTCGCTGCGACAACCCTGGGTTACGTTTGAATTAACGATGCAACCCTGAAAGGGTTCGGCAGTTGGCGAACCCTTTCAGGGTTCAATAACCACTCAATATATGCACCCAGGGTTCTCGCTGCGCTTCGAACCTTGGGCTGAAATTAGCGAACGCCTTCGGCGTATTTATCAAAATTTCAAACTGAGGCATTATCCGAGGTTGAGAGGTGATAACTATGAACGTAATAGGTTTAACTCCGATATTGAACGTCTCGAGCCTTGAGGAAAGCTTTGCGTGGTTCGAGAAGCTGGGTTGGCAGAAGCATTGGGACTTCGGCGATCCACCCACGTTCGGCGCCGTTGTTTCAGGTAATACTGAAATCTTTCTTTGCCAGAATTGTCAGGGCGCTCGCGGTGGTCCAATGCCCACTGAGGCATGGGACAACCAGGCCGGTAGCGTCTGGATGAGCTGGTGGCTACAGTCACCGGCCGAAGTAGATGCCGTGTACGAGCTCGCTTTGCAGCTCGGTATTCCTGCGCCCTGGCCGCCTACTGACATGCCCTGGAACGTCCACGAGTGTCACATTCGACATCCCGACGGCCACACATTTCGCGTGAGTGCAAATATCGAGTGTGAATAAGGCTGCGCGTCAGCGCAGGTATTTCTTGAAGAATTCGAGCGTGCGCGCCCAGGCAAGTTTCGCCGCTTCTTCGTCATAACGCGGTGTAGTGTCGTTATGGAAGCCGTGCTGTTTTCCATCGTACATGTAAACCTGATAGACCTTGTTGTTGGCCTTGAGCGCTGCTTCGTACGCGGGGATGCCCTCATTGATGCGCTGGTCGTTGCCTGCGTATTGCAGCAACAGCGGTGCAGAAATCTTCGGGACGTCATCCACGCCCGCCTGGCGTCCATAGAATGCGACTGCCGCATTCAGATCTGGTCCAAGTCGTACGGCTAGTTGGTTCACCATTCCGCCGCCGAAACAAAAACCGACTGCGCCGAGTTTGCGTGTGGAATCAGGCCGCGCTTTGAGCCACTTCGCCGCTGCGACGAAATCTTCAGTCATCTTCTTTCCATCAACTTTGCGAAAAGCCTCGGCGCCTTTCTCGTCGCTGCCCGGGTAGCCGCCCACTGAAGTCAAACCGTCTGGAGCGAAGGCGATAAAGTTTGCGAGCGCGAGTCGTCGCGCCACGTCCTCGATGTAGGGATTGAGCCCGCGGTTCTCGTGAATGACGAGCACAGCCGGCTGCTTTCCATTTTTCGACGGGCGCGCGAGGTAGCCTTTGATCGAGCCGTTCCCTTCCGGCGACTGCACCGTCTCGTAACCGACCTTGATGCGTTTGTCGTCCGCTGGGACCTGCTGCGCCCACGCGTAGTTGGGTCTGAGACTCTCGAAGATTGTGGCGACAGTCAGACCACCGATAGCGAACTTTGCAGCGCGATCGAGGAAAGTGCGCCGGTCAATATCGCCGTGCTGGTATTCGTGAAATAGGTCCAACAACTCCTGCGGGTAATCGCTCGCTGATTTTCGTTCCATGCTCGCTCCTCGTTACGTGATTAATGTTTGCGTTACTGATATCACATTAGCGACACAAACAAAAAGTTCTGTGCTATAGTCCGCGCATTCCTCTGCTACATTGCTCACGAAATCTAGACCACATCTTACCGGCACTAACCATTTAATATCCCCGAACCGGCAAAACTGCCCACGGCGGCAAGAAACCGGTATCCGAGCCGATTGACGTCTTTGTATTTCGCTAGCGGTAGATCTTCCTCGCCCAGTGCAGCAACCGCTCGACGCTTTCATCAACTGTAATCTCAGTGGTATCCAGCAGACTCATTGGTGGCTCTGTACTCCGGGCGTTCTCTTTCAACCAGCGATTGAACTCCACGTGCTTCGCAATATATTCATCATCCGAAGTGCGGCGCCACGCGGGACGGCTTCGCAAACGCGACGCAAGTGCTTCATCGTCGCAAACGAACGCAAGATAGTGGATCTCTGAGAAGTATCGCCTCTCGACACAAGACTCAAACTGCGACGGTATGCACGAGCCGCACAGGATCACGGGCTTGCCCGCCTGAGAGATGTTCTTGCAGACGCGCAGCCACAGCTCTCGATATCTCCGGTAGTCCGTTTCAGGTTGCTTGAACTCGTCGCTGTAAAGAATGTCGCTTTCCATTACCACAAAGTCGCTGATGCTGGTGGCGGCTGCGAGGCATGTGGTTGTTTTGCCGGTCCCACTTGCGCCAGTAACGATGAACAGCGGTAAGCGAACAAATTTATGCTGGTACTCACAAACCGGACAGACAGCGTATGGTCCTTCGGGCAGGACGATCTTGTCGACCCGGTACTCACCACAGTTTGGGCAGACATTAAACATTACCCCCCACCGGGCAATTGCCAGAACGCGAAAGAATCGAGCGACGCGTTTAGCGGCAACAGTATGTAGCCACCGTCGATCCAAGTCGCATTCTTAAACAATTCATTAGGCGCAACTGTAAACGGCAAAGCTGTCGATACCAGTTTATCGCCTATTCGTTGATCGTAAACGTCAATAAACATCTTTCCTTCGGGACTATAACTGAAAATCGCAATCCACTCGCCCGCGGTCAACAGTGGAGGCGATCCCCAGGTTGAGCCGGTCTTCGGGAATTGACGATAAGGTGGGTATGTTCCCTTTACTGTCTTTGCCGCTGGAGCCGTCGCGCTGGTTGCACGTTCACTCCTAACCTTTTGCGAGCGGTCCCATTCCTCTTTGCTTGCGAATCGCGTCTGCGTTGGATTATCCAGCGAGAGTGCGTAGTAGTAAGTGCTGACCACTTTCAGGTGATATGCGCCGGAGCCATCTCTCTGTTGGCGATTGACTCTGCGGTTTTCCGTCTCTACTTTGAGCGCAAACATGAGCTCCGCGGTTGAGCGCGACACGCGTACTTCGGAAATCTCAGTATCGTAGGGCGCGGTAAGTTTCGCTGCCTGCTCTTTAGTCAAAGGAACGAGTGGTATCCACACTTCATCGCGTTGGCCGGGATCTCTTCGTGAAGGAAACTGCAGCGTCACCGGATTTACTTCAGGTGTAACCGGCGGCAAGCTCACGACGATGAAGTTTTGCGCCGCCTCATCCTCCGGAAACAGAAAGTAACGATCTTCCAGCCAGACAACCGGACTGTTGAAATGCGCCGGATGTTTGACGTTCTTCGCTTCCCATTCGAAAACTTTTTGGCCTGTTGCGGTGTCGTAGATCTGCAGGAAGGCGTCGCCCTTGGGCACGTCGCCTCCACCAAATAAGAAGTCAGGCGGTCTTTTTTCACCTGAATAGCTGAAAGCAGCGAGCCACCTACCACTTGGTGACAGCATACCCGAGCCCCAGTATTTACCTGGTTTGGAATATTTTTTCTTCCTGTACTCGATCTCTCCGGACGCATAGTCAGGACTGTTGTAGCCAATAGTCCGTGGCTTTGTTCGGATTCGTGATGCACTTTCCCACTCCTGTTGAGTCGCGACTCGCACTTTTGGCCCGTCTGCAAAGTTCACCGCGAACATATTCTTGCCGTACCGAGGTTGAGGAAGATTCTCATCTACTTCATGCGCGTAGAAGTTGTCGCCGTTAGGAAGAGCGCCAAAGAAAAATTCAACGCCCGGCGAACTCGGAAGCTTCCTGACTTCGATTTGCTCAATGTAAGTGGCGCTATCCCTTTCGTCCAGCCAGGGTTGTGGGAAGTGAAGTTTTGTAGTGGCAGTGGAGGAGTTAGAAACAACATCAGCGTTTTGTAGCTGAACTACGGTGTGACACGACAATGACGCGATCACGAAAGCAAATCCAACGGTAAGAACCAACCATTTCCGCGTCATCAGCTTTTTGCAGTTATTAGTCCGAGTCCGAACGATTTAACATATAATCGTAAATAGCTCACGAACTACTAGTGGAGCCTGCTAGATACCTCAAACCGTGGAGAGCCCCCAATGACAGAAGATCTCACGCGCCTGGACGCCGAATGGGCAGTCGTAAGCGCAGTTAGACAGCTTATCAAGATCGCGTCAAAAGGTGATGCGTCAAAGTCCAGCTACGACAGGGCCCTTGAGCTCGGAGGTAGTTTATACCCGGAGTTATTAGGACCCGAAACAAGCCTGCTACGACGCGAGCGTGAAAGCGATACAGCAAAAGAATATCGACAAAGAGCGGGACTGTTGTCGATCAAAGAACATGGTCCAGTTTCTCCATTGCACCTCATCCGCCTTGATATCGAGGAAATGAATACTCTTCTCGCTATCGAAAAGCATAGCGAAAAGAAGAAATCAAAGGTAGATCAGCTCAACAAAAAGCTCCAAAGATTGATTTCAACAGAACGCGAGCTGGATCCAACGGCTCACACTGAGAATCAATTGGTCTTTCGCGATGTTTACAACGTCGATCGCGCCCTCCCAGGTTTGCAATTCGGACAAGGATACAGAGATTTTCAGCTTCCAGACGATAAACTTCTTCGCATTCGCCTCCTCCATCCTGATAAACCAGAACACGTCACCGGTGCCGATGTAATCTATGAGCGTCATAGTCCTACAGACGAACGAGCAAGCATAGTTGCCGTCCAATATAAAATATGGAAACGTAAACGGCTGCGTCTGGAACGGCGAACGCAAGCGCAGCTAGACCGGCTCAATACCTTCATTTGTGAAAACAAACTTTGTCAGGGTATTAAATCTGATCACGCTTATCGATTTCCATTCTGTGCGGCATTCCTGCGCCCCACGGACCAATTGCAAACGGCCGATCAGAAATATCTTTCTACGGGCGAGCATCTTCCGATATGCCGGATTAAAGATTGCGAACGAATTACGGACTCGGGATCAAAGGTGCTGGAGTACAACAGAATGAAGTCTGTAGCTTTGAGCAGTGAAATGTTCGAATACCTATTTAATAGAGGCAAAATTGGTTCACGCAGCCTAACGTATCATGAGCTGAATTCTCTCTACAGAAAATATTCCGTAGCCTCAAAAGACACAGTAATTCTCTATGCTCAGGAATTTAAGTGATGATATTGACGGGAGTCCTGAAGGTCGTGTGTGAGGGGTGTTGAGGCGTAAACAAATATGAAATCTGACGAGCAACTTGATCTTGTACAGTTTCTTCAGCTGCTGGAGAAACAGGCGAGGTATACGTTCGCATGGTAATCATGAAAGAAGAAGACTTATGGACCATGCAATGGCTTATCTTGACAGTTGCGCCCGACCTGTTCTCGCCTGAATGGTCTTGTTACGACTACGGTGAGCTAGCCTTTTTCGCAAAGCAACTTAGCGGCAGTCAAATTGCCAATTGGATTCAAGAGCGGACCGGGGAAATTGATGGTTATACATTCAGTGTTCCGGAATTATATGAACAAGCACGTGCTGAACGTTTTCCAAGTCATGCTCGCTATAGCGGCGTTGGTGGAATTTGGCAGCCACATACAAAATACGAAGTTCACTCCAAATTTGGGCGATTCGAGCCAGGATATAAACGTGAACCGCTTGTCCAGGACGGATGCCCATCGTTTCCCACTGTAGGGTTGGGTGTATTCAAGCTGCTGTTCGATCGCGACACGAATCCAGATCCCGCCTTTCCCAACCTCGGAATTTGGTTGCGTATAGCGCACACAGACGCATGGATCGAGGAAGTAGAGCTGCACTCGAACTCCGTCCGCGTAACGATAAGCGGTCGAAACGTATCGGGTGTGCGCCTGGAGCTAACCGGATCGCCCGACATGCGTTTCGATAGGAAACTGACCGAGCCGAGCAGCATCGAATTTCCTTTTCCTGATGGATTGCCTCCGAAGCTTTGGCTATTACTCTCTCGTGGAAATCGCTGGCTCGATTTGCGTGATTTGAACCAGTATGGTACGTCCTCGCCCTGGGATAATGTTATTAGCGCTCCTCCTGATTTGGCTACGGTAGTCGCAGGTATGATTGCCCGAGGGGAAGGTGATCAGACCGAGTTCAAAGAAACTGTTCCACCGCAGAGTGAGAGGATGCTGAAGACCGTCGCAGCCTTTGCAAATGGCAAAGGAGGAATGTTCATAGTTGGAGTTGCGAACGAAGACAGCGAAATAAAGGGTTTATCGTGTGACATCGGTCGCGAGAAAGATAAAATCACTCAGATGATTCGAGCTAAGGTCCACCCCGAACCTAAGACACAAATTGAACATTGTGCAGTACAGGGCAAGACACTAATTGTCCTTACAGTCGAGGACGGAGATCGGGGTCCATATGGAATCGGAAACGATCCTGAGCACCTCAGGTACTATGTACGACGAGGTGCGACTACCACACCAGCCCATCAATCAGAACTCCGAGATGCAGCAAGGAAAAATTCAGGGATAGAAGTCACTCCCGGTTATCTAACTTTTTGACAACCCGGAAGTCGCTTCCGCGCATCGGAAGCCAAATTCGCTTCGAAGTCGGCTTTGCTCAAATCAGTCGCATCTCGATCGAGGTGTACGCCCAGCTCTGTCCCGCCGTTCAGCGTCACGTAATTCTAAAATGGTGGCGAATTGTTTCTTGGACGAGTTAAGCGAGATGAGATATTTTTTTGAGGTTCACTGCGCCTTATATATAAGGAACCAAAGAATGCACAAGCTATTTCTCTTCTTCACAGTCTGTTTGCTGTTCACTGTCGTGGTTCAGGGGCAGACAGCAGACACGACCGCATTGAAAACCGCGCTTCAAGCCAAACTTGATGAGTGGCACAAGGCGGGCAGCTTTCCCGGGGCGACACTCGGTGTCGTGCTTGCGAATGGCGAATCGTTCGGGCTCGCAGTCGGGTTTTCAGATCGCGATGCTAAAACGCCGATGAAGCCAAACGATCGGATGCTGGCCGGGAGCGTTGGTAAAACATTTGCCGCCGCGACCGCTTTGCAGTTGATCAAGGAAGGCAAGATCGGGCTCGACGACAAGATTGAAAAGTATCTCGGAAGTGAACAATGGTTCTCGCGTTTGCCGAACGCGAAAGACATCACGGTGCGGCAGTTGATGAACCACACGAGCGGTCTGGTGCGTTATGAGTTCAAAGAGCAGTTCACGAAAGACCTGACGGCGAACCCGGAAAAGATTTGGAAGCCCGCGGAGCTTGTGGCTTACCTGCTCGATGAAAAACCGCCATTCGAGGCCGGCAAAGGTTGGGACTACTCCGATACGAACTACATCGTGTTGGGAATGATCATCGAAAAAGTAACCGGCAAAAAGTTCTACGACGAAGCAAACAGACGACTCATCAAGCCTTTAAAGTTAACTGACACCATTCCGCAGGACGGGCCGAGATTGAAAGGCGTCGTCCAGGGTTATGCAGGTCCGGACAATCCGTTGGGCGGCACGGATACGATGATCGTCAACGGGAAGTTTGTGATCAATCCGCAGTTTGAGTGGACTGGTGGCGGCTACGCTTCGACGACGCAGGATCTGGCGCGTTGGGTAAAGATGATCTACGAGGGCAAAGCGTTCTCACCTGACCTGCTGCCGCAAGTGCTCGACGGCGTCGCGGCTCCAATGCTCGGGCGCGAAAGCAAATACGGTCTCGGCGCCATCATCCGCAAAACGCAAGTGGGAACATCGTACGGCCACAGCGGTTTCTTCCCCGGATACATGACTGACATGGCTTACTTTCCCGAGCAGAAAATCGCAGTGGCAGTGCAGGTAAACACGAGTGTCGGGCGCAGTCTCGGCAAGCCGCTGAGTAGAGTTTTAGTTGAAGTGATGGAAGTGATCGACGGGATGAAAGGAAAAGGAAATGAGTAGAGAGATTTCACGGCGAACATTTTTACGCGGGACACTGGCAGGCGCTGTTGTCATCGCAGGGTTTGATACTGGGCTACGTAGCTGGGTGAGCGCGGCGGAGCTGGAGCACGCGACCGCGCTGGCCGAAGACTTCCCCGCTTTCGACGGCGTGCTACTGCTCGACGATGCTTCACGCGTCGCGGCTGCCGATGACTTCGGTCACTTAGTGCATCGTCAACCGCTCGCAGTGTTGAAGCCCGGCTCGGTGAATGATGTGATCGAGCTCGTCAGGTTTGCGCGTCGCAATAACATTCAAGTCGCCGCGCGTGGACAGGGGCATAGCACGCAGGGACAGGCGCAAGTCGAGGCCGGCGTCGTTGTTGATATGACAACGCTCGCCAACGTACATGAGGTCAACCCAACGAATGCCCTCGTCGATGGTGGCACACGTTGGCTTGATCTGCTGACCCAGTCTATCCCGCAAGGTTTGACACCGCCGATACTCGTCGACTTTCTGGAGCTGACTGTTGGCGGCACACTCTCGCTCGGCGGCATTGGCAGTCAAGCGTTCCGCTTTGGAGCACAGGTGGACAACGTGATCGAGTTGCAGGTGGTTACTGGAGAGGGCGAGCTCGTGTCTTGCTCTGCGACTCAAAACCGGGGGATGTTTGATGCGGCGCGCTCCGGCCTGGGCCAATTCGGATTGATCGTGCGTGCGCGTGTGCGACTCATCGCAGCACTGCCGAATGCTCGGCTCTATCATGCGTTTTATAGCAGTCTTCCTGCGTTTCTGTCTGATCTCGAGAAGTTGATTGACGATGGACGCTTTGACACCGTGCAGGGCTTTGCAGTGCCGGATGGTGCGGGCGGTTGGCTCTATCAGCTGGAGACTTCGAAATATTTCTCGCCGGGCCACGAGCCTGATGATGCGAGTTTATTGAGCGGGTTGGCGTTTGATCCGGGCACGCAGTCGGCCCAGGACATGACTTATTTCGATTACCTGAATCGTCTTGCGCCGCTGGTCGAGTTTCTCCGGCAGATCGGTGTTTGGGCGCTTCCGCATCCGTGGGTCAACTTATTCGTTCCCGCCGCTAACGCCGAAGTATTGATCGGCGAGACGTTAGCAACGCTGACCGTAGACGACGTTGGCCAGGGACCGATTCTCATCTATCCGTTCAACCGCGACGTTTTCCGCACGCCGTTCTTCCGTGTGCCCGACAGCCCGCACTTCTTCGTCTTCGCGCTACTGCGCAACGCCTTGCCGCCAACACCGGAACGGACGGCCGAGCTTATCGCCGACAACCGCGCGCTTTTTGAACGTGCGACGATGCTCGATGGTAAGCGCTATCCTTTCGATTCCGTGCCCATGACAAGGCATGACTGGCAAAAACACTATCAACCTCTATGGGGCGCCTTCGTGAGCGCGAAACACCATTTTGATCCGGATACGATCCTGACGCCGGGCCAGGAGATCTTCTAAAGCCCTGAAGAGTAGCCGCAAAAAGGCACAAAAGCACAAAGTATTTCTGAGTGCCTTTTGTGCCTCTTGTGTACTTACTTCTTTAGACTCCCAACACACGTGCGACTGCATTGATGGAGCGCTGGACATCTTCAGACGAAGTTCGCCAGTTGCAAACACTGACGCGCATCGCACGCTTGCCACGCCACGTCGTACCACCGAAGAACGCTTCGCCCGAAGCGACAATTGCAGCAATCACCTCGTCAGTCCTACGATCATCGAGAAAACGGACGAGCCCCTGATTGATGATGGGCTCCCACAAAACTTCAGCGCCGGCCAGTTGACCGATTCCCATCACGAGCTCATGTGCATGACGACAACAACGCTCGATTAGCTCTGCAACACCGTCGCGACCCAGTTGCCGCAACGCCGCATACGTTGAAAACCCGCGCGCGCGTCGCGACCACTCGGGATTCCAGTCCATCTCGTCACGCGCGTCTTCCTGATGCGTGAGATACGGTGCCCGATGAGACATCGACGCTCGCTGTGCATCAGGATTTGCGATGAAGGCGTAACCAGAATCAAACGGGACGTTGAGCCACTTATGTCCATCGGTGGCCCATGAGTCTGCTGCTTCAACTCCTTTTACTAACCGACGATAGCGTGGACTGGCAGCGGCCCACAGACCGAACGCACCATCCACATGAACCCACGCACGGTAACGTTTCGCAATCGGAATCAGGTTCTCAAAATCGTCGAATGCGCCAATGTTTATATCGCCCGCTTGCAACAGCACGATCGTTGGGGCTGATAAATCGGCCTCCAGTGCTTTCTGCAACGCCTCCGGCTCGAGACGATCGTTAGCATCGGAAGTCAGACAGACCACTTGCTCGCGTCCGAGACCAAGCAACCGAACCGCTCGCTCAAACGAGCCGTGTCGTTGCGAGCTCGTTAGGATTCGAATCGGCGGTGCGCCGTAGAGCCCTCGTTGCTCGACGTCCCAATCGCGCTCCGCAAGCAACGCGTGACGTGCTGCCGCGAGACAGGTCGCGTGGGCCATCTGGCAACCACTGACAAGGGCGAAGCTCGCGTGCGCAGGAACCCGTAGAATGTCTTTCAACCAAGCTCCAGCAACTTCTTCGACAACAGCAGCCGCCGGAGAGGTCGCATACAGCGCAGCATTCTGATCCCATGTCGCGGTGAGCCAGTCAGCCGCGAGCGCCGCAGGCACAGCGCCGCCTATGACCCAGCCGAAGAAACGTCCGCCGGCTGAGCCGAGCAGTCCTCCGCTTACGTCGCGCACGAGCTCTGTTATGACTTGTTCGGGCGGCAGGCCCGAGTCAGCGAGCGGTTTATTTAATTGTTGCCTGAGCGCCTGAACATCTGCGGTGGCGCCAACCGGAGCCGCGTCCAGGTTGTTAAGAAAAGAAAAAGCGTGATGCTGTGCGAGCGACAGCACACTTAGCGACGGATCATCAGTTTCCATGCGGAGAGTTTAAATTAACGTGCGGGGAAGACTCTACCTGAATCTTGCTTTTAAAACCTGGAGCCGTTCCATTCTATGGTAGGTTGTGTTTTGGCTCTCATCGCTTAGCCGATATTGATAAACTATTCTGGCCCACCTTGAGGATGAATTATGGAAGTAGCCGTAACCAAGCTCGATATCATCAGCTTCTTGATCATCGGTTTATCTCACATCGTTCAGCCGCGCGTGTGGGCGCGATTCTTCATGGATTTGCACAGCAAGGGTGACCTGGGCAGCTTCCTGAATGCGCTTCTTCATTTTCCGATGGGCGTTGTCATCGTCTCTTTCCATAACGTATGGCACGGCTTACCCATGGTGCTTACCCTGATTGGTTGGGGATTGGTGCTGAAGAGTTTCATCTACTTCGTGTTCCCCAGGCTTGCGTTGAAATCCCTGGCCCGTGTAACGATGGAAAAATCGTGGGAGTTTGTAGTCGCGGGAGTGTTTTCGATCGGTATCAGCGGCTTGCTGATATTTTCATTGACCAAATATTGATGGCCGAAAGATCCCAGCGAAGCGCTGCGGCATGAATAATGGGAAGGAGGGTGACAATGGGCTCAATGCTCAATGAGGCCGACAGGAAGGCAATCACTGATAGGGTCCGATCGCTGTCCGTATCATCCACGCGGCGATGGGGAAGCATGGATGTAGCCGGCATGTTGAAGCATCTTCGCCTCTCAGCACTCATGTGCCTCGGAGAGTTGTCGGTGCCTCCGGCGAACAAGCGTGCGTTCCACATGTTTCCTCTCAAGCACCTCATTCTTTACGTGCTTCCCTTCCCAAAGGGAGCACCAACGGCGCCCGCGTTAAAGCCCGTCGGTGCGGCAGAGTTTGAAGAGGAGCGGACAGTGTTACTGGAGTTGCTGGAGCGAATCGGAACGGGCCTTCGTGACGGCATGGGGCCGGATCATCCGCTGTTTGGACCACTAAGCTGGCGCGAATGGGGCGTGACCACCTACAAACACTCCGATCATCATTTAAGGCAGTTCGGAGCGTAACGGAATCCGCGGTGATGTCACTTAACAAATGAACTTCAAAGACCCCATCATCGTTAACAGCCCTAACAAGTCGTTCAATTAAGCCAATCATTGCTGGGAGGTGTGCGATGTATTGCCCTCGATGTGGCCACCAGTCGAACTCTGATTCGTTACGCTTCTGTTCTTACTGCGGGTTCAAGCTGAGTGTTGTGAAGGCATCTCTCGCAGATGACGAGGAGACTTCAGTAACCTCGTTCACGATTCAGGTACTCAACAAAGAATTGCGGCAGCGAGACATAAACATCGGTGTGATTCTCATGTTCGCCGGTTCCCTGCTCGCCACCGTTCTGGCTGGCCGAGACCTTGGACGTGAAGGAGGAGCGCTGATACTGGCGATCTCCTTCGCTGCAATCCTTCTTCTCTCCCGGCCCATTATGAAAATGATTTACAAGCTGCTTTCGTGGGAATTGCCCGTCGACGCCGTCTCGTTGAGCCAAAGAGGAATGTTATTCGGGTCGATACTAATGTTCACAAGCACGATTGTGCTGGCTATTAGTTCCCTGCTGATGTTTGGGCGGATGAGAACGCCGCAGTTGCTCTTCGCCCTGATCGCAGCTTTCGTTTTGCTTCTCGTTATATCTAAACACCTGATGCGCGCGGTTCGTTACCTTGTCGCCGGCGACGAGTTCCTTCCGCAAACTGAGGTGGCGCACGACCCAGGCGCAGTGAGCGCCACTGGTTCAGGTCCTGCCCTCACCGCTGGACAAAATGTGCCTGTGTCACTGTTTACCGCGCAGCGTGTCACAACTGCCGAGCTCACGTCACCCGTGAGCGTTACTGAACAGACGACGAACCTGCTTGAGAATAAGTAAACCTCACTCAATCAGTAACGCAATCTTGCCCAAATGATGATCATTAAGAGCGTCGTGCGCTTTGCCGGCGTCTTCGAGCCGAAACGTTCTGTCCACATGGACTTCAAACGGACCGGAATCGATCAAGCCGTTGAGTCTATCGATGAGTGCCGGGTCAAACTTTCCATCGAACGCCTCAATTGCGACACCTTCGGGAGCAGCGGGCTCAGGCATCACGCCGTGTGGATATGCGATACGTCCGCCTTTGCGAATCGCTAACAACGCTCTATCAGTTCGCTCGCCTCCGGCTGTGACAAGCGCGGCATCGATTCCATTAGGCGCGAACTCCTGGGCTGCGTTCAGCACATCGTCGCTTCGTCCATCGACTACACTGTCAGCTCCCAGTTTTTTGGCAAACTGCACACCGTCGTCACCAGAAGCGATGGCGAACACATTCGCGCCGAGCCGCTTGGCGAGTTGTAACGCGAGGTGTCCAATGCCGCCGCTCGCGCCGAACACCATTAACGATTCGCCCGATTGCAAACCAAGTACTTTTTCCAAACCCGTCAGCGCGGTCAACGCATCGGTTGGCAAGACTGCTGCTTGCTCAACGGTCAACTGTCCGGGAATCAGCGAAACATTATCGGCCTTGACCGCAGCGTACTGCGCGTAGAAGCCACCTTTAGGATTCGCCAGCTCGGCGGCGTAAACACGGTCGCCTTCTTTAAAGCGACTTACGTCTTCACCGACTGCCGCGATCGTGCCCGCTCCATCGGTGCCAAGCACGTATGGAAACGTCGGTTTCATACCGGTTATTTCGACAAATCGCCCTTCCCGCTCATACGGATCCCACGCGCCTACCCCGGCAGCTTCGACCCGAATCAGAACCTCCTGCGCTTCTATTTGCGGTATGGGCAAGTTTTGTATTTGAAGTGTCTCGGGACCGCCAAACTCATCGAGAGCTACGGCCCGCATTGTTTGCTCTTTCGCTTGTGATGTTTGTGCCATGATTTTACGTACACCGCCTGTCTCTTAATCATTCAAGGCATTGCGCCAATCCATATTCAATCGGGAAGGATCGAATCATATCAGCAAAACCGATGCCTTATGTTTTTATGCCACAAAAAGGCACAAGAAGCTCAATAGGTTCTGCTGATTTTGCGCTTTTGTGCCTCTGTGTGGCTGAAATTCCTGCCAACGACTCGATCGTGAGTCTGCGCAACTACAAACGATCCATGCCAACACGGAGCAGCTTTAATCACCGGCAGCCACCACCAAAGCCTCCAGCTTTGGAGAGCGTGAGTTTCAGTTTTTTCACGTTGTCGTTTACTGAAAGCTTGACCGACGGTGAATGCATCGAAACCGTCTCGTTTGGGCTCTTGCCTGGTTTCGAGCCTCTCGCTTCGATCGAGTAAGTTTCACCAGTAAAGCCTTCGAGGCGAAAGCCGCCCTCATTATCTGTACGTGTTGAGGTTGGGCCGAACTCAATAGTGAACCCATTGGGCGTGGTGCTCCGAGGGCAGAGCAGGTATACATCCACGTCGGCGGCCGGCGTGCCATCATCCCATACAACCTCACCTTCAATCGTGCGAACGATGTGGCCCGCTGGCAGACGAAACTCTAAACCATCGACTCTTTCACCCAATCCGACTCTTATCTTCGCTGCCTTTTCACGTTCAAATGTTCCCGGATAGTAGTAGAGTTTGTCCTTTTTATAGTCGCCGCTCTGCAGTTCAAGAGTTAGAAAATACTCGCCCGGCGGAGCGCCTGCGATTTCAAAACCGCCGTCCTCGCCAGTGGAAAACCCGGTCACGTTTTTCCCTTCATCAACCAGGCTAAGAAAAATGGAATTGAAGTTGTTCCCCTCTTTATCAAAAACGCGCCCCCTAACCTTCCCATCGATGTATGCCTCGAATCCCACCGCAGCGCTGCCACGATCGGCAACCATCACTTCTTCAAGCTTCGTTTTGCTCGTATAGTTTGGAGGAAACTCCGGCTCAACTTTGTATTTGCCCGGCTTCAACTGTTTGGCCGTGAATTCACCCTTCTTATTGGTAAACACCGTGATCGTCTGATCGTCAGGCCCAGTGACTTTTATTCTGACGTCCGAGAGCACTGTTGTTCTTCCTTCGTTTTTGAGATCGGCCCAAATACTTCCATGAATTTCGCCGCCAATTCCCGGCGGAGGCAGATTTCGCAAAAAGTCGAGGTCCTCTTTTGCGTATTCACTTGTAGCGGAAATTGTGCGCGTACAAACTCCCGTCGAAAGATCCTTTTCATCCGTGTTCGAACCGTACGCGTAAACAACGTATCGCTCGCGGCGGTTCAATCCATACGGACCGCAACTCGTTCCTTCATTGCTGTCTATTTGAATCAGGAACTCATCAGCGTTATTGCCTTTGAAGATTTCCTCCACTGAGAAACGTACCTGGCCCGCTTCGATTGTACTCAGGTTTCCCTTGTCATCTTTTAGAGATATTTTTTGCGTGCCACCGAGCATCCGACCAATGAAAACTACTTTCGCCTCGTTGAAAGCGTAGGCTGGACCGCGTGTCAGGCAACTACAAGCGAGGATCGTTGCAGGAAATAAAAAGATGCAAAGGGGCAATCCGATTAAGCAGCGCTTTTTCATCGTACCTCCTGACTGTGACCATCTACCTTCACGCGTGCGAACGGCATGTCGCGCATTCGTGAGGCTCCAACGTGCAAGCGATCGACGGCTCCTTTTTTATCGCGTGTGAACCAGACAACGTATCCTTGCGCGGTGAAGTGATCTTTGTATACCGGCTGCATCTGCAAACTCGTCGCCGGGCGCTGTTTGATGAGCACCTTGTCAGCGTCGATAGCGACGGTGAAGGTCGCTCCAGCCTCTTCGCTAAACCAGTCTCCTTTAAATGAGGCAAGGTCCGCAGGCGTCGGCTTCCACTCCTGTTCCGGAACGAAACGCGTGACGGCGCCGTCGTCATCGATGGTTTCAGCAAACATCGGCTTTCCGTCTTTATCGAATGTAAACTTCAATTCGTTATTGCCACCGATAAACTTTCCGCCTCCCATGGGTGTAACGCGCCCGCCGCTCCATCGCGAGACGCCATTCTCGATCATAAATCTTGCCGGAGCATGCGTCTTTTCATTTCGCCAGATACCGGCAAGTTTCTTCAGCTCGTCCTCTGAAACGTTGGCTGATTGAGGCCGCGGGGTTTCGCGAAATGGTCCAAAGATCTCGTCCGTTATGCTTGCGGCGATTCCTCCTGCACTCGGTGAGGTGCCGTTACACATGACAGCGACTGAAACCTTGTTGTCGGGATAACGCGCCAGAAAAGTCTGGTAGCCCGCAGTCGCGCCACCGTGCGCGACGTCCTTCAGTCCCTTGTACTTATCGACAACGAGACCAAGTGCATAAGCAATCTTCCGTCCGTCATTCAGCACTCCACGAGTTTCCAGCGCGTCGACAAGAGGTGTACCCAGCGATTGGGAATCAAGCATCGCATTCCATCTCATCCAATCGCCGACCGTTGTGAGCATGCCGCCGTTTCCATAAACATTCATGAAAGGCATATTGAGTCGCCATGGTCCATTGCCTTGACGCGAATACGCTTGCGCACGGCCTGGTACGATCCGCTGGTAGTCATCTCGCCACGAGCTGTCTTTCATGCCGATTGGTTTGAATAGCCGCTCCTCGACGAACGCTGGGAACTTCTGTTTCGAAACGCGCTCAACGATTATCGCCGCGAGATTGTATCCGCTGTTTGAATACGAGTATTCCGAACCGGGTGTGAAGTCGAGTGCGCGCTGATGTGTAATAACGTCAAGTGCGAGATCCTGACTGATAACTCGATCGCCGCGACCCGCGCCGGTCAAACTCATAACTGTGCCCCAATCACGCAGGCCGCCAGTGTGATTCAACAGGTGTCTGATCGTCAGTGGCACACCGTAATCGGGCAGCTCGGGAATGTATTTCCTGACCGGATCGTCGAGACTGAGCTTGCCGTCCTGTTGCAGCAGTACGAGCGATGCAGCGGTGAACTGCTTTGCGACTGAGCCCGACTCAAAAATAGTTTGAGTTGTGTTCGGAACGTTGTGCTCGAGATCGGCGAGTCCGAACGCCTTTTCGAACACTACATTTCCGTTGAGTGACACAGCGGCGGCACAACCCGGCGCCGGTGCGACGTACGCCTTCACAACCTTCTCGAAAGCTCGATCAGCACCAGCCACAACCTTCTCTTTGTTAGGAACCTGAGCCGAGATTGCAGTTGAGAGAGCACTAACAAGAGTAAGAACGAATAAGAAGTTTTTGACCATCTTAACCTCGCGGTGGAAGGATACGTGTGACAGCAATGTAGTAAACTGACCCCTTCGGAGATACTACTTTTTGCAGTTTTGAGTCAATAGTTACGCTCAACCAAGTCCGTCGCAGCATGTCTCTTCTGGCGCGCATCTTTATCATCGGCATCATCGCCTTTTCTTCTTGCGGCAACATTGTCAGTGGAAACGAGATAACTAAGGGATGGAAGAAGATCGACGCTGATGGAAAGTTCAGCTTCTACCTGCCACCCGATATGAGAGATACAGGTGTCCGCGGCATCGAAAACTATCATAAGGAATACACTAACGGTAAAGTACACGTTAGTTTTGATTATGATCCGTATGAGATTCTTGCTTATCCGGTTCGGCCCGGATCGCTCGGTAAGAATTTTCAGGAGATATCACTTGAAGTTGATGGTCGAAAGGCGTTCATGTTTCTCTACGAGACTACCGACATGCGCAAGCGACCTTATTACACTGCCGACTTATCTATCGGCGATCTTCCTAACGGCGACGTCAAACTGCGCATGCGGATTTCGTGCTGGAGGCCGTCCAGGCTCAAGATAGCTGAAACAATTTTCCGCAGTATCAAATTCAATTAAAGCCCCGCGCTAATCGTTTCTGGAACCATCTCAAAAACCCTGCCGTACTATTCTCGACTAAGCAGATCACCACAAGCTCGTCCGCAATTTTGAATTCTCCTTTTTTCTGAATTCACAATCGCGTTTCGGAATTCAAAAACAATTTATTGAAGAGACTTCGAGGACAATCGCAATGATCCGAACATTATTTCTGTTGCTACTAACTGCTCCCACAACGATGGCCCAGGCTACCTTTCACGGTGATGCAGCTCGTACCGGAGTTTATCCAACGCCCGGGCCGCAGCAACTAAATGGAACAAAGTGGACGTTCAAAACTGATGGGCCAATCATTGGCTCTCCCGCAATTGCCAACGGTGTGATCTACATAGGCAGTACTGACGGAAATGTATACGCACTAGACCAGGAAACCGGAAAGCAGAAGTGGAAGTTCAAAACATTCGCCTCGCGACAGGTTACTTCATCACCAACGATCGCCAATGGCCTGGTCTATTTTGGCGGCTTCGATGGACTTCTTTACGCGGTCGATGCCGAAACGGGCACGGTGAAATGGACGTTTGTGTCCGAGTATGAGCGACGCTTCGAAGGCAAACGGTTGCACGGGTATCCGTCAGGCTTCCAAACCATTCCTGATTCGTGGGACATCTACACATCTTCGCCGGCAGTCTTCAACGGACGCGTTTATATCGGCAGCGGCGATGGAAATGTTTACTGCGTGGATGCTGTCACTGGAATTCTGCAGTGGAAGTTTGCTACGGGTGACATCGTCCATGCCTCCCCGGCAATTGCGAACAATACCGTCTACATCGGGAGCTGGGACAGCTATCTTTACGCGCTTGACGCGGAGACGGGCCAGGAGAAATGGTGCTTCAAAACCGGCGAAGACCGGTACATCCGTAATCAACAGGGCTTTCAATCTTCACCGGCGATCAGCGACGGAACTATTTACGTTGGTTGTCGAGATGGACATCTCTATGCAGTGGATGCCGCGACCGGTCGTAAACGTTGGGACTATCCGACGAATAAAGGTTGGGTCAATAGTACGCCGGCGATCCGTGGTGGCGTGGTCTACGCGGGAACGTCGGATGGCTACCGGTTCTTCGCGCTTGACGCGAAAACGGGGCGGTTGAAATTCACGGTCGATGTGAAAGGCGCCGTGTTCTCATCTCCTGCACTTGCCGGCGAGATGATTTACGTCGGCGTATCGAATGGGCGGTTGCTGGCGGTTGATGCAAAGTCGGGTAAGCTGTTGTGGGATTTTCAGACTGAAGGATCGAAGCGGGATCCGATGAAGATGCTGAAACCGGATGGCGGTTTGAACAACGAAGCGATCTACGCACGTTATTTTGGTGATTACCAGGACATGGTGCTGGCGTTTAATCGAGTCTTACTGCCCTGGCGGTAGCGCTGGACCGTTACCGCCGTGACGCTTGTCGTTGCTTCATCGTCAGCCTCATCTCTGCCCTCCGGCCCTTTCGGACGGCGGCAGTGTCTACCGTTTCGAGTAGATTTTTAGATGAGGCAACGAATACCTTTTGGAGTAGATTTTCAGTGAGTCAATTCGAAGCCTTGACTTAGCGTCACAGTGCCTATAATGTTCGCGCCGTCGATCAAAGGCTGAACCCCCGAGCCTCTGCGTCCTCGCATACTCGTGCCCTCAGCCAAATGAGTTCCAGGTAGTTCATATCGTACGCGATTCCCACGAGATTTTGTGCACCAGGGACTAACGTGAATCCATCTTCGCGAGTCTGCTTTTAAATCTCACCGGAAAGAGTTTTTATGGCAGAAGAACTCAAACCTCCTTATCCCACGATTCTGAGTCGTTTGAACCAGGGTCGTGTTATTCCGTTTCTCGGTTCCGGCACATCGCTAGGCGGACGTGCTCCCGATGCTGAATGGAGAGAAGGGACGAGTGCATTCCTACCAACAGCAGCAGAACTGGCAAACTATTTGGCGCGGATGACGCAATTTCCTCAAGATGAACCAATAGATCTGGCAAAAGTGGCGCAGTATTACGACGTGGTCAATGGGCGCGTAGTGCTCGATGAGGTTCTGCGAGGCATCTTCAGTAACAGTTATTCGTTAACCGCGCTTCACACTTTCCTGGCCACAATCAAGGTTCCCCTACTGATAGTCACCACCAACTACGACGATGGTATCGAGCGCGCTTTCGAGGCCGAAGGCAGACCATATGATCTGGTTACCCACACTACAGACGATGCGATAGGAGACCAATTGCTTTGGTATGAACACGGTGAGGCAGAGCCGCAGGAAGTCATACCGAACAAATTCGTCATTGACTTGAGGAGCCGTACTGTCATTTACAAAATGCACGGTTCCGTTGATCGCCGCGGTTGTATGCGTGACCAGTTCCTCATTACGGAGGACGACTATGTTGAGTTCCTTTCGCGCATGACCAAGAACTCAGCGATTCCCGCAATGTTTGCAGAACCATTTCAGCAACGCCATTTCCTCTTCCTGGGTTACAGCTTGACCGACTGGAATCTTCGCGTTGTACTAAATCGCATCGAAAAAGACTTACGACGCCGGAGGGGCCTTAGGTCTTGGGCGATTCGCTGGCGGGTAACGCCGTTGGAGCGCCGCTTTTGGCAAGAGCGTGGGGTAGAAGTCTACAACATGCTGATCGATGATTTCGTCCATGAACTGAACGCGGGTCAGAATCAGTATGACGGGCACAAGATTAAATGAACAATCGGTCCCAACCCCGCTGTCCCTACCAAGGACTTATTCCCTACGATGAAGGTGATGCGCATTTCTTCTTCGGTCGCGAGCAAGAGACGCAAATAATCATTGCCAATCTCTTCGCCTCGTCATTGACACTCTTGTACGGCTCGAGCGGTGTAGGCAAATCCTCCATCCTACGCGCAGGCGTAACTCATAACCTTAGTCAACGCCAAGACCTCCTGGTCGTCGTCTTCCGCACCTGGCAGAGTAATCCGCTTAATAACTTGAAGGCCGCTGTTGCCAACGCAGCCGCCGCCAAACCTGGAGCCATCCTGGAGGACGTGGCTCAGCATTCTCCGTCGAGCAGTTCGGAGTCACCTAAGGATGCTCCAACCCTTTCAGATTATCTCGCGCGCTGGTCATCGAGACTTGAATGCAGTCTCTTGATCATCCTCGATCAGTTTGAAGATTACTTTCTCTATCACGCGCAAGACGACGCTTTCGTAACAGAGTTTTCCCAAGCCGTATCTCGCTCTAAAGCCCCGATAAGTTTTCTCATTTCGATACGCGAGGATTCGCTGGCGAAATTGGACCGCTTCGAGAAGGGCATCCCGGGTCTATTCGACAACTATCTACGCCTTGAACATCTGGACCGGCAAGCGGCGCAAGCCGCCATCATCGAACCGCTGAAGCACTACAACGAACTGCTGGGTTCTAACGGTGTTAAGAAGGTAGAGATTGAAGAAGAACTGGTCACGCAAGTCCTAAAGCAGGTCAAAACGGGAAAGGTTCAGCTCGGGGAAGCGAGCCTTGGTAGCAAAGATCTGAGTGATGGAGATGCGAGAATCGAAACGCCGTTTCTCCAGATGGTAATGACCCGACTGTGGAATGAGGAGATGCGGCAAGGCTCAAATCTGCTGCGCGTCCAGACGCTCCAACAACTGGGTAACGCTGACCGCATCATACGCACACACCTCGATGACGCAATGAGCAATCTCACATCCGATGAACAAAAGATAGCCGCGGATGTATTTCACCATCTGGTGACGCCATCGCGTAGCAAGATCGCTCATAGTGCCCGCGACCTGTTCCACTATACGGGACTGCCACAATCTCAAATCGTTCCCGTTCTGAACAAGCTTTCCGGACAGTCACGCATCCTTCAACCAGTTGCACCTCTTTCGGACCCAAAGGCCCCGCCACATTATGAAATTTACCACGATGTGCTCGCCCCTGCCATTCTGGATTGGCGTGCACGGTTCATGCTGGTACAGGACTGGACCCGACACAAGGAGGACATGGAACTCGAGCAGCGCCGTGTCTCTTATTGGAGGCTACGTCTGATCGCACTCGCGGTCCTCATCCTGGCACTGATAGTTTCGGTGTCCATAATTCTTACCGGAAAGACCCGCGAGAGGAAAGCTCTATCTCGCGAACTTGCTGCAGTTGCTTCAAAGAACCTCTCCACCGATCCAGAGCTTAGTGTTGTCTTGGCTTTGCAAGCCGTCGAGATGGAGCCGACCGAGGAAGGCATCAGGTCGCTCAGAGAAAGTCTGGGGGAATACCCGCTTCTCGGCGTCATGAAAAGAAATTTTCTCGTCCGTTTTGCGTCTTTCAGTCCCAACGGAAGATTTCTGCTCACAGGCGGTGGGGAACAGACCGCACATCTTTGGGATGCAACTACAGGGGCGTACCTCAAGTCGTTCGTTGGCCAGCGAGGACAATTGTTCGCAGCCACCTTCAGTCCGGACGGGAGGTTGATCGCTACCGGCACGAACTTCAACACTTCTACCGTGCGAATCTGGGACGCGAACTCAGAAACGAAACTCGCTGACCTGAATGGGCACACAGCTGACATTATGCAAGTGGATTTCAGTCCTGACAGCAGGTTCGTCGTCACGGCCAGCAAGGATCAAACGGCACGCCTCTGGGAAGCGCGCACCGGACAGCCCATTGGCGGTCCTCTGGTGCACCCTAAGACCGTAAACCGCGCAACATTCATCCCGGATGGGACACGCATCGCTACAGCTTGCGAAGATGGCTACGTATATGTCTGGGAAACAAATGGAGGGGGCTTAAAGCAAAAAATAAAGGTCGACGAGGAGGGAGGGGAGTACGCAAATGCCAACGATGCATCCTTTAGTCCTGACGGACGATCAATCGTTGCGGGTACCCGTAATGGATTGGCGCGCCTGTATGACGCGGAAACGGGCCAACATAGAATTTCCTTCAAGCACGAGGGGCCGGTCTATCGCGTGTCGTTCAGTCCGGATGGCAGGCACATTCTGACTCTGGACCGATACAACTCTATTTATGTATGGGATGTAACTTCAAGCGAAAACCCAAAAGCAAAGATTACAACTTACTTGACCGGCGATGTTAACTTTCCTGTCTTTAGTCCGGATGGACAACTCATCGCTTGTGGCGCCGGAAGTGACGCGGGCGTTTGGGATCTGACAGGAAAAGAAATTGCCAGGTTCATTGGAAACGAAAAATTCGTGCACCAAACTTTCTTCAGTCGCGATGGCTACAGACTGGCGACAGCCAGTGGTGATGGAACGGCGCGAATCTGGCGTGTGAGAAAGCCGCATGTTTTTAATTTCGATTATGCGTCCGTTTCCTTCAGTGCTGACGGTAGGTTCATCACCGATTCGAAACAGGTTTGGGACTTTGCGACAGGACAAAGATTCGGTAATGCATTGCCGTATAATGCTGGCTCCTTTTCCTTCAGTCCGGATGGCAAATACATTCTCGTAATCAATAACGATGAAAACAACAAGCAGTATTCCGCACAACTCCAGGATACGCGTAACTGGAGTTGGTTGACGCCGATGTTCGTTAACGCCTCTATCGACACCGCGGTATTCAGCATGGACGGAAAGCTGCTCATGGCGCTGAGTAACGATCATTCAGTACGTATTTGCGACGTGAATACAGGAGGAACTGTTACAGAATTCACGAACGCTTCCATCTCGCGGGGCGGTATGTTTAGTCCGGACGGCCGGTATTTCGTAACCGGAGGTACTAAAGGGAACGCGCTGATCTGGGACCGGGAAAACGGACCAAAACTAGTTAAGGAGTTAGTCGGGCATTCCCTTCCGATTGTAAGCGTTGCTTACAGCCTTGATGGAAAGTTTATTGCAGGCGAGGATGAAAACAGGAGCGTGATGGTTTGGGATCTCCAAACCGGTCAGCGTAAAGCAGAATTACAAGGACATTTCGCCGGCTTCAGTCCAGATGGTCAATTGATCCTGACGATCAGGGATGGCAATGCCTACGTTTCCGACTGGGCTTCGTCGGAAAGCGTCCCAGCGGTCATTCTCGAATCGCCGAGCGGAAGTATTGTCGACGCTACATTCAGTCCTGATGGAATGTTCATTGTAACCACGACAGCACAAGGCTTCGCGAATACTTTTCCGCGAGAAAGTTTTGTTACCGTGGGAGAGTTGAAAAAAATGGCTAAAGCACGTGTTCAGCGGACATTGACATGCCAGGAAAGGAAAAAATACTTGCACGACCTTACCTGCCTATTCTGATGTGTCGCCGATGGCATTGGACACCGACGTTCGCAGTAGAAAACCGCGAGCACTAAGTGGATACTTATTGGAGGTTGGTTAAGGAAAACTGAAGAAGTAGGTGCCGAAGGGGCAGTTCAGCGATAGATGTTTTTGGCGTTTTACTGAGGATTTTTGATTTTCTTAGGAAACTCGCACCTATTGTGTTTCGCACTGTCCGCACTCCTAGCACGCTCCGCGCCCCGTTTGTACCTTAGTTGTTCCTAAACTGCGAAAGTCTGCGTTTTTACTGAGGATTTTTAGGATTGCTGGTGCCGAAGGGGGGACTCGAACCCCCACGAGTTGCCTCACACGCCCCTCAAACGTGCGCGTCTGCCAGTTCCGCCACTTCGGCATGAAGTGAGTTTAGAGGGCTCGGCCATTATAGCCGGAAAAGTCTCCAATCAAAGAGCACTACTTGCTTCCAGCCGGTGATGTGGCTGGTGCTGCTGGTGAAGCTTGTTGCGCCGGCGCAGGAGTCGGGGTCGGCGACGACGCCGGCGCGCTCTCGGATTGTAAAACCGAGCGCGAGCCGGTCAGGATCGGCAAACCGAGTGCGAGCGCGATCAACATGAACGCCACTGCGGCTCCAATCGTGATCTTCGCCAACAGACTCGCCGTGCCACGTGGTCCAAAAGCGGTGCTCGATAACGTGTTAGAAAAGAGCGCGCCCGCGTCGGCCTTGCCAGGCTGAAGCAGGATCACCACGATCAAAATCAGGCACGATAAAATAAAAAGCGTATAGAGAATGTATGTTAACAAATCAAAACCTCATCGCTTGTAATTCACAATCTCAGCAAAACTCTCCGCCTTCAAACTCGCGCCGCCCACAAGCGCGCCATCGATGTCCGGTTGACTCATCAGTCCAGCGATGTTGTCGGGCTTGACCGAGCCGCCGTAGAGAATCCGCAACGCCTCGCCGGCTTCTTTGGAGTGCCTTTCCGCGAAAACGCGCCGGATAAACGCGTGCATTTCCTGCGCTTGTTCCGGCGTCGCTGTGCGTCCGGTGCCGATGGCCCAGACCGGCTCGTAAGCGATGATGATACGGTCGAGATCTGAGGCTGTCAACCCGCTGAGTCCCGCAGTCAACTGCTGTGACACAACACTTTCCGCACTTCCCTGCTCGCGCTGATCGAGCGTCTCGCCCACGCACATGATCACGTTCAACCTCGCAGCTAAACCCGCATTCGTCTTGCGATTCACTGTCACGTCAGTATCGCAATAGAACTGGCGACGCTCCGAGTGACCCACAATTACATACTTTGCGCCGACGTCTTTCAACATCGACGCCAACACTTCGCCCGTATGCGCGCCTTCTTCCGTTTCGGCCGAGCAATCCTGACCGGAGACACGAATGTTTGAACCTTCAACCCGATCGGCCACTGTCTTTATCGCCGTAAACACAGGCGCGATGATGACGTCGCAGTGGTTAGCGTTCGCAACGAGAGGCTTCAAAGCGAGCGCGGTATCAACCGCCGCGCTCAGCGTTTTGTACATCTTCCAGTTTCCGGCGATTACAGGTTTACGCATTTATTTGTCGGTAAGTGCGGTGACGCCTGGAAGCTCTTCGCCGGCGAGGAACTCGAAGGTGGCGCCCCCGCCGGTTGAGATGTGGGTGATTTTGTCGGCGACGCCGGCGCGCGTGACGGCCGAGACTGAGTCGCCGCCGCCCACGATTACAGTGGCGCCGTGTTGAGCGGCGGCAGCAACGGACTTAGCGACGCCGATCGTGCCTTGATCGAATGGTGGTTCTTCGAAGACGCCCATCGGGCCGTTCCAGATGATTATGCGGGCGTCTTGTAATGCGGAAGAGAAATGCGAGACGGTCTCGACGCCGATGTCCATGCCGACGAGACCAATATTTGTAAATTCGATCGGGATCGTCTTGGTGACGATCTGCTGGCCTTTGATCGGTTCGTAGCTGTCGACGACTTGATGGTCTGTCGGGAGCAGGAAGACGATGCCCTTCTGTTCGGCGCGCTTCTTGATCTCAAGCGCCGTCGATAACATGCTGTCTTCAACTAGCGACTTGCCGATAGTAAACCCTTCAGCTTTCAAAAACGTGTAAGCCATCGCGCCGCCGATCAGGATCTTGTCGACGCCACGATCGATGAGCGCGTTGATGACGGGAATCTTGTCGGAGACTTTTGCGCCGCCGAGGATGGCGACGAACGGGTGTTCGGGATTGTTGATTGCCCGGCCGAGATATTCGAGCTCTTTCTCCATCAACAACCCGGCCGCGGCTTTCGAGACTTGATGAGTAATGCCGACGGTCGATGCATGCGCGCGGTGTGCGGTGCCGAAAGCGTCGTTGACGTAAAGATCACAAAGCGAAGCTAGCTGCTTTGAAAAGCCTTCATCGTTCTTTTCTTCTTCAGCGTGGAAGCGAAGGTTTTCGAGCAACGCGATATCGCCATCAGCAAGCGCTTTCACTTTCGACTCAGCCGCTCCGCCAACACAGTCTTCGGCAAACGCCACGGGCTTCTTCAACAGCTTAGAAAGATGATCGGCGACGGGACGAAGAGTGTACTTCTCGACGCGCTCGCCCTTCGGACGTCCCAGGTGAGAAGCGAGAATTACACGCGCGCCATGATCAGTGGCGTATTGGATCGTCGGCAGCGACGCTGTGATGCGCGAGTCATCGTCAACCTTGCCGTGTTTGATCGGCACGTTGAAGTCGACGCGGATAAACAGCCGCTGACCGGAAAGCTCAAGATCTCGAATAGAAAGTTTAGCCACGAAAAGGCACAAAAAGCACCAAAAAAGAATTTAGAGACCTTTAGAGGCGATGTACTTAATGAGATCCCGAACACGGCAGGAATAACCCCACTCGTTGTCGTACCACGAAAGCACCTTCAACATCGTCCCGCCAATCACTTTCGTATACTCCGCATCCACGATCGACGAATTCGGGTTGCGTTTGTAGTCGCTCGACACGAGCGGTTCCTCAGAAAAATCAAGAATGCCGCGCAGCTCTTCATTCGCCGCATCCTTGAACGCGCGATTCACTTCCTCCGCCGTCGTCTCCTTCTCAAGATCCATCACGACATCAACGAGGGAAACATTGGGTGTCGGCACACGCACCGAAATCCCATCAAACTTACCCTTCAACTCCGGCAACACGAGCGCAACTGCCTTCGCAGCGCCAGTTGAAGTCGGAATCATCGACAACGCCGCGGCACGCGCCCGTCGCAGATCCTTGTGCGGCAGGTCGAGAAGCTGCTGATCGTTTGTGTACGAGTGGATCGTCGTCATCTGCGCCGATTTAATCCCAAACTTCTCATGGACCACTTTCGCTACCGGCGCCAGACAGTTGGTCGTACACGACGCGTTTGAAATGATGTGATGCGCAGCCGGATCGTATTTCTCTTCATTCACGCCCAACACGATCGTGATGTCTTCATTCTTCGCGGGCGCCGAGATGATCACCTTCTTCACCGAGCCACGCAGGTGCTTCTTCGCATCTTCCGCCTTCGTAAAGATTCCGGTCGACTCAATCACGATCTCCGCGCCCACCGACTCCCAGTCAATCGCTGCCGGATCGCGCTGCGAGAACACGCGAAACTCCTCGCCTTCGACGCTGATACCGTTTTCCGTTGAAGTGATCTGATGCTCCAGATTGCCAAGCACGGAATCGTACTTCAGTAAGTGCGCAAGCGTTCGGGTGTCGGTGAGATCGTTGACGGCCACGAAGTCGATGTCTGGATCACCGAGTGAAGTGCGAAAAATATTTCTGCCAATGCGACCAAATCCGTTGATGCCAACCTTCACCGCCATTGCCGAAAATCCTCCAACTGAATTGAATTTTGTCTCGATTGTGGGACAAGACCGGTCGCAAATTTGGGACAGTATTCCGCCTTGGCGTCGCGCGCCTTTGTAACCTGGAGAAGCCCCGCAGTGTCTCTAACTAGAGAAACGCAAGATTATGCGGCGCGTTTCTGCCTGTCAAGCCAGCGTTTAGCGCAAGTTTTTGAAACTGCATTTCCTGAGGTAACGTAGTAACCGCTTGATACTGTGGACCTTCGTTTGCCAGAATGTCCCATCTTCCTCGCGGTAGTCGATAGAATTGGAGAAACAAGTTTAAGGAGCTCTTTGTTCGATGTTTAATTTGATATCTACTAAGTTAGTTAGGCCGGTGGTTCTGGCATCTATCGTGTTCGCTGGCGCAAACGCTGCACTCGCTCAGGTCCCGCAGCAAACACCGCGACCGACTCCTGCCCCTGGCGATCCCACAAGACCACCAGGACAGGATCCGATTCCCGGCACACAGACGCCGACCCAGAATCCAGCGGCGCCTCCGGGTACTCAACAAGTAAGTCCAACCGCGCCGCCAGGAACCGTAGTTCCCCAAACACCGACAGTAAGACCAGCACCGACACCCCCGGCTGGCAACGTGCCCGGTGGATCGACTGAGCCCAGCGGAACAAACGAGCCTTTGCGCGAGCCGAACATTCCGCAGTTCCAGGCGAGGCCATTGCCGCCGGTGCCGAGTCTTTCGCGTTTAGGTGTGGGCAGTGAGTCAGTGCCGCTGTCGATGAACGACGCTATCAGGCGCGCGCTCGAAAACAACAACGACATTGAAATCGCACGCGATGACGTTCGCATTGCCGAGACTCAGTTGCGCGCACTCGAAGGAATCTTCGATCCGATCTTTGGCGTCACACCGACGTATGACAAACGCATCTCGCCACAGCAGAGCTCACTGGGCGGCGGATCGGGTTCGTCCGGCACCACCAGCACGACGACGTGGTCGTTGAGCCCATCCGTGCAGAAGCAGTTTGGCAGGGGTGGTGGAAATTACTTTCTCCAGTTCTCAAACTCGCATACGAACACGAGTAACAGTTTCAGCTTGCTAAACCCGTTTTACTCGTCGAACCTTTCGGTGCAGTTCACCCAGCCACTGCTGCGCGATCGCTCAATTGATAACAACCGCCGGCAGATTCGCGTTCAACGCAAACGTCTGGACCAGACTGACGCAGACTTCCGCCAGCGGACCATCGACGTCATCAATCGTGTGCAGCAGGCTTACTGGGAGCTCGTCTTTGCACTGCGCGATCAGCAAAACCAGCTCGCGAACCTGAATCTCTCGCGCGAGAGTCTCCGCAACATCGAGGCGCAGATCTCAGCGGGCGCCAAAGCCCCACTCGAGAGAGCGGAAGTGCAAACCGAGCTCGCGAATCGTGAAACGGCATTATATTCGGCCATTCAGGCAGTCGCGATTGCGGAGAACAACCTGAAGGTGTTGATCTTCAAGAATCCGAACACTCCTGAGTGGTCTGCACAGCTCACACCGACCGATACACCGAAGTTTGATACAGCGCCGGTGAATCTCGACGACGCTTTGAAAGCGGCGCGCGATAATCGTCCTGAGCTGCGTCGTTTGCGCTTGCAGAACGATATCAACGACATCGATGTCCAGTTCTTCAAGAACCAAACCAAGCCGCGAATCGATTTGACCGGCACTATCGCGCTCACGGGTCTGGCTGGAAACAACCTGGCGACCGTGGTACCTCCGGGCAGCACGCAACCTTTGATAGTCGGCAATCCGTTAACGGATCCAGCGGCGTTCTTACTCAACGAGATCCAGGATATTCAAAGGAGGCAGGGCATCCCGGTGGCAGTGCCACCATTGGCTGTCATCGATTCGAATGTCGTAAACCCGAGACTTATTGGCGGTTATGGACAGACCTTGCAAAACCTGTTCAGCGGCGTAACGCGCAACGTCACTGTTGGCGTAGCGATTCAATTCCCGTTCAAGAACAAAACGGCGGAAGCGAACCTTGCCGGTGCGCGCATTCAGAAAGAACAGTTGCAGGCGACAGTGAGATCGCAGGAGCAGATCATCGAAGTTGACGTTCGTAACTCTGCTCAGGCGGTTGAATCTGCAAGGCAGCGTGTGCTCTCGGCGCGTGAAGCGCGAACGAACGCGGAGATGCAGCTCGAAGGCGAGCAGCGGTTGTACCAGGTGGGACGTTCGACGACGTTCCTTCTGTTCCAGCGTGAGAACGCACTCGCAAACGCGCGTGCTTCTGAGTTGCGAGCCGAGACTGACTACAACAAGGCGCTGGCCGACTTGCAGCGTGCCACATCGACGACGCTGCGGGTCAACAACGTGGTGGTAGATAACCCCATTCAGCCGTAAACGCCCACAACTCCGGCTAAAAGGGCCGCAGATTTCCGCGGATAAACGCAGATCAGCGTTCATTCGCGAAAATCTGCGGCCTTTTAATTTAGGCTTTGGTAAGCTTACGGTGGATGAAGATCAGCGCCACTATCATCACACTCAACGAAGAATCGAATATCAAAGCCGCCTGTGAGTCAGTTGCATGGACCGATGAGATCGTGGTGGTAGACTCGGGTTCGATTGACGCGACGCGCGAAATCGCCGAAGCGTGTGGCGCGCGCGTGATCACAAACCCGTGGCCCGGTTTCGGCGCGCAGAAGCAGTTCGCAGTCGCACAAGCCCAACACGAGTGGATCTTCAGTCTCGACGCAGACGAGCGTGTTTCCGACGAGCTCAAAAAGTCGATCGAATCTTTGAAGCAAAAACCTGAGCTCGCGGATGGTTACGAGATCGCTCGTCGCACTTACTACCAGGGACGATGGATTCGCGGCGGCGGCTGGTATCCCGATCGACAGTTACGCCTCTTCCGGAAGAACAAGGGCCACTGGAAACAACGCCACATTCACGAGTCAGTGACGATGGATCCGGGCGCGCGCGTCGAGCGACTCACCGGCCACCTGCTGCATTACACTTCTCAGAATGCCGCGCATCATCACCGCATGATCGGCGAGCGCTACGCACCACTGGCCGCTCGCCAGATGTTTGAAGAGGGACGCCGCACGTCAGTACTTGGCGTCGCCTCGGCTGGACCATCGGCATTCATTCGCAGCTTGATTTTGAAAGGTGGTTTACGAGACGGATTCGCAGGCTTTACGATTGCGAGCTTCGCCGCGCATCATGCATTCCTGAAGCACTTAATGCTGTGGGAAAAACAACAAAAACAAGCCACGGATTTCACGGATTACACCGTTTAGTTTTATCTGTGTAATCTGTGTAATCTGTGGCTAAATAATTCGATGATTGATCTCAGCCTCATTCCCCCTGTCTTTGGTTACGTGATCGCAGGAGTTTTTGGTGCGATCATCGGGAGTTTTCTCAACGTCGTTATTCATCGCGTTCCAAACGAAGAGTCGATCGTGTTTCCAAACTCGCGCTGTCCTTCGTGCGGTGCGGTGATCGCTTTTTACGACAACATTCCGGTGCTGAGCTACGTGTTGCTGGGAGCGAAGTGTCGCAGGTGTAAAGAACACATCTCGTTTCGTTATCCTGCGGTTGAATTACTGACAGCAGCACTGTTCGCCGGCGTTGCCTGGCACGACAAACTCAGCGTCGCGTTGCCGTTTGATCTTGTCTTCGCTTCTGCACTCCTCGCGCTCGTCTTCATCGACGCCGAACACATGATTCTTCCGAACGTGATCACGTATCCGGGGATTGCGTTTGCACTCGTCGCGCGCGTTGCTATTCCTTTGTTAACAGGCACGCCACACTTCGACGACATCCCTTCGCTTTCACACGGCGCGCTCGAAGGCATGCCGCTGTGGGTCGTTTCACTTGCCGGCGCGCTCATCGGCGCGTTGATTGGTGGCGGCTCGCTCTGGCTCATGGGCTGGACGTGGGAAAAACTGCGCGGCATCGAAGCGATGGGCCTTGGCGACGTGAAGATGATGTTTATGGTCGGCGCTTATATCGGTTGGCGATTGACGATCCTGACGATCTTTGTCGGTGTGTTGAGCGGCTCCATGGTCGGCATTTTGTTAATGGCCCGGCAGGGTCAGCGAAACATGCAGATGCTGCTTCCCTTCGGTGTCTTTCTCGGGCTCGGCGCGATCGCCGCGCTGCTCTTCGGTGCGCCGTTAGTCGAATGGTACGCAGGACAATTTCGGTGACATATCGCAATCGATTTCAATCCGGGCTGACGATGCTCACGGGACTCTTCGTGCTGGCAGTTCTGTTTGCGATCCTGCTCTACGCTGTCACACCGGAAACGCCGGCCGCTCGTGGTCCAATCCTGCTCGCCTCGTTTATCGCGATTCTGCTCGGTAGCTTGTTGTGCATTTTGTTTATCCTGCGCTGGCTGCTTCGTCCGTATCAACAACTCGTCGGTGAAGCGCAACGTGCGCCGGTAGCTGCTCAGCACAAATCGCAGGACGAAGCTGAGTTTGTACTTGAGACGTTCCAATCAGTCGTGGCGCAGCTTCAGGAGCAGCGCAAGGAGATCGAGAAGTTCAGCGAACGCATTGTCGCCAGCTTGCCTTCGGGATTGATCGCTTTCGATGGCGCCGGGCTCTCGATCGCCATCAACACACCCGGACGCACGCTGCTGGAGATCAATGGCGCGGCGCTAGGAGAATCGTACAAACAACTCTTCGGCGCGCATGAAGAGCTCGCGCAGATGGTTAGTGACTGTTTACAAACCGGGACTGTTTATCGTCGTACCGAGATCGAAGCCGTCAGTGAAAACGGAAAGCTGCGGCGGCTTGGCGCAACCGTTGCCCCGATCGATCTGCCGCCTGAGCGTGGTCCAAGAGGCGCGCTGTGCCTTCTGACGGACATCACGGAAGTGACCGAGCTGCGCGAGCAGGTAGCGTTGAAGAATAACCTGGAAAGTCTCGGCGAGATGTCGGCCGGATTGGCCCGCGAGTTTAAGAATGCGATCGCAACGCTTCAGGGCTACGCGCAGCTCTTGCAGAGCATGGAGTTGAACGACAACGCGGAGGTCGCAGCCGCTTCGCTGCTCAATGAAGTGCGAAATCTTTCGGGCATGGTGACGGCCTTTCTCAACTTCGCGCGCCCGCAGCCGTTGCAGTTGGAAGAAGTCTCCCTTTCGGATCTAATTGCAGATTGTGCGACCGAGTTGCGACTGCAATCCGTCATTGATGTTGATCCGTCACTGGCGGTTCGCGCTGACGAACGAATGCTCCGAACGGCGCTACTCAACCTCATGCGCAACGGCGCTGAAGCAAATCCTGATGGAGATGTATCTGTAAGTGCGGCACGTGAGGATGGAAATGTAGTAATACAAGTGCGCGACCGCGGCCCGGGAATCTCAGCGGCCGATCTGCAAAAGATCTTCATCCCCTTCTTCACCACGAAAGCAAAAGGCCACGGTATTGGCCTCGCGCTCACCCATCGAATCATCACGCAACACGGTGGCACTCTGACCGCCTCTAATTCACCGGACGGTGGCGCGCTTTTTACGATAAAACTTAACCACGGATAACACGGATTAAAACCCGGATTAATCCGCGTTCATCCGCGGCCGAAATATTCGTTCCACCTGCGATCGACGAGGGCTTTGATATCGTCCCGCACAATCAACTCATCCGGAAAGCCGGGCTTCGTGCGCGCGTCGATCACGATCGGTGACGTGTAAACCAGATGATGCCGCTTCACTTCTGTTCGCGCCGCATAGATATCCGACGCCGGCTCGAATCGCGTCCATGTCGCCCACAAAAAATCCGGCGAAGATCTGGCGACACTCGCATCATCGTGCAGGACAATCAACGGCCACTCAGCAAACAACGGGTCGCTCGCCACATCCTCCGCAGACGATTCACCTTGCAATACTAAGCATCCACCACAAAACACCTCCGCGCGTGCGATCGAAGCCGGTAACTGTCCCTTAAACTCGCGCGGCAGCTTGCGCACCGGCTCACCCAATCCAAGCATGATGGCTTTGCTGCCTTCGTTCACCTTCCCGCTCGTGTAATCAAGTGTGTCCATCGACACGTTCGAGAAAACAAACAGATCCGTCTCCGGCCGAAAGCGTTTCAGCACGTGCTCCAGCAAGCGTGGAAAGCCTTTGAGATCCTGCGGCGCATCAGTGAGTAACAAAAACTTCGTCAGCGACAACTGCCCTTCACCGAGTATTCTAAAGCCGGAAACAAGCGCTTCACGACCGTATCGTTCCTGCACCACAGCCGCGGCGAGCGCGTGAAATCCAGTCTCACCATACGTCCAAAGATCGCGCACTGAAGGCATCACAAGCGGAAACAGCGGGGATAGTAATTTCTGCAAGTAATCACCGATGAAGAAATCTTCCTGGCGTGGCTTACCAACCACAGTCGCCGGATAGATTGCATCGCGTCGATGGAAGACCGCTTCAACATTGAACACCGGGTAATCGTGACGCAGCGAGTAGTAACCGTAATGATCGCCGAACGGTCCTTCTGGTCGTCGCTCGTGCGGTGGGGCATGTCCGACGAGGGCAAACTCTGCTTCGGCTGCGAGACGATGTCGTCCTGCGCCGAGAGGGTTACGCGTCATCTTCAGCTTTTGTCCCGCCAGCAGCGATGCAAGCACGAGCTCGGGCACGTCTTCAGGCAACGGAGCGATCGCAGCGAGAATGAGCGCTGGTGGCCCACCGAGAAAAATCGTCACCGGCAACGGCTGATCGAGACGCTCCGCCTCGCTGTAATGAAAGCCGCCGCCTTTCTGAATCTGCCAGTGCAGGCCGGTGGTGTGCGAATCGTAGACCTGGATGCGATAGATGCCGAGGTTGTGTTTCTTCGTGATCGGGTTTTCAGTGTAGACCAGCGGCAGCGTGATGAATGGCCCACCATCTTCCTGCCACGTAGTCAACACGGGCAGTTGATCGAGTCGAGCCGGACGATCAACGACCTGCGTGACGGGCGACCGCGAGGTGTTGCGCGTTCCCAGTCTCGCTAATTCGAGCGCAACAGAACGATGCTGCCACAGCTCGCCAAACTTCGGCGGCAGGATCGACTCAGCGATATGGACCATCTGGCGCACGAACGCTTCCGGCTTGGGACCAAACGCGAGATCGATACGTCGCTCTGTGCCGAACAGGTTCGTGACGACGGGATAACGGCTGCCCTTCACGCGCTGGAACAGCAACGCCGGACCGCCCTCTGCGATCACGCGTCGATGGATCTCCGCGAGCTCGAGGTATGGATCGACCTCGGCTTTGATAGTGGTGATTTCGTTTTCTCTGTTGAGTAGATCGAGAAATGTGCGCAGGCTGGCGTGCATTCGTAGCTTATGGTCGATCCGGAGCCTTCTCAACAGTTCGCGGGCGGGCACGTATTGTTGCTGCGGCAGGCTCGCTGAGGCGTTTCTCGATCTCGTCGTGAGCGGTCTCGGCAGCTTCGGCGACATACGGCTGGTGCGATTCGCGGAAGGGTTTGACGAGCTCGAGCGTCTGCGCGTCGCCAATGTGTGCGAGAGCTTTGAGCAGTCCTGCGTTGATGCGTGGCGTGTTGCTAGCGCGCTTCAGAAATGGATAAAGGACGTCGGGACTTTCGAGCTCTGATAAGTAGCCGGCGGCCTGCTGCTGCCGACCGGAGTCGAGATCGTCGACGACGCGATAGAGCGCCTCGGCTTTGCCCATGCGATAGAGCGCCCAGTCGAGGGCGAGCAGCACTTCCTTGTTTTTCTCCTGGAGCTGATAGCCTTCCACGAGCTTACGCTGGTCGGCGGCAGCAAGCTTCGCGAGCGCCTCGGCGCTGCGTTGCCGCAACAAGGGATCCGTGCTGCCCAACCCCTTCGCGAACTCAGCCGGGTTCGATCGCGCGTCTACGCCATCGATTGGCTCCTGCTGCTGCGCGTGAGATGTTCCACAAACGAATGACAACACAACGAGAGCGAAAATTACTTTACTCATATCCGTGTTAATCCGTTCCTGTCCGTTAACCCTGTGTCTTCTTTTTCTTCAACAGCGCGGTATTTAGATCAAGCTCCGTGATCGGTATTACCTCGACATTCTGATAGTTCTTCTGCAGCTCAGGCAGAAACGCCTTCGCATTGCCGACGATGATGATGTTGCTCGTCTTCGCATCCAGCCGCGTGCCCGCAAACTTCTGAATGTCAGAGGTGCTCACCGCCTGCACGTTATTGATGTATCGATTAATCTCATCCAAACCCAGACCATACAACGCAAGCGATCCGACCTGGCCCACCAGACCATTCGCCGTTTCGAGGTTCCGCGAAAAATTTCCAATCACAACTGCTTTCCGCGGTGTCAACTCCATATCCGCCGGCGGCGCTGACGACAGACGGCTAATCTCACCCAGCAACAGATCCGCCACCTGCGCGCCTGACTCATTCTTTGTCTGCGCCGAAGCGAGGAATGGTCCAACATCTCTCCGCGTGTCGAGCTGGCTACCCGCGCCGTAACTCAAACCGCGCTTGATACGAATCTCCTGGTTCAGCCGGCCCGAATAACCACTCAGCACCGAATTCGAAACGATGCCAAGAAAGTACTCAGGATCTTTTCGATTGATACCCGTGCGCGCCAGGAAAACCGCAGCCTGACCCGCATCCGGTTTGTCGATCACGACCACTCTACCAGCTTTACTACCCGCGCCCTCCATCGCCGCACTCAACGACGGCAACGGCGTGCTCGGCTTCTGCCAGTCACCAAAATACTTCGTCGCGAGCGCAATGCCGTCTTTCGCGCCGATGTCGCCACCGATCACGAGAATGGCATTGTCGGGCCGGTAATATCGCGAGTGCATCTTCGTGATGTCAGCTGCAGTGATCCGCGTCAGCGATTCTGTTGTGCCACTGACCGGATGACCGTAAGGACTATCCCCAAACACGACACGCGCCGCCACAAAACGGGCAATCGTTCCCGGATCGCCGAGCGCGAGCGTCACGTTGTCGAGATACTGTTGTCGTAGTCGCTCGACTTCTTCACTCTTGAATGTCGGACGGCGCACGACGTCGGCAAGGATCTCCATCGCCTGCGGCATCTTCGACGACATCCCGCTGACGGTTGCGTACGACGAATCCCAGCGTGCGCCCGAATCGAGCGATGCGCCGAGGCTCTCGACTTCCTGCGCGATCTTCGTTGCATCGCGCGTCTGCGTGCCTTTCGTGAGCAGGTTCGCAGTCATGTCTGCGAGACCAGCAAGCTCTGGCGCATCGACTTCACCACCGTTTTTGATCAGCAGTTGCGCGGAAACGAGCGGCGTCTCACGACGCTCAATGACGATCACGCGCAGACCGTTAGGAAGTGTTTCTTCGACTGGTTTTGGAAACGTCCCGGAGCGCGGCTGCGCCGGAGGCGGTGGCGTTGCTTGCGGTGTTTGTGCGTTGATTACAACCACGCCGCAGAACACAACAACAAAGAAAAGCAGAAATCTTGTCATCATCTTTCACCCCCCGCGCTTTTCTTCGACGCTTCCGGCAGGTAGTACAACACTAGACGATTCGTGTCGGTAAAATACTTCTTCATCACACGTTGAATATCAGCCGCTGTGACCGCTTGCAGTCGTTCGAGATCTGTATTGACTCGCGCTGCATCGCCGAGCAACACCGCTGCTTCGCCGAGCGCGAGCGCTTTGCCGTTGCTCGTCTCGCGTTGGCGTAGCTGGTTCGTGATGATCTGGTTCTTGGCTTTGTCTAACTCGGCAGCAGAGACCTGCGTGTCCTGCAGTTTCTTGATCTCCGCCTGCATCGCCTTCTCGACGTCTTCGACTTTCTTCCCTTCGGACAACACCGCGGTCAACACAAATAAGCTCGCATCTTCACGTGTCTCGGCGCTCGAATTTACTTCCGCCGCTAGCTGCTGCGTGTAAACCAGCGAGTGATAAAGACGCGACGATTCACCGCCCGAAAGAATGACGTCTGCGACACGCAGCGCGTCCGAGTCGGCATCCGCCTGCCGCGGCGTCAAGTACGTTAATCCAACTGCCGGCAGATCGTTGCTGCCATATTCCGTCAAACGAATCTCACTTTTGCGCGGCGGCTCTTTCACCTCCACACGCGGCAGCGGTCGTGACGGTTTCGCGATCGGTGCAAAATACTTATCGACCCACGCATCGAGCTGCTTCGGATCGAAGTCACCAACAACGACGAGCGTCGCATTGTCCGGCCGGTAGTAAGTCGAATGAAACTCCTGCACGTCTTTCAACGATGCGGCATCGAGATCTTCGATGTTGCCGATCGTTGGTCGCTTGTACGGATGTTCGAGAAACGACTTCTGTTGCAGCAAATACTCGAAGCGTCCATACGGCGGCGCGAGCACACCCTGTCGATACTCTTCCTTCACCACGTCGCGTTCCGACTTGAAGTTCGCATCGTCGATGTTGAGTCCGGAGAGTCGATCGGCTTCAGCCCAGATCAACGTCTCGAGATAATTCGACGGCACGACTTCGAAGTAAACCGTCACGTCATCAGCCGTGAATGCGTTGTTAAAGCCGCCGACGTCTTCCGTTAGCCGGTCCATCATCTCCGACTTCATGTTCTTCGTGCTCTTGAACATGATGTGCTCGAAAAGATGCGCGAAGCCGCTGCGACTCTGGGGATCGTCTTTCGAGCCGACGTGATACCAAACCTGGATCGCGACTGTCGGGCTGGAACGATCCGCAGCGGCCAACACGCGCATGCCGTTCGCGAGCGTTCGATCGCTGAATTTGAGTTGCGGCATCCGGGTTTGTGCAAACCCGGTTAACTGAAGATTTACGAGGAGAAAAGTACCGAGAAGAAGTCGAATTGAAGTACGAACCATCAAGTGTTCTCCGGTTGTTTAATCGAGGTCCAGGGGATTTCGGTAAGGCTTGTCTTTATCTTTCTCCGCGCGCTTCATTGCTTCCTGAAACTTCTCTTCGAGGATGCGGTCGCGATCTTTCATCGAGCTCAGCTCCTGCGCAAAGATCTGTTCGCGCATCTGCTTTTGCTTGTCGAGTCCTTTGACCATCTCATCGAACGAAGCGAGTGGTTTCGCCTTTTCCTCGTGCGAAAGAATGGCGCCGGTTGGCGCATCAATCGTCATTGTTGCTTCGCAGCAGGGACAAATGATCGTAAACCTTGATGTGTCTGCCATGAGTTGTCCTCCTTGCTGGACGTTAGTATAACACCTCACGGCAGGCACAGAACCGAGCGCGGTAGCGCCGGGTCAACCACAACAAACACGCCGGAAGTTTAAGTTGACCCGGCGCTACCGCGCTCGGTTCTGTGCTCAGGGGTTTTTGAAGAGGATGCGGACGCAACTGCTGCCGCCGAGCGGGGTGCTCGTAATAGTCACGCCGTCCCTCTGCATGCTCCACTGGCGCAGGGCGATTTCACTTCTCTCTGCCATGCCCTCCGTCTTCGGTATCGTCATCGTCACTTCGATTCCGGACGCGCTCTTTCGCGCCTCGATCCGAAGTCCTCCAGCCAGCGAGAGTACCGCTTCGGGGCTAACTGCGGGGCTTTCACGTAGATAGCTCACCACTGACAGCCCGTCTTGCGGCTCGGCTTCGACCGCCAACTCCTCACTTACATCGATCACTGTTTCAACAAATCGATATCCATACCTGTGCACCGTTTCAATGTAGCGATGGCCCGGCGCATGTTCACGAAAAATCTTACGCAAGGAGGCGATGTGCACACCTAAGTTCGCTTCTGCAACATAGGAGTTGGGCCATATCTCTTCCATGAGCTCGGCTTTGGTGACCAGTCGGGATCGATTCTTCAGCAGGACCAGAAGCACATCAAGGTCCTTCGATTTGAGTCGCACTTCACTTCTGTCGCAAAACAACAACCGTTCAGTTTCACTCAACCTGAAGGGTCCGAAATGGTACAGACCAGGCGCCTGTGAAAATGGTGGTGACGTTGGAACTGATAATTTGGAAAAATTTTGTCTGAATTTTGGGACTGACATGGGAGGTTCCAATAAAGTGAGTTCATAGTTAATTAGTTAGAAACGATCCTTGATAAGACTATCGAGTGGCGGCATTCTAAACTCACTTCATCTTCATAGCAATGCAATAGATTTCAGACGCCTGAAAACGTTTCTAGTTCCAAACAAAAGGCAAGAATGCAGCAACACGAGTTTTTCATTGAGACCGAAAACCCCAACGCTTCAGTCTCCCCGACTTTTATTGTGAAAGTTCTTACTTTGCCTGCGGAGTAGTGTCAGCGAACGTTCACAACGATAAATCTTAAGCGTCCCAACACGCCATTTCGATTAACAGTTTGAGCCGCAGATCCAGCTGCTGGTTCGACCTACTTGACGCGCGGTCATCGATCAGATGCCCTGCGTGTCCTAGCACCAATACAACTGAAGTACCCGAATCCGTTCACCCGAACAGAGGAGATTGCAGAAATGAATATTTCAGCACGAGTAAAACTGTACGCAGCCGGGACCGCTAACCTATTAATTCTCGCCCTGCTCATGTGCGTGGCAGGGGAAGTGAAGGCACAGTGGACCACGCCTGACGGGAATGGAAATATCAACAGTACGAATACCGGTAACGTCGGCGTCGGGAATACGGCGCCAAAGTACAAACTCGATATTCTGGGCAGCGCGAACAATGCGCAAATTCGTTTCGGTTTGGATTCCAGCGACTCGGGTGGGTTCCTGTTTAGCATTCAGCCATCACATGCGACCTTTGCCGCGGGTGCGAGCTGGAGCAACTTCGGCTGGACGGCAAGAGCCATGAATTCCAGCTCAGTGACCTCCGATAACGGTAACCTGCGCTTCTATTCAAATACCGGCCTTAGTCCCGGAAATCCTTTCACTCCCACCGAACGAATGACGATCAACCCGTTCGGTTTGGTCGGCATTGGCACGGCGATTCCCAGCAGCAGACTACACGTGGTGAGCGGTACAGATACAAACACCTCGATGTTGACTCTGGATACCGGAGTGCATGGCGGCACCACGATGTCAGTTGCAGGAACTCCAAACAACGAAAGTACTTTGGATATGTCAGTGTACCGTGCTGGAAGTTACATCAGCCGTTTCGGAGTTACTGCTGCGGGCAACGTTTATCTCCAGCCAGGCAGCGGTAATGTCGGCGTGGGCACCATCACTCCAGACACGTTTGCAAAAATGCACCTTTACGGTAGTGGCGGCTTCGGACAGGACATTCAGACCACGACCAATGATTGGACCAGACTCAGATTTATTGCGCCGAGTCGAACATGGGGCTTTTTTCTCGACAGCCAAAGCACAGGTTTATTACCACAAGGATCATTTGGTCTGTACGACTACACAGCGAACGCTTTTAGAATGGCGTTCCATACAAACGGAAATGTTGGTATCGGTGTAAACAATCCAGCTCACAGACTGGACGTCGCGGGCACGATCCGTTCATCCAGCGGCGGCTTCGTATTTCCCGATGGCACGGTACAGACAACCGCTGCGGCCGGCGGCGGCGGCAGCGGCACCATCACAGGAGTTACTGCCGGATCGGGTTTGACCGGTGGCGGCACAACCGGCGCCCTGACGCTCAACGTCGGTGCGGGAACTGGCGTCACGGTCGCGGCTGATACCATCGCGGTAAACTACGGCTCAACTGCCGGGACAGCAGTTCAGGGAAATACCTCGATCACTGTGGCCGCGGGTACGGGAATGTCAGGCGGTGGCGCACTGACTTTGGGCGCTGGCGGCACGGTAACGTTGAACAATGCGGATGGCGGTTCCGCGCAGCCTATTTTCAAAACCATCGCAAACAGTGCGGGCACGACGCAGTTCTCAGCCCAATCGAATACCGATGTGCTGCGAATCGCGGGCGCCGGCGGAACCACCGTTAGTTTCGACTCAGCAAACAAGAAAGTAACGATCGACGGTTCAACCTCAACAGTCTCTGCAGCCAACATCACCGCCGGATCATTCGCATCCGGGACCTACACTTTCCCAGGTAACGTGACAGTAAACGGAACGCTCGAGGGCGGCAACATCAAAGCCAAGTACCAGGACATGGCTGAGTGGGTTGAATCGTCACAAGAACTATCAGCCGGCACAGTCGTGGTGCTCGATTCCAATAGATCGAATCAGGTAGTTGCGGCGACGCAGTCGTACGACAGCCGCGTTGCCGGAGTCATTTCGTTACAGCCTGGAATAGCGCTCGGCGAGGAAGCGGAAGGTCGTGTGCTCGTAGCAACAACCGGCCGAGTAAAAGTAAAGGTCGACGCGAGCAACAGTCCGATCAAAATCGGCGACTTGCTGGTGACCAGCGAGCGAGAAGGCTTCGCGATGAAATCATTGCCCGTGGAATTTGGTGGCATAAAAATGCACCGTCCCGGAACATTGATTGGCAAGGCACTTGAGCCTCTCGACAAAGGTACCGGCGAGATTCTGGTGTTGCTCAGTCTTCAATAGTCATTCCGGTTCAGTCTGCGCCAACAATGAACTGTTATTCATGAAGTAGGGATTGCTTTAGTCACGACTGGAGGCATCGGTGTCCAACAAAAAGCACAGGAATAAGCGCGCGACTCACACAGCCCGGCCGGTGAAGCGAAAGCTGATGGTCGTCATCCTGATCGCACTAACTGCCGTTGTGTGTTTAGCAGGAGTGATAGCGCCGTGGAGTGGGTCAATAGGATTTAAAAAGATGTTGCCCATGCAGTCGCCATCGCCTTCGCCACTTCCGTTGCAGAAGGAATACATCTACGCCGGCGATCGCCTGCTCGCTACTGAAAACGTGCAGCAGGTACCGACAACTCCACCGGCAGCTCCGACTAACCTGACCAACGCGAAGTGCCTGCGCCTGTTTCGTTGGACCGATAATGCGAACAATGAAAGCGGTTTCAAGATCGAGCTTTCCCTGGATAGTGTTAGTTTCTATCTGCACACGACGGTTCCGGCTAATCAGACCTTCCTCTGGAATGCTCTGCCACGCAACGGCGCGAACTTTATGCGCGTGAAGGCGTTCAATGCTGCCGGCGACTCAGCCCCATCTAATGTCGTAGGCACAAGCACCAAAATATGCCGCACGTGTGTCTGTGTTAGCGGCGAGAACGATCCGGAAAATCCGGACACGGTCTGGGTTGAAGATGAACTTCCGGCCGGAGCAGTACCAGACGGCGACGAGCCGTGGACGTGGGTGGGAACAAATCCATTCCCCTACTCTGAGCTGCTCTACAGTCAATCTGGAATTTTTGCGGGTCCGCACCAGCATTACTTCCACAGCGCAACTCAAACCCTGACGGTGAATGCCGGCGACTGGCTGATCGCTTACGTCTATATCGATCCGGCAAATGTTCCAAACGAAATCATGCTGCAATGGCATGCCGGAGACTCATGGGAGCACCGCGCTTACTGGGGCCAGGACAACATCGCATGGGGAACTAACGGCACCGCCTCTCGTCTCTACATGGGACCACTGCCGCCGGCTGGCCGTTGGGTGCGCCTTGAAGTACCGGCCAGCTCGGTTGGCCTGAGTCCTTCTGTGCTACAGGGAGTCGCACTAACACTCCACGGCGGACGCGCCAATTGGGACTACATCGGCAAGTCAACTCAGGGGGCGTGGGACCCCAACTTCCCTGCTCCATACAACCTGATCGCTGATGCGAGTGATGCGACCCACATTGCCTTAACCTGGAGTCCATCGGCAGGCGCGCATCACTACCGTCTCGAGCGTTGCGACCTTCTCTCGGCGGGTTATCAGATAATTGCCGACAACCTTACCAACACCACCCATTCTGATTTGGTACAAAGCGGCAAGGCATATCTCTACCGCGTTCAGGCGGTGAATGCTACTGGAACTGCGTCCGCTTACAGCAATCGCGATCTGGCGGCCGCGGTCGTCTTCACTGACGATCCGATCACGCTTAACACGACCCTGGTCAAAGGTGAGCACGTCCTGCAGTTGCGTCAGGCTGTCACGGGAGTCCGCGGAATTCTGGGCCTGGGGCCGCCGGCTTGGGCCGACAGTTCGTTATCCAACGTAACTGTTCAAGCGCTCCACATAGACCAGCTTAGGACCAACCTGGAGCCGCCGCTTATCACGCTTGGTCTTAGCGGCTATCAGTACACCGATACATCGCTTTTGGGGATCTTAATCAAGAAAGTTCATATCGAAGAACTTCGACAAAGAGTCAGGTGATGAGGAACACATTGAGCAACGACGGGCCCGCGTTCGTTAGCGATTAAAGGAGAGTTCATGATGCCACATAATCAACGATTCCAGCTCTTGATCATGACTGTATTGCTGCTGCTCGTGTGCCCTTTAGTGCTCATGAGTCAATCACTATCCTCCGGTTCTTCGTCGGGAATGCCGCAACCGACCTCAAGCCAGGGCTACGAACAAAACATCGATCCTTACAGTGGCGATTTGAAAGCGACGATTCCCCTATTGACCATTGGCGGCCGAGGGTCTGCGTCTTACACGATGTCGGTAAGCTTTGAATCGGAAAAGATCGCCGGCTCAGGAATGTACCCCTGTTGCGATGCCGGGCTGGTCAACATATACGACAGCACATCCACGTCTTCAAAATATTATTACAACAGGTTAATCAGGTTCGGCGCGGGTTATGGTCCCGGAGTTCTATATGCTACCTGGAACTCTTTTGAAGGCGGATTTGAGGTTGGTGTTCCCCAGACCTTTTACACTCAACGACGACCTGCCCGGCTCGTTTTTGCCGATAGCTCGGGCAGAAAACACACACTGCAGGACATTCAAATAGTCGGCGAGCGAATCTTCACGCAGACGCTGGGCGGCGCAGTGCGCTATACCGGCAGCTATAACTGGTATATCAGCAAGCCGGACTCAGGCAAAATCTATCGCTCGGCAGAAGACAACGGCATGATGTTCTTTGCCGACGGAATAGTAACGGTCCCCACCTTTCCGAATCAGCGCGCCTGGACCGATCACGATCAAGGTCTCTTCGACGTACCCATTATGCCTTCGGGTACGCTGTATATGCGCGATGGCACTGTGCTTCGAATCGATGCCGGATACGTTACCTGGATGCGGGATCGCAACGGCAACGCAATCAAGTTTTTCTACCAAGCCGATAATCTTCCCAGCGGCGCTGCCGGGCCGCTGAAACGCGTCAATCGCATCGTCGATTCCCTTGGTCGTGAAGTCACCATTCAATACGGCTCCTTCACTACGCCCGACGTGATTAATTACGCCGGATTCAATGCTACAGCGCGCACGATCAAAGTTCAGCGAATGAAATTGGACAGTGCGTTAGAGTCGGGTCAGGTCTTAAAGAGCCTGGCTACCCTCTATCCCGAAGCGACATTCCAAACGCAGTTCTTCTCAGCGGGCTCAAGATACAATCCGGAAGTTTATTCCAGTATCGAATATCCGGACGGGCGAAAGCTTGTCTTCAAATACGATTCGTTCGGCGAACTCATGAGAGCCGAACGCCCGGAAGGAAGTATTACCCTCTACGAGTGGACCACCGGCGTGTTCGGTTCGACCAGCACCAACGGCGGCGCGTCGATGTTCACGGATTGCGGCTGGCAAGTTCCCGACGGTTTCGGCGGCTTCCAGCAGGGTTGCTACAACGCCTGGTTCTTCTATCGCCGCCTCGTAAAGGCATCCAATTACCTCGACGCTTCGACACTCGTAAATTATACAACGTACAGCCGGCCGGAAAGCCCGGGTGATGATTGTCCGGACTGCGTGAAAATTGAAACGTTCGACGCCTCGGCGACTCTGCTTACCAGAGAAAAACACTACTTTAATGACCGGTACAAACACCAGCACTTCATTAATTTGTCTACTCTCGCCAGCGAATTTCCAAAATGGTACGCGGGGCTCGAATACAAAACAGAGTCCTTCGACATAGTTAACGGCACTCCAGTGCTGAGGAAGACGGTTGAAAAAACCTTTACTCACGGACCATTCAACGTTGTTGCGGGCACAGGTCAGTACCAGTGGTGGGATGGGAACGTTGATACGCTCTACAACCAGGATCGCGCTCGAGTCACCCGGACTCGGATCACTCTGAACGACGCTAACAAAGTCAGCGAGACCACTTACACGTATGACCAGTATCTCAATGTCACAGACAGTAGCGAGTACGATTTTGGCTCTGGTGCTGCGGGTGCTTTACTGCGGCGCACTCACACAGATTTCGTCGCCATTAATCCCGTCAACAGCATAAACTACACGGACCGGAATCCCCGCTTGATCAGCCTGCCATCGAAGACGCGCGTCTATTCATCAGCAGACAATACCCAGCTAATCAGTCGCACCGACTACGAATACGATAACTACACTTCTGACGGTGATCGACATGGGCTGCTACACGAGTATCCGAACATTGTCGGATCCTGCATCACTTACGATGCGCTGGGGAACTGCACCACGTTAGCCGATGCTGTGGCCGTGGCCCGCGGAAATCTGACTGCCGTCACGTCATTCACAAACGCGGCGGCCGGAACCGGGACCATAACGACCTATACAAAATTTGACATAGCCGGAAATCCGGTGACGGCTGTAGATGGGAACGGTAACGTCAGCACTGTTGAATACGACGATGCCTTTGTGGATGGAAACCACAATACGTTTGCATTCGCGACCCGCGTTTCATCAGCAACTCCGGAGCCGAGCCCGGATCCGAGCGGACCGCACGGAGCAAGTACTCCCCTCGTATCGACCAAGGTTTATGACTACTCATCAGGTGCTATCGTCACTGAGACCGATGTCAATCTCCAGTCGACCTCGTATTCGTATGCTGATGCCGGCAGCGTTGTCGATATCAAGAATCGGCTGCGGAAGATTACACGACCTGACGGTGGCTGGACCACATATGATTACGGCGACGATCCCGGTAACCACTTCCTGCGGACGCAGACTGCCCTGCAACTAACCCCTAATCAGCAGGTCCAGGATTCGTACCAGTACTCTGACAACCTCGGCCGCAAGACTCGCTCACTGTCCTACAATGGAGATTTGGCCGGCCGCACGTGGTCGGTTGTGGATACGCAATACGATGCTATTGGACGGCAGACCCGCGTCTCTAAGCCATATTTTACGGCTCTCTTAAACAACCAAATCGATACGTCGCAACCCGTGACGATCACCTCATACGACGGACTGGGTCGCGTTAAGAGCGTTACAACTCCGGACGCCGCCAAAATAGTTTCAGCCTATCGCGGAAACCAAACCATGGTTACGGATCAAGCCGGTCGAACGCGACGAAGCGATAACGACGCGCGAAACCGGTTGGTTAAGGTAGTCGAGTTCACCAGTGCCGTTGCGGATCCAACTTCCGTAGTCGATCCGGGAGCGGCCGATTTTGTAACCACCTATGGGTACAATGCGGCCGACAACATTTCCAGCATTTCGCAGACGGGACAAACTGCGCGCCTTTTCAGCTACGACTCGCTGGGCCGCATGAAAACTGCGCAGAACCCCGAAGACGGCATCTTCAACTACGACTATGACAACAACGGAAACCTGAAGTCGAGAATCGATCCGAGAGGCATCCGGACCGACTATCGTTATGACGGCATAAACCGTCTGACGCGACTGTCCTATTCCGGCTCTGCGGCGGAGAGCTACGTTGCCGCTCCTCAGGTGGACCAATACTACGATGGCACCGGCATGCCCACTGCCGTCCCCACACCGCAGTTTTCGAAGGGACAGCGTACGGCGGTTAAATCGGCAGTCTCGCAAACGAGCAATTCAGCTTTCGATGTGATGGGCAAAGTCACACATCAAATCGTCACGGTCGATCCGGGAACTGACTACCACCTGAATTATGCCTATAACCTGGCGGGACAAATCACTTCGACAACGTACCCCTCCGGTAAAATCGTCAAGACAGAATACGATCCGGTGAATCGAACGACGGGCGTTAGCAGCAGCGGGTTTTATTACGCCGGCGGCGCACCTGGTTCTGCGAACGCGATGGTCTATGCCGCGCATGGTGGTTTGGAGACGCTGAAACTAGGCAACGGCCTTTGGGAACACACTTCATACAACAATCGCTTACAGGCGTATGATCTGACGCTCGGGACTTCCAGCACCGACGACAGCAAGCTTCACCTTGTTTACACCTTCGGCGAGGTGGTTAATGGCACACCGGATCTCACCAGGAACAATGGAAATTTTCAAAGCCAGAGAATTAAGGCGCCGGGAATCGACGTTGTTCAGAGCTATAACTATGACTACCTGAATCGATTGCAGATGGCCGAGGAGACCAACGGCGGTGCTCCGGTATGGAAGCAGGTATTCAAATATGACACGTACGGTAATCGTAACTTTGATACGGGAACGACGACTACAGATATCAACTCGCCGCTAACCAATCCCAAGATTAACCCAGCCAACTACCACATCAGCAGCACTGACCCGGGACAAACCAACGTGACCTATGACGCCGGAGGTAATTTGACCACTGCGGTTGACGGGAAACGATTTGCATATGACTCGGAGAACCGGCAAGCCCAACTAAACCAAGGCAACACGACCGCCGGCGGTGCGACTTACTATTACGACGGATTCGGAAGACGCGCCAAAAAAGTAGCTGCTGAGGGAACGACCGTCTTTGTGTATGACATCGCGGACCGCCTCGTCGCTGAGTATGGGTACTGGGACGGAGTCGGCGGTACGAAGTACATCACGCCAGACATACTCGGCTCTTCGCGCGCGGTCACAGACGCTGCAGGGGCTGTATCCAGACACGATTATTATCCCTACGGCAAAGAAATTACTCGCAACGTCGCTGGTTACGGGGGCGCCGATGGCGTGAAGCAGAAGTTTTCCCGCAAGGAGAGAGATGCCGAGTCGTCACTGGATTACTTTGGCGCTCGCTACTACTCCTCGACGCTGGGCCGGTTTACAACTCCTGACGAATTCAATGGTTGGCCATCCGAAGTGTTTGCCTTCGGCGCGGCGGCGAATCCGACTTTTTATGCGGACTTAACGAATCCGCAAACGTTGAACAAGTATGTATATGCCAACAATAACCCGCTGCGGTTCGTCGACCCCACCGGCCATGACAACTTCTTCGATCGGATAGGCAGGTGGTTCTGGGGCATGGCTGATCCGTATCAAGAGAAGCCGGAAGAAACTCCCGGACCCTTTGGCGGCCTGGACGCCGACACGGTCACGGCCCTTTATGCGATGCAGTTGGGTGATAACGGCTATGCTGCGGCCGAAATGATGGAAGCCTTAGGACTGGACTACGGTATCACTGAGTTCTCCCGTCAGATGGTGCCTGTGGTTGAGAATAAGGAGCCTGATTACCTCCGCCTCGGATTAGCCACTGGAACCGTCACGGCTAACATTTTGGCGACAGGCTTGATGTGGGAGGGCGTCTCGTTTGAGAACCCAATGAGCCCCGTCAACGGAAGCTCGCTGCGAGGCTTCGGTCCCGAAACCTCATGGGGGAAAGCGTCGACGCTCGAGGACCACTTTGTGCGTCATGGACCAGATTTTGGGTCTAGAAATAGCGCCGAATACGCCCAGGAAGCTAGTCGATTCTTCCAGCGATCACAAATGGAGGGGCTGCCTACGAAAATTGATGCGAAAGGCACGATCCGTGTCTACGAGCCCAGCACAAATAGGTTCGGTTCGTTCAATCCGGATGGCACCACAAAAACATTCTACAAACCCACTCGGGGGATGAATTACTGGATTGATCAGGCTGGAACCCTGCTCAGATGAAACATTTCTGTCCGGTATGTGGCTACGAGCTCGATTTCGCGCCTTGGGACGACAATAGTCCCGCGGACGAAATATGTCCGTCATGTGGGATCCAATTTGGTTATGACGACGATGTGGCGGGCGGCGATCCGGAAGCGCGCAAAGACGTTTACGACAAGTGGAGAGAATCCTGGATTAAACAAGGCATGCGATGGTTCAGCTCCGGAAGGCCGCAGCCGCCTGATTGGAACCCGGAGGAGCAACTGCGTCACCTCAAGTGATTTGATCGTTGTCTTTCCACTTGGATTGGGTCAGTACAGGGAGCGGTAGCGACCTGGTCCAGTGACCAGCAGCAAATCTTTCGACACGTTCTGTCTCTGGGACGCGTCATAACCTTTCGTTACGACAATACAACTGCAACCGGTCGATTGCAGAGCATCGTCGTGCCTGGGTTCGTTGACAACACCGAACGTGAGGTAGCTCGCTTCTACTACACAACGATGACCCGATCTCATGACTTCGCTAATCAGGTGGACACCAGTCAACAGGTAACTGTTCTGACTCGCGTCGTGTTGCCGGGAACTAAGTTGGGCTGTTCTTCAAGTATTCGTCCTACGGTCAATTTACTATAGCAAATAGGGCGGTGGTTGCTTTTAAGGTGCCTAACAGAGAATTGAAGCAGTTGTCGGCGCTGAAGTTCGAATCTGCTTCTGATGCTTTTAGTGCTTTTACGCGCTTCAATAAAGGGAAGGACGCCACCCTTTCAATGCACATCCCGAAGTCTTACGATATGGTTGTAGGTCCGATGGTTCGGAGAATATCGGACAGGAAAGGAGTATTAACATGGGCTGGCAAAATTCAGACCAGCATTCACACTCCGCAGGCTGTGCAGGTCTTCAATCGTTACATGATTAGATAACTTATGGAATTTGCGTTTACAACGGATCGGGAGACGACGAAGCTCTTCGAAATCGTAGTCGAAGGATTAAAGCGGTACTTCAGACATCCGGAGGCGGAAGCCATAAGTCTGGTCAATGACTTCTATCTGCACAGTCCCTACCGGCTTGATGATGACTGGTATCATCACGACGGGGCATATGCGACCGCGGCGAGAGTTCATTACTACGGCTTTCTTAACGGCGCTGACGGGGGCCTCGACAAGTGGAGAAAAAAGGAAGGTTACTGGGATATACCAGATGAGTTCATGGAGTACTACAGGGACCACTACTACGACAACGATGCGCCGCTAATTGCAGAGCCCTGATTAGCCCATTCTTCGACACACAGACGTCGGTGGTGAACGGGTGGCCACGGAGAGCCACCCCTACAGTTGCTGTCAATGGTCCAACAAATGACGGTGCTTGTTTAGTTTGAAGATACGCCGAAGGCGTTGGCTAATTTCAGCCCGAGGTTGGAGCGCCAGCGACAACCTTGGGGTAAGAAATTCAATACCCGCTAACCCTTGACAGGGTTTAGGCTATGGCGAACCCTTTACAGGGTTCAATTCATGTTGGGTTACAAACCCAAGGTTGTCGCTGGCGCTCCAACCGGGCTGAAATTAGCCAACGTCTTCGGCGTATTTCAAACTGAGCCACTCCTACAATGACGGACAAAAAGTACATGTAAAACGGGCAGCTCGTTGCCGGAGCTGCCCGTCTCGTTAACTAAACTCGATCCTTAAAAACTAAGGAATTACTTTCTTCACTGCCTTGCCGGCTTTCTTTGCACCTGTGGCGGTTGCACTGCCGACTTTCTTGGCGCCTTCGACACTCTTCTCACCAACTGTCTTGCCGGTGTCGACAGCTTTTTCACCAACTGTCTTGCTGGCATCGACAGTCTTTTCGCCAACCTTCTTGGTCGTATCTACGGCTTTGTCAGCAACCTTCTCAGTCTTGTCTTTCGCGTCTTCCGCCTTGTCACCTACTTCACCAGCTACGTCCTCACCTTTATCGGCTAAGAAGCCTGCAGCGTCGGCAACTTTGTCGCCCGTGGCATGGAGCACGTCTTCAGTCGTATCCACGACCTTCTCTTCACCGCTCTTTGACGTCGCCTTCACGGTCTTCACGCCGTTACGCGTCATCACTGTCACTTTAGAGATGCGCCGATTGTCCTTGAAAGTACGCGTTTCTGTACGAGTGCCGTCAGAGTCGACGGTCGTAGCGATCTCGGAATTGTCAGGGCCCGGTGATGTGTTGGCTTGCGCCTGAGTTTGGTTAGCAGTCGAGTTAGCGTTGGCGTCCTGGGCCTGGTTAGTTGCACAACCGACGCCAAGCGCCGCGATCAACGGTATCGTAAAAAGGCAAATTTTGTTCGTCACGATTAACATCCTCCTAAAGAGCAAAGCTTACTCGCAATTGAGCAAGCAACGTGCCAGATCGTTTTGGGGGAAATGTAATACTATCACGCGAGTAAACGTTCAAATAGCATACAGGGTGGGCGCGCTCTGTTTTCCATTGACTTTCGTTCGGAATTCCTTTAGAAGCACACTTACTCTGTTCAGAGCTGCCACTTTGAATCTTCTTCAAGGCCGTTCACTATTTGAGACGACATCTTGATCGCTAATAAACATCCCCAAGGAGCCCTCTCTATGCGCAGACCGCTATTTATTGCAACAGGCGCTTTTCTTGTTCTCGCCACACTGCTTCCGACGCAACCTCCATTCGTCGTGCGTGCCGTGTCAGACGGCGAACGCCTCGCAATGTACAGCAAGCCGGCAGTGGTGCGTATTATCGACGGCGCCGCCGGAAAAATCTTGTTTCAACCTCCCGGCTATCAGGGACAGTCGTTTGACCTGTCGGTAGTCTCACTCGGCTCTGGCTTCTTCATCAGTCCCAACGGCTACATCGCCACCAACGCACACGTCGTATCCACAACACACGACGGTGAAGAGAAAGCCAAACAGGCGCTCTTCTGGCAACTGGTGAATCAGCTCGCAAAGCAGTTCAGCAAGGAACCGCGTAGCATCGCTAACTTTATCGATGAGCACAGTACCTTACAAAGCTTCACCCTCTATCATCATGTAATTATTCCCGATGGCAGTGCTTATCCATTTGAGATCAAGCAGTACGGCGCTCCGACCGGCGAGGGCAACGACCAGGGCAAAGACGTCGCCGTCATCAAAATCGAAGTAAAGAACGCTCCGGTTCTCAAACTCGCCGATTCCGAAAAAGTTCAGCTACAGGATCACGTGACCGTTGTCGGTTATCCCGGCGCGGCAGACACGTTCAACTCCGGATTGCTCAGCAGCAAGTCATCGCTTGAAGCAACGATCAACGACGGCAAGATCTCCGCGAAGAAAACTGCGTCGAGTGGCGCTCCGATTCTGCAAACCAGCACGGCCGCAACCCACGGAAACTCCGGCGGACCAGTACTGAATGACGCGAACGAAGTTATCGGCCTGCTCACGTTCCGCGGCGATACTGTCAACGGTCAGGAAGTCTCGGGATTCTCATTCATCGTGCCTTCGAACACGGTGATGGAATACGTGAAGAGCGCAGGCGCGACGAACGAGCTGGGTCCAACGGATACACTATTTCGTGAGGGACTCGGTTACTACTGGGACGAGTATTACTCGTCGGCGATTCCGAAGTTTGAAGAAGCAAAGAGAATGTTCCCGCAGCACTCTGAAGTCGATCGACTAATTCAGAGTAGCCAGCAGGCAAAGGCTGAAGGACGCGAGAAGTCCGCCTTCCCCGTTTGGATCATCGTGGTTGTGGTAGCCGTTGTGTTGCTATTGCTGTTCCTGCTGATCGTCATCATCGCCGGCATCGTGATTGCCAAAAAACGCAAGAAGGGCAAGAAGGAAGGCCCCGGTCCGGCGACAGGACGGGCGGACAGTGGCAGGCCGCAACACCTGCCAACACCTTCTCCGGCGCCTGCGGCAGCGAAGGCGCATTCGCCGTCACCTGCACCGGTTTCACCAGCGCCGCATCTCATGGCGGCCGATCAGGGTATGACGGTCGATCTCTCGCGAACGATGGCGCTGACTGCTGACGATAACGCCTTTCCGCCGAGCTACGGATCGATCCACTTCATTTCCGGACCACTCTCGGGACAAAGATTTGAAATCAAAGCCGGCGGTGATTTCATCGGACGCGACGGAGGCTCGTCGCAGATCGTGATCGGCGATCCAAGGATCTCGAAACGTCACGTGTGGATCGGAGTTAAGAATGGACAGGTCGTGATCGAGGATCAGAATTCGCGCAACGGCACGTTCGTCAACGATCCGAGATCGGCGCGCATTACTGAGACGTCATTGAATGCAGGCGACACTGTGATCCTGGGCGAATCAGACGTCGCACGCTTCGAGTATCAAAACTAAGAATTCACGCAAAGACGCAAAGGCGGGTCAAAAGCTTCGGGCGCGTCCGAGTCTTTGACCCGCCTTCGCGTCTTTGCGTGAACCCTTCAGTGCGTACTGTCCCGCTCAAATTCCTCGAACGTTCCTGAACTGGAATCAAATAACGAGACAAGCTTATCGGCGGGCAGGGGTTTACTGAAGAAGTACCCCTGTATCTCGTCACAGCGGAGCAGTTGTAAAAACCGTAGCTGGTCCTCAGTCTCAACACCTTCCGCAACAACTCTCAAACGCAGGTTGTGCGCGAGCGTGATGATCGCCATCACGAGCGCAGCATCGTCGGGATCCGTCGTTGCTTCCCTTACAAACGACTGATCGATCTTCAAGGCATCGATCGGCAAGCGCTTCAGCGAGCCCAGCGAAGAGAAACCTGTTCCGAAATCATCGATCGAGATGTTGACGCCCATGTTCTTCAGGCGCGTCAACATGTCAGCCGCAAACTCCGCATCCTGCATGATGGAGCTTTCCGTCAGCTCCAGCTCGAGATATTTCGGCGACCAACCCGTCTCTTCGAGAATCCTGATCACCGTCTGCGTCAGATCCTGGTCGTGAAACTGTCGTGCAGAGATGTTTACGCCGATCTGGATCGGTGCGAATCCCTGCTCACGCCAGCGCTGGCCCTGCAAACACGCCGTCCGCAAAACCCATTCGCCGATCGGCACGATCAGCCCCGTGTCTTCAGCGAGAGGGATGAACTCCGACGGTGAAATGAGTCCGAGCTGTGGATGCTGCCAGCGCACGAGCGCTTCGAGGCCCGTGATCGCGAGTGAGTCGACTGACACGCGCGGCTGGTAATGGAGGAGGAACTCTTCATGCTGAATGGCGCGTCGTAAACTACTCTCGAGCGCCAAACGTCTCGTGGCGAGGTCGTGCATGTCGGCGGTGAAGAACTGGTAGTTTGCACCACCCGATTTCTTTGCTTTGTAGAGCGCGGCGCCGGCGTTCTTCAGCAGCGTCTGACAATCCTCACCATCCAACGGAAACAGACTGACACCAACGCTCGCAGTCGCAAACAACTCATGTCCGGGCAAGTCGAAAGAAAACTTCAACACCTGCGACAACGCTGTGATCGTTTCGATCACGTCTTTGGTGCCGCCGATCTGTGTGCGCAGTAGTGCAAACTCGTCGCTGCCAAATCTCGCCACCGTGTCTGACTTGCCAATGCAGCTCTGCAAGCGCTCTGCAAACTCACGCAACAGTACGTCTCCCGGACCGTGGCCCAGCGAGTCGTTCACTTTCTTAAACTGATCGAGTGAGATGAAAAGCACACCCAGCGACTGCTCTGAAGCTTTCGCAATCGAGCACGCCTGCGTCAGACGATCTTCGAAAAGAGCGCGATTTGGGAGTTTTGTGACGGTGTCGTAATACGCGAGCCAGTCGACTTGTGCGGTGCGTTGCCGCAAAAGAATTTCGAGTTGCTCTTTGTAACGGCGATTCTCCTTCAGCACGTTGCAATGGTTGAGCGCTCGTTCAACTGAAGCCTCGACGTGTCGCAAATCGAGTGGCTTGCTGATGTAATCAAAAGCGCCGACTCGCAACGCGCGGATGGCGAATTCGATGTCCTGATTGCCGCTGACCATCACCACGACGGTGTCCGGCGAGAGTGAGTGAACGCGCGGCACCAGCTCGAGTCCACTCATGCCCCCCATGTCGATATCGCTGATTACGAGGTCGAAGGTGGTGTTAGCAAGCGCAGCTAATGCTTCTTCTGCAGATCCTGCGTCGGAACACTGGTAGGAGTCGCCCAGCACATCCATCAGCAGACTTCTGATCTGTTCTTCATCGTCAATGACGAGAACTTTTGCCTTCTTAGTCGCAACTACTTCCATGCCTAAAGTCCCTTGCACATTCCCGGCAGCCACGGTTCGCGCAGCACGCGCTCGTAGCTTCCCTTCACTTCCGCAAGATTCCAGGCTTTTCTTTGCCAGATTGAACCGTCTGAATACTCCACCCGGTTGATCAATACATTTTCCTTGAAGCCGGAGTTGAGTGTCTTCACGTCGACGACCTCGCTGGGACCAGAAAGACTGAATCCTTCGAGATCTTTTGCCTTGCCTGCCGGAATGTTCACGCCGCAGAGAAACTGTCTACGCGCGACGAGGTCGGAGTTGGCAGGGTCTTGAAACTGGTATTCCCAAAAGACGATCTCAACAACTTTCGTCGCGGGGTTTTGCACTTTGATGCGATAAGCATAACCGTCCAGCGGCTTTGATTTCGGCGCGCGTGATTCGGCGACGCTCTTTTCCATTGCCGCACTGCGACCGTCGATCGTGTCGCCGTTTGGATCCCTGACTCCCTGCGGATCGTTGATTCTCGCATTGCGTGCGAAGTTTCGGTTCTGTGGAATCATTGCCCGCGCCGGGGCATCACCTTCGGCTGGCGGCGTTTCGACGTTACGTCGCGCGCGCACCCACTTGAAGTTTGCCACAGTCAGTGGTGAATCATCCGAAGACACAACTGGACCTTGCAAAGTAACAAGTAGACTTAGGAGAAGCGAAAGAAGCAAAAGGATCTTCATAGTGCCTCCGCGACTTTACGTGGTCTAAGTGTCAAGCTGGGAGGCGAAAATTTGAGGAGAGGTGCGTCATCCCGGACGCAGTATGCGCCACTTGCCGCAACGATTCAACCATTTTCATCCACAGATTCACTTAAACAAATCTGTGTAATCTGTGGATGTGATCTTAACTATTGACTTTTGAAAACTATGATCGTTTTATACCGAACGGTTCTGCGTTATCAACCTCGCTCACCTAAGGTTCTCTCTGTTTCCTGTTAGAGAGCCCTTAATCCACCATTCTTGACCACCGGCATCCTTGCCGGTAAGGAAGGCTTTTCATGAAGACCATTAAGCATCTACCCTCTATGCTGAGTATTGTTTTTGTTCTCGCCTGTTTCAATGTTTTAGTTCTGGGCCAATCCAATGATCAGTTTGCTACGATCAGCAGCGGTAGCTCGAGCGTGAAATTTGACATTTCCGCAGCGAACGCCGGAATTACACTCACTGTCATCGGTCCCGACGACCTGGGATATACGAGAGAATTCAAGTCCGGGACTTCTCCGGAATTTAACCTGGTTAACTCAAGAGGCGAACGACTCCCCGACGGCCAGTACACTTACGAGTTGCGTCTCAACCCGATCATCTCCTCCGACACAAAAGAAGCGCTGAAAGCTGCACGTGAAAAAGGCAACGGCCGCGAAGTGCAACTTGAGCTGCGCAAGAAAGGCGCGATTCCACCAGCTCAGGTACAATCCGGCACCTTCCTGATCTCAGGCGGCTCGGTGGTGCTCCCCGGCGCCACTGAAGGCCAGGAGCGAGCAATGGTCCAACCACACGCTGCTCCCGTTGTGAACGCGCCCGCCTCGACCGGTCGCACCAATTACAAAGTAGTTAGACACCACCCGCGTTTTATGGTTTTCGATCAGGTAATACCTGACGATCTCATCGTGCAGGGCAGCATCTGTGCAGGCATTGACTGTGTGAACAACGAAAACTTTGGCTTCGATACGATCCGGCTCAAAGAGAACAACACGCGCATCCAGTTTGACGACACCAGCGCCTCCGCCGGTTTTCCCACCAACAACTGGCAGATCAGAGCGAATGACTCCGGCGGCGGCTCGAGTTTCCTTGGCATCGTGGATCAGGGAGCAACCGGTAATTCGGAAACTGGCACAATCGTGTTCGCCGTTGACGCAGGTGCCAGCGCCAACTCACTTCGCGTAGCGAGCAACAGCAAAGTCGGACTTAGGACCGCAGCACCAGTGCTCGACATTCATGCCAACACCACGGACACACCGGCGATTCGACTCGAACAGAACAACAGCGGTGGTTTCACGGCGCAAACGTGGGACATCGGCGCCAACGAAGCAAACTTCTTCGTGCGCGACATCACCAGTGGCTCACGTTTGCCTTTCCGCATTCGTCCCGGTGCACCGACCAGCTCGATCGACATCTCGGCGAGCGGCAATGTCGGCATCCTGAATGCGAGCCCCGCCGCCTCATTGGACATATCGGGCAATACGACAATCCTGGGCGCTGATGATGGTTTGACCACCAGGACCACTGCCACAACAAAGACCAGCAGACTTGCCGTACCTCCATTCACTACCGGCAATTTGAACTTTGCGTACAGTGGTGCGCTCGTAAACAGTACTGACAACGTCGCAGCGATTGGCGGCGGCTTTAGTTCGCTCTCAGCAGCAACCTTCGTTGCGTTCTTTACTGCAGGTAATACCAACACCGCCACCGGCACTGAGCGCATGCGCATTACGTCAACCGGCCGCGTCGGTATCGGCACGAGTGCTCCCGATCAACTCCTGTCAGTGAATGGCGACGCCAGCAAATCCGGGGGTGGATCATGGCAAACGTTTTCTGACATGCGGTTGAAGAACGTCAACGGATCATTCGACAGCGGACTCAAAGCCGTAATGCGACTGCAACCGCTACGTTATGAATACAAGCCTGACAATGCGCTCGGTCTGAAGTCGGTGGGCGAGCGTATCGGCGTTAGCGCACAGGCCGTGCAGCAAGTGATCCCGGAGGCAGTTACGAAGAATGCTGAGGGTTACTTGATGGTCAACAACGATCCGATCATCTGGACCATGCTTAACGCTATCAAGGAGCAACAGAAAGAGATCGTGGAACTGAAACGGCAGATTCGCCAGTTGAAAGCAACAACTCGCAACCGTCGTTAATTAATAGTCACAAAGAGGCACAAACTATCTCCGTTCGAGATTTTTGTGCCTCTTTGTTATTTCTGCCTTTTGTTATCTACGGTTTCGTTTTGATCGTGATCGTCACGTCGCTCGCAACATTATCAACTACCGTGACTTGCTGCTTGAACACTCTATTCGTGTCTTGCCGGCTTGGATCAAACACGGCTACGTTCACTTCATACGTACCTGCCGCCAAACCTTCAACAGTGAAACGTTTGCGCGAGTCCAGTTGCGGCGATGAATTCCCCATCGAGAACGATTCACCCTGCCGGCTGTCGTCAAGATAAGTGATCCAAACGGCCATGCGGGAGGCCGGCAACTCATCGCCTTCAACCTTGACCTGCCCATGGATCGCACCAGTGAGATATTTGACCACGAGTCGCACGCCGGACACCTGTTCTCCGTCCTGTAGGATTAACCCTCCTGGTTGAACTACGCCATCGCGCTCGACGCGTACAACCTGGATTTGGATTTCGTTACGTGTGGGAGCTGAAAAGAAAAAGCGTACTCTGCCTTTGCGTAAATCGCCGAGTTTGAAGCTCCCGTCGGTTTTGACAATTTGAGAAAAGGAGCCGGCGAACCGCCGTTCGCCGCCTTCGCCTAAGCCGCTGATAAATAACTGGTTGAATTTAAGACCTGATTTCGATTCTTCGCCACCTTCGAACACCACGACACCCGTTACGGTCGCAGCCTTCCCCGCCTTGATGACGAGGTCAGTCACATCATGATCCACAACTTCAAACGAGACGTTGTCTCCGCGGATACCGCTGTCTTCCGGAACGATAAACACGATGTATTTTCCCGGAAGAACATTTTCTAATTTGAACTCGCCGTCGGCGTTCGTAAAATCCTGGCCCACGCGACTCGAGCCGCCAGATTCACCACCTTGGAAAACACCGTACTTGATGCGAACCAGAGGCTTCCCCGTTTCTGCGTCGAGAACTCGACCGCTGACTTTGAATGTCGTGATGGGGCGACCCACAACGATATCGATGTTCGTTGTTTCACTGCCTTCAGTCACTTCGATCACAGTAGCCTTCGCGATATCGGTCACGGCAGGATAAAAAGTCTGACGATAAAACGACCGTAACTCACCCGGCAGTCTCTCGTTCTGGCCCACGGACACTTTGTAATTCCCGGCCTGCAACCCAAACGCTCTGTAGATGCCCCGGTCGTCTGTATGTAAGTTGCCCTCGAACCGTAAACCCACAAATGCGGCCGGATCGACCGGCACGATGCTGACGTATTCCTCAATCAGTGGCTTGCCGTCAGGATCTGAGACCCTTCCAGTGATCACACCACCCGGGACGAGGGAGAAGTTGATGTCTTCGACAGTCTCGCCTTCACTAACAACGACGGAGTTGTTCGTTACATAGTCAGCGAGGGCAAAAGCAGGGGCGGCGGGCCTGATCGTGTAAGTACCGGCAAGAACGTTTGTGATTCGATAGTTTCCGTCTTGATCGGTAGTGTCGCGGTAGTCTGAACTCTGGCGGCGTCGGGAATTTTGCTCTTCGGCGAATACGATAACTCCCGCAACTCCTTTATCTTTAAGCTTGACCTTTCCACTGATACTCGCGGTTGCGCCTTTTTCAGCAGTAGTCTGCGACAACGAAGACACGGCCGCACTAAAGATCATGAGGATAGCGGCGACGACAAGTCGGCTTGAGGAAACCATAACTCCTTCACCTTTCGACTGAGCTTAGCGTAAATTCATGCGACCTAATTTATATCTGGTGAACTCGCAGGTAAAGTCTTTCGAAACCTGAATCGGCTTTGCACAACAAAGTCCTAAATCCCACCCACGGCAGTGGGTTGGTGGGATTCCAAGCGACTGTCTAGTTCCCAGGTAGAAGGTATTTGAATGAACCACCCACTGCCGTGGGGGATTTAGGACTTTGTGCAAGGCTACTTGAATCCTCCAAAACTTTGGATGGTTATCCAAAATCACGAAGCCCGAATTTGATTTTTGCTTTGCCTACGCCACCTCATGCTCCTTCATGACGAAATTTTTTTCTGAGGATTTCCACTCACTTATCGAAAACATTTCGAGTGTTTTTCACCTCACCAGAAATAAAACGCGAATCATAATCTCTTCCCTGCCAATGATCAGGAACACGCTTTGCTGTCGCAGAAGAGTCCAACGCAATAACAACGTTCTACCGAGCGTTTATAGCGATCACAATTAAAGCATCTGGTCGTCTGCGGCCTCAGCTTGGGCGCTGGTTCTATTCAGAATCCCCCGGCCCCCGACTTTCCCGATCAGCCCCCGACGGGTCACGCATGCGACCTACTCAACGACTTTGTGGGCGAGTCGAAGTACGGCTTAACAACTCAATCAAACCTTTCTGGACGGAGGAACACAAATATGAGAAAGCTCTTTCTGAGGATTACGGCTTTGAGTGCCTTTGTCGCCTTACTTGTAATGCCAGTTCTTGCGCAGACCGGCACTACAGGTTCAATCGCAGGAGCTGTAACCGATCAAACCGGAGCGGTTGTGGCCGGGGCCGAGGTCGTCATTAAGAACAATGGCACCTTGGCAGAAAGCACCGTCAACACTACTGATAACGGAACCTTCAATGTCCCGAGTCTCGCGACGGGTGTCTACACGGTGACGATTAAGGTAGCGGGATTCAAGCAAATGGTGGTGACGGACGTTAAGGTCGACGTTGCTAAGGCATCTACGGTGAACGTGCAACTGGAAATCGGTGCTCCCAACGAAATCGTTACTGTGGTGGGCACTGGGGAGTTGCTACAAACGCAAAGCGCTAACGTTGCCAGCACCATCACGGGCCGGCAAATCACCGATCTGCCTTACGCTTCAAGAAATGCTCTCGACGTCGTGCTGTTTCTGCCTGGAACCGCGACCGTCGGACGTCCGCGTGCGTCTTCTGTAAACGGCTTACCGAAAGGCGCGCTCAATATCACGCTGGATGGTGTTCAGGTGCAGGATCCACTGTTGAAAAACAGTGACGGCTTCTTCACTTACATCCAACCAAAGACCGACGCGATCGAAGAGGTAACGCTTTCAACTGCAACTCCAGGTGCTGAGAGTGCAGGCGCAGGGGCCGTCCAGATCAAGTTTGCCACTCGCCAGGGTACCTCCGAGTTTCATGGCAGCGCTTATATCTATCATCGCAACTCCTTCTTCAACTCAAACTATTGGTTCAATAACAGAGACTTGCCGGAGGATCCGGTTGACCATAAAGCACCACGTGCGCGCGTGTTGCTGACACAGCCCGGCGTCCGAATTGGTGGTCCGATATTGATTCCGGGGTTACTGAAGAGCAGAGACAGAGCATTCTTCTTTGTTAACTACGAGGAATACCGGCTACCTGAATCGACCGCAAGACAGCGCACCATCTTCGCGACCCCCGTCCTGGGCGGTAACTTCACTTACATTCCTACCGGCTCAACCACTCCTGTTGTCAGAAATCTTTTCACACTCGCAGCGGCAACCGACTGTAACCCGACCGCGGCAGGACTCCAGCCATGCCCGTCGACAACCGACCCGACCGTTGGTGCTCTGTTGAATGAGATTCAAGCCTCCACCAGTGTTACCGGTGGTGTAATTGCGACCAGCGATCCAAACCTCCGGCAATTCAGCTTTATTAACTCAGGCGGACAGACGCGTCGCTTCCCGACAGTGAATCTGAGCTGGAACGTCACCAGGAATCACCAGTTGAGTAACGTCTGGAATTATCAGCAGTTCACCTCAGTGGTCGATTTCCTGAATAACTCCGACCCACGGTTCCCCGGTTTTCCGAATTTCGGTAGCCAGGCGTCGAATCGATTTTCAAACTCGACCTCCCTGGTCTCAAAAATTGGCAACTCAATCAGCAATGAGGCACGTTTCTCCCTTGCAGGTGGAACCGTTGTGTTCTTCCCGGAAACGAGTCTGGGGCAGTTTGCCAATCAGGGTGGTTTCAACCTTGGCATCAACGCCGGCGGTGTTACAACAGCTACCTCCGCAACCACTCCGCAGCGACGCAATAGTCCCGTGCAAACGTTCAGCGACACGCTGAATTGGACCAAGGGCAATCACACCTGGAGCTTTGGTGGAAACTACACCAAAACGAGCCTCTTCAGTCTATTGCCGCCTGGAGGCATAGTGAGAGGCATCACCTTCGGGATCGATCAGACCAGCCAGGGCGGAGATCCAGCGAACGCGATCTTCAGCGCCACTAATTTCCCGGGCGCGAATGCAACGCAATTGGGTAACGCAAGAGGAATCTATGCAACGCTGATAGGCAGAATGACAGCCGTCGGTGGTACCGCAGTTGCCGATGAGGATCTCAATTACACGTTGAACGGAGACGGGGTTGAACGGGCCGGTCAAAACTCGTGGGCCGTGTTTGCTCAGGATCAATGGCGCTTTCGTCCCAACGTCACATTGAACTTCGGATTGCGTTACGAGCTGCAGGGACCCTACTTCGCCAAGAATAACGCGTACACCGTTCCCTTGAGCTTCGAAAACATTTTCGGATGCTCTGGAGCATTCAACTTCTTTAAGCCGGGTAACTGCACTAATCCCGTCACTCAGGTACAAAGATTAGAGCCCGGTTCCAACGCCTACAACACAGACAAGAACAACTTCGCTCCAAACTTCGGAATCGCCTACAGTCCGGACTTCAAGAGCGGTTTCCTGCACCGCATCTTCGGCGACACCGGCCGGAGTGTGATCCGGGCCGGCTTCTCCATAGCCTATACCCAGGACGGCACAAACGTCGGTTCGACAGGCTTAGGCACAAATCCCGGTCAGTCGTTCAGCGTACAAGTGAGCACGGCGAACGGTACGCTGCCCATCGGGAGCTTGTTTAGAACACCCGGCTCAGTACCGACGCCGGCAATCACTGCACCGGCATTTCCGTTCACGCCAGGTGTTAATGATCAGGCCGTCGCCTTCAGTCCGGATCTTCAGATCGGCTACGTGCAGTCGTGGACCTTTGGACTCCAACGGGAAATTCAGAAAGATATGGTGTTGGAAGTCCGCTACGTAGGCAATCGCGCGAAGAAACTTACACGTTTGTGGTCTATTAACGAGGTCAATACGATCGAGAACGGTTTTGCGGCGGAGTTTAGCCTGGCGCAGGCAAATCTTCTTGCGAATAACGCCAGCGGTGTTGCCGCCCGATCCGGCAGCTTCGCGTTTTTTGGACCTAACACCGGCACTTCGCCGCTACCCATTTTTCTTGCCTACCTGAATCGCAGCACAGCCGTTAATACTCCCGCTGCCTATGCTGGTGCGAACTGGAGAGCGACTGCTATAACGAATAACCTCGTTACAGTTTCTCCGAATGTAACGGGAGCGGCTGGTGTTCTTTCCGGTAATGCGGGGTTGCGCGCGAACGCAATCGGCGTCGGACTACCCGCCAACTTCTTCGTTATCAATCCAGGCCTTCCCGCCGGTGCATTCCTGATTGATAACAGCGCCTCTTCAACATACGACGCGCTCCAGGTTGAGTTGCGGCGCAGAATGTCAGCCGGTTTGTTGCTGCAGGCAAACTACACCTTCGCGCATTCCCTGAGCGATGCGTTCGCCAGCAGCTCTTTCGCCCAGTCGAACTTTACGAGTCTTCGCAATCCGCGACTGAACTACGGGCTCTCACCATTCGACATTCGACATTCGTTCAAGGGTGACTTCATTTATGAATTGCCTTTTGGCAGAGGTCAAAGATTCGGCACTGACATCGGTACGAAGACGAACTGGCTGCTGGGCGGTTGGGGCGTCAACGGTACATTCCGCGTTCAAAGCGGCTCGCCAATCAACTTCGGCAACGTACAGCTTGTAAATATGGATCGTGGTGACTTGCAGAAGATGATTGAGATTCGTAAGAACCCGACCACTGTCACCTGGTTACCTGATGATGTGATCACTAACACGATCCGGGCGTTTAGTATCAGCCCCACGTCACCAACAGGTTACGCAGGTACACCACCAGACACAACTAAGCCGTTTATCGCGCCGGCGGGCTATGGCAATTGCCAGGCAAGCTTCAATGGAGAATGCGGCATTACAAATCTGGTGGTCTATGGACCGCGGTTCACCAGAATCGACGCCAGCTTAGTTAAGAAAATAACCTTCTCGGAAAACAAGAATTTCGAATTCCGAGTGGAGGCGTTGAACGTAATCAACAACCAAAACTTCAAGGTTGGAAGCTTCGCAGCGGATACAGTTAGTCTGGCAGGTACGTACTCCAATCCAACTTTCGGACAAACGACAGTTGCTTATCAGGATACGTCCACCACGACGGATCCCGGCGGCAGAGTGATTCAGTTCGTGCTTCGCTTCAACTTCTAATCTGAGGTCAACAACCAAAGGGGAGAAGAACGCACTCCAGGTGCGCTTCTCCCTTTTGCATAGTTCAAGCTGGAGGGTGATATGACAAGAATAATCTCAACACTCTTTCTCATGTTCTTAGCAACGTCAGCGCTCGTCGCGCAGAGTGGCAAACCGTGGCTCGAATGGAACATGAAAGAGACCACAAAGATTCTTAACGACTCGGCCTGGAGTCAAACGCAACTGGAAACCAAAGAAGCTGAAAGCGCGTCTGCCGCGATTACTAACACCGGCTCGTCACGGACCATGGTTCCGCGAGACGCGAGCAAAGACTCGCCGGGAGCAATTACTTCTTACATCAAATACTACATTCGACTGCTTTCCGCTAAGCCAGTTCGACAGGCTATCGTTCGTAAGTTGATGCTCGAATCACCCGACATGAATGCAGAGCAAAAGGAACAGTTGAAGTCATTCGCGGAGGCTACGACGCCTGACTTCATCGTCGTCGCTGTGGTGGCTGAAGCGAAAGATAGATCGTTAGGCGGCGATGCATTGAAAGCATTTGAGACCGCAACTTTCGATTCGCTGAAGGACTCGACCTATCTTGAAAGGCAGGACGGTCAACGAGTGCTGCTCGCAGATTTCAAAGCTCCCATTGCTGACGGTTTGGGAGCAAAGTTTGTGTTTCCGCGAATGCTGAACAGTCAGCCATTCCTCGCCGCTGGGAATGGTGGGGTGAAGTTCTATTCCCAGCTCAGCAAGAAAATCAAGCTCGAAGCACGTTACAAAGTTTCCGACATGCTCTACGAAGGTCGACTTGAGTACTAAGCTACTGTTTCGCTCAGATGATGCTCGTTACTGAGGAGATCGTGCTCATCGGCTTGAACAACTCTATTTTGAGCTTCTTGTGCCTTTTTGTGGCATAAAGACTTTTGAGCGCCCTCGTTGAATTCTACCTAAATGACATGCTTCACGGAACATTTCTTCCGGACGCGTGTCAAATAGGCAATGTCAACGACGCGAATATTGATCAAACTTGGTGTTGCGCTCGTCACCTTCACAATCGGCGTGTCTGTCACGGCAATCTACTGGTTTTATCGCTTGCCGGACGTGGTCCTTCCTGAAGTCGCAAAGGTCGATCAGAGATATTCCTGCTTTCCCGGTCTGTCAGTAAGAGTTCTCAAATCAAGTAATCAAAGAGACTTTTTCCCGGGAGGGGCGTTATCCGAAACTATCCGGAGCGCGCGTTTTCGAAACGGTTGGTACTCAGGCCAACTGGAAGCAATGAACGAATTGCCTCTCGCAGCACTTGCAAACGAGGACGAGAGCTATCGTTTCCTTTGGCTCAGAGCTTTTCATAAGCCTGTCGCCATTCACGTGTGGCGCACAGGCATGCGACACTTCATCGTTGTGAAGCGACTGAATGGCCGCGGCGGTTACGACCCGGGTAGGTTTGATCTCTACTGGTCACATTCGCTCTCCGAGAACGAGTGGGATTCCTTCATGCTGCACCTCGAGCATTCACAGTACTGGTTAATGCCCACCGAAGACGACCGGATAATGTTCGACGGCGCGCAATGGATACTCGAAGGCTACCGAGAGGGCCGCTATCACATCGTTGACCGTCAATCTCCCGACACCGGCGCCTACCACGATGCATGCATGTATCTACTGAGACAGTCAGGCCTGCTCGCAGAGATCCCTGCCAAAGAAGTCTATTGAAATAGTTGGGCGTTTCGACGATGTTGCGAGACGACGAGGTCTTGAGTTCTTAATGCGACAGCCCTAACTTCCTATATTATTCCTACTACTGCCACAAAATTCCTCTTCCTCTCGGTACAACTTTTTACAATCTCGTTACGGTCTGTGGAGACTTGGAAGTTCAAAGGCCATAGGCTCTCAAGCACGGATTGCAAGGTTGTCACTCAGACCGAAAGGAAGAACATGCAAGCTACAATTAATCACTCAAAACTTCTGCCCGTACTACTGATCTGTCTTGTGGTGGCGATGGGCCACGGGACGTCTGTTGCTCAAACAACGTCGCCTGCAAATAATGCCGCCGCGCCATCGGACGCGCAGAAGGTGTTCGACAACATGAAAACGCTGGCGGGTTCGTGGCAAGGTACGATCATGGGCATTTCGATCAACGTCACGATTCGCCTCACCTCAAGTGGAACTGCAATTCTGCATGAGGCGACTACAGGTGGAGGGCGCCCGCCAGACCATGAGATCACGATGTTCTACGTGGAGGGAGATCGTTTGCTCGCGACCCATTATTGTGATGCCGGACATCGCGCACGCTTCGAAGCGAAGATGTCGCCGGATGGAAAGACGAGCGAGTTCAATTTTCTCGATGTTGCGGGCAGCACGAAGGGAGGATTGGTGAAGCGTATGGCGTTCACCCTCATTGACGCGAACAAGCACGTCGTAGAGTTTACTTTCCTTAAACCGGACGGTAAGCCGATCGAGTTGCGTGGAGAATTTGAACGGACCAAATGATGGTCCATTCAAACTCTTCAGCGACCTGTCTCAGCACACCATGATGTTTACTGTTTCACCTCGAAGCGCCTGGCCGGTGACCAACTGCCCGCAGTGCCCGACGCCGAGTTGGCGCGCACCCGCCACCACATCCTGACGGTGGGAAGCGTATTAGTCGTGAACTGCGAGGCGGTCGTGCCTTGATTCACCAGTGGCGAGGAAAAGGTATCCGAGTCGTCAATCTGGATCGTGTAGCTCGCCGCGCCGCTGACGTCCGTCCAGTCGAAGGTGATGCTCGTGCCGGGACTGAAGCGCGCGTCCGCCGCGGGGCTGATAAGAGAGGGCGCGGGCAGCGGATCGGAGGACGGAGGCGTGGACGACGCGGGCGTAACGGTCAGCGTCGTCGTTCGGCTTACGCCGCCGTAGGCGGCGGTGATGCCGACACTGGTGTTGGTTGTCACAGCCGAAGTGTTGACGCTGAAGGTGGCAGTCGAGGCACCCGCTGCCACGGTAACACTTGCAGGTACGGCGGCGATCGACGGGTTCGCGCTACTCAGACTCACCAGGGTGCCGCCACTCGGCGCTCCGCTCGTCAATGTGATCGTACCCGTTGAAGTGCTTCCGCCGACGACAGAGCTCGGGCTCACGCTCACGGCTGAGAGACTTGCCGGCGACGGCGTAGAAGCGATGCTCCCTGCGGTGAACCGGCGCGAACTGGAGAAGGGGCCGGCGACGCCCGCCGAGTTGAAGGCACGCACGCGCCAGAAGAGCCGTTGCGCGGGCAGGCCCGTAACCGTCGCCTGCGACACGCTCACCGTCTGGCTGAACGTGAGTGAAGTGAAGTTTTTCGAATCGTCAATCTGAATCTCGTAACTCGTCGCGTTGGCAACATCCGACCAGTCAAAGTTGGTCGGCTGCGCGACCTTCGCGTCGTTCGCAGGCGACAAAAGTGCCGGCGCGACCGGCGTCGGCGTCGGCTTCGGCGCCTCGGGAGTGACGGTCAGGTCGGCGGTCCTGGTCACGCCCCCGCCGGAGACGGAGATCGTGACGACGGTCTGCGTGTTGACCGAGCTCGTAAAGACGTTGAAGCCGCCCGTCGTCGAGCCAGCGGGGATCATCACGCCATTGGGCACGGAGGCGACCGCCGGATTGCTGCTTGCGACCTGCAAGATCTGATCGGTGGACGAGGGCGACGCGACCGTAACGGTGGCGAACGAGCCGCCTCCCAACCCGGTTGTCGACGTTGGACTAAGCGTCAGCGATGAAGGTGGCTGCTGAGGCGTAAGCGTGACCTGCGCTTGCACGGACGCGCCGCCGTAGCTCGCCGTGACTGTAGCGGTTGTGTTTGTCGTGACAGCGCTCGACGGGATCGCGAACGAGGCAGAGAAACTGCCGGCCTCGACAAGCACCGATGTTGGTGGTGTCACAGACGGTGAGTTGCTGGTGAGAGTCACCAAAGCTCCGCCCGCAGGCGCCTGCCCATTAAGCATCACGATGCCCTGCGGCTGTGCACCGCCGCTGATGCTGCTCGGGGAGATCGTAAGCGACTTCAACGAGGGCGGCTGCAAGGTGAACTGCGCGGACGCGGAGCCGGAATTGAGGGTCGCCGTAAGCGTCACGGGCGTCGGTGCTGTCACCTGCCCTGCCTGCACCTGGAACTGCATCCACGCGGTGTTGCCGGGCATTGTTATCGTCGCCGGAACAGGAACGAGGCTCGGGTTCGAGCTATTGAGGGTGATAGTGGCGCCACCCGACGGTACTGCCGCCGTCAACTGCACCGCAACCGAGGTCATCTCGCCGCTGTAGAGCGGATCCTTGGCGAGCTTCACCGAGACGGGTACCGGCGGGGCTGAGCTGATGGTGAACGTGCCCGTCGCAGACCAGGCCGTCAACGCGGCGGTGGTGGGCGACGAATCCCCCTGAGCGGAGCGCACGCGCCAGAACTTCTTCCCCGAAGTAAGTGACAGAATCTCTCGCGTTGGACCGTTGAGCTGCGGGTCGTCCACCTCGATGGAGGTGAAAGCGGAGTCGCGCGCGATCTGAATTTCATACCCGCTCGGCTGTGGGTTGGCGACGTGCGTCCACTCAAGCGTAACCGGCAGCGTCAAGGTCGGGTTGTTCACTGGCGCGACGATCGAGGGTGGCGGAGGCAGTGGGTTGTTATAAAAGACTGAAAAAGAAATGACGTTCGACGGCGCGCTGAAAATGCCGTTTGCGTCCACGGCGAAGACTCGCGCAAAGTAATTGCCTTCAGGGTTCGCAATGGCGAACGAGAAGGTGGTGTCGGGAATGTTGTCGAACTGCCCGCGCGTGGACACCGGGAAGCTCGGGTCAGTCGAATACTGGAGTACGTAGGACGCAGCGTCCGGTACCGCGCTCCAGTTGAAAGTCATCACCTCCCACGGGTGGAAAGTAGAGTACCCCTTGGGCGGCCCGAGGCTGGGTGTGCCCGGCGAACCGGCGCCGGCTCCAGTGACCGTAAAGCTACGTGGCTGCGACCAGGCTCCTTGAGCGAACTCGCCGCTGACCGCCTGCACGCGCCAGAAATAGGCGCCGTCGGCAAGACCGCTGACCGTATCCTGCGTCGCTCCGTTAGTAGAAGATTGAATAAGCACCGACGTGAAGGCAGACGACGAGCTGACCTGCCAGTTATACGCAACGATCCCGGTTGGGTCGCTGGACGCCGTCCATGAGATCGTGAACGGCTGGGTGACGACCTCGCCATCCGCCGGAGAGATTGGCGATGGTGCCGCCGGAGCGGCCACGGCGCCCCGGCCAGTGGCACTGAGATATAACAGGAGACTAAATAATAGCGTGAGAGACCAGCGGACAGACGTTCGGCACTTCATAAAATATCCCCCTAGGATTTAGATAGTCACACTCCCTTGACTTCTCCTTTACAGAGCCATTGTGTGGATGAAAAATACATTCTTCGTCACGAACAACTTTATTTTTATGGATTAGGATCCCTAAAGGAAAACTGGAAACCGTAACACGGATTTCCATCGACAAAATCCGAGATTTATCCGTGTAATCCGCGGTTAATAGTCCACTCTTGGTCACGCCTCGCACCGTTCCACTCGGACCTATTGCCATTCCAGGAGGAATAGCTATCACTCCGAATGGCGCCTTCGCGTATGTGACTAATTTTGAGTTCGGATTCTCAGACGTATCGGTAATAGACACGACAACCAACACTGTGATTGCCACGATACTCGTGGGATTTGGTGCGGGTTCGGTAGCGGTCACCCCGAATGGCACCTTCGCCTACGTGGGAAATTTATTTAGCGGCCAGATATCGGTAATCAATACGGCAACCAATACGGTCATTACCAACATACCGGTTGGCGGCTTCCTGGGTGGAATGGACATCACACCGAATGGAGCCTTTGCCTACGTAGCGCAGAACACTGGCAATACGGTCGCGATCATAGACACGACAACAAACATCGTGACCGCCGCCGTGCCGGTCGGAGAGAGTCCCTATTTATAGCTTTTTCGAAAACACAATCTCCTCAAGACCAGATCGCATCGCTCATTGCTCAGGTCGAAGCACTGATCGCGGGTGGCACGCTCTCGCAAAACTAGGGTGATGGTTTGATCGACAAGCTGAACCAGATCCGTCTCAAGCTAGATAACGATCAAACGGACGTAGCCTGCAACCAACTTAGTTCGTTTATCAGTCAGGTCAACGCTTTCATCAACAGCCGCACACTCACTCAAACACAGGGCCAGTCGCTGATCAATGCAGCTAACGCGTTAAAAACCAGCCTCGGCTGTTAACTTCATGGCCGCAAATCATCCGCGTGAATCTGCGGCCTGTTTAAGAGAACTCATATGGAGCGGGCGACGGGATTCGAACCCGCAACCCTCAGCTTGGGAAGCTGATGCGCTACCGTTGCGCCACACCCGCTCAAGAAGGTGAGAAGAAGATAGTTAAGGATCTGATCCGTGTCAATCCGCGTCCTCAGTCTGCGTTAATCCGCGTTGAGGTAACTCGCGATTAAGTCGTCCCAACGGCCCTGTGACTTGAGAATCAGCTCTATCACTTCACGAACTGCGCCGAAACCACCCGCAGCTTTCGTCACGTAATGCGCCCGCTCGCGTGTCTCAAAAGCAGCATCTGCAACCGCGACACCGAGCCCCGATTGTACGATCAAAGGAATGTCGTTGAGATCATCACCGATGTAGGCGACTTCAGCGTTTGTCACGCCAGCCTGCGCTAATACATCGGCGAACGCCTGGACCTTGTTTTCATGTCCCTGGACGATAAACGACATGCCGAGGGTTCGCGTACGAGTCTCAACAGCGCTCGAGGTTCGGCCCGAGATGATCCCCGAGCGCAAACCGGCCCGGTGGAACAAAGCGATTCCGAGTCCGTCGCGTGTGTGAAAACCTTTCTGCTCTTCGCCGCTTTCGAAGATCCAGATGCGCCCGTCAGTCAACACACCGTCGCAATCCATCAAGAGTAGCTTGATGCGAGCGGCGCGTTGTTCGACTTCAGCGTTCATCGCACTTCGAAGAGCTCGATGCCGGAGAGTTTCCAGCCCGCCGGTGTTCGGGCAAGCATCAACACAGCCGTGCCGGAACCAACCGTGCCCAGCTTGCTTGCACGGATTTGCACGTCCGCGGCAACTAGGTTCGCGTTGAGCTGCTCGGTGCGCACGACTTTCGTCTCCCACGCTTCCGTGCCGATGCTGCCGTTGATAAAACGCACGAGCTCGCCCGAGATGATCCGCGATTCCAGCTCCGCTTTCTTGTTGCTGACGACTGCCTGCGAGAGCTGCGTGATAAACGCACGCGCGGTCTCGTCGACCGGCGGCGCACTGTTGGCTGCGGCTTCCGCACGAATTCGCGCCGCCCGCGCAGCCAGCGATGACGGGTAATCACGACTCGCCACCACGGCATCATTGAATCGTTTGACAGCTTCGGCAGCCTGGTTGCGCTTCATCGCAATCTCACCAAGACCGATGTTGGCCCACGCAACCGTCGCGGCAAACGGCAACGGCTCTTCGAGCGACGCACGAAAGAGTCGTTCCGCTTCTTCAACCCGGTTCTGGCCCAACAACGCACGCGCGAGGATGATCTGCGCGTCCTGAAAACGTGGCGCGGTTGCGAGCATCGCACGCGCGGTCGCTTCAGCCTTCGCAAAATCCTGAGCGCCGAGTTGTAGCGACGCCTCATTCAACGCAGCCGAAAGATCCTTGCCGCGCGGCACCATGTCATTTCCGTAATCGAGCTGCGGGTAAAGCTTGTCAGGATCGACTTCGACGCGAACTATCTTCGAAGTTGTTTTAAAAACTGCTTCGCCAAAGTTTTTCGCAGGCACTATCGCATCCGCTCGCACTTCCTGACCCTGCTCAGTCGTCGCCGCGACGGTAACAGTCACGTCGATCGAGCCGAGATTGCGTAGCGCTGACACCCACTCAGCATTACGCTGCACCGGCAAACCAACCATCAGATCCGTATCGACTACCTGCTCGAGCTGCTGGGCCAGCAGCGCCTTCAGACTTTCGCCACCGCGCATGACGAGTGCTTCACGTACGGAAGCAAGGTTGAAACCGTTCGGATCACTCTTGCCAGACTGAAGCGTCGCGCGCAAAACACCCATCAACTCCTGATGGCCCAAACGACGATCGACGAGGCGCCAGAACATCGCACCACGATTCGGCACTGAGGCAAAGTAAGTACTGTCGAGTTGGCTCGCCCGCGCGAGGGGGCCATCGCGCTGCGCGACTGTCGCGTAAGCAAGTCGCTGACGGTACAACTCCGACTTCACCGCATCGGCGCCAAACTGTTTTTCGAGAAACTGCGTCGCCAGAAAACGCACGAGCGCATCGCGCAACACACCGCCGCCCTCACCGCGAACAGGTGTTTGGCCGCCAACCCAGAGTCTTGCAACTGTTTCGGCCAGGGAGAGCGCCGTGGCAGCGTCGAGTTTTGGAAGACGTAGAGTATCCGCGTCGAACAGCACCGTGCCGGCGTCGCTGAATCCTGCACCACGACGCACTGCGACCAAACGTAACGTTGCCTCCGGTGCTGGTCCAAGTGCGGCTGCAAAAAAAGCACGCGCGGCAGCCGTGAACGCCATCAACGCTTCCGCGTGTTTGCGATCGTCCGCGCCCGCGCCTTTTTCGAGCATGACGATCACGCCTTTTGCGTCAGCGGCGCCTTCGAGTTTGTCCCAGTCGCCCTGAAGAAAGAACGGTTGTCCGTACAGTGACTGATCGAACGTGACTGAACCTGCTGCGCCGGCTTTCTCAACACCCGATGAGATCGCGTTTGGAATATTGACCGTCAAATGAAAGGGAGCCGTGTCAGCGCCGCGCACGGAGTAAGGCGTGTTCGGCATCGGATACCAGAAGGCCAACGGCAGAAACTGCGTTGCAATCGGACTGATCGCAGTGAGTCCGCTATTACTCTCAACTGGAAGCGAGTAAGTCACTGTCGCTGACACAGTCGCATTCGGAGCGACTGCTGCGGGAAATGTGATCTCGACTTGTTGCAAGTCGCCACGTGGTTCTGGTCTCTGTCTATAATTCGCAGCGGCGCCACCGACGGTCACCGATTTCACACTCGCTTTCGCATTGAGACGGAGTGTCAGCGTTCGACCTGGTCCATTGCCGACGTTCGTCGCGTTGATGGTCGCGACACCATTGAGCAAACGTTCGGTCTGCTGCACGCTCGCGTTCACATCAAACGAATTGACCTGCCAGATAACAGACGCTGGCGCCTGCGCGCCCGCCTGCATTGTCAGTAGACACAGCAGGAGCGCGAGTAAAAGAAGTGTTCTCATAGTTACGGATTAATCAGAACCGAGCGCGGTAGCGCCGGGTCAAACTCAGTCTTCTAGCGCGTTTGTTGCCGTTGACCCGGCGCTACCGCGCTCGGTTCTGTGCCGACTCGGCACTATTAACAAGCTGGTGAATATCGCGCAATATCAGGAGCAATGGCGCGAGACGCTCAAGCGGCAATGCATTCGGTCCGTCTGACAACGCTTTCGCCGGGTTGTCGTGGACTTCCATAAACACGGCATCGACGCCACACGCAACTCCTGCACGCGCCAGCGGTTCGATGTACTCCGATTGTCCGCCCGTTGCATGACCCAAGCCACCCGGCAGTTGCAACGAATGCGTGACGTCAAAAACTACGGGCACGCCAAATTCGCGCATGATCGGAAACGAGCGCATATCGACCACGAGGTTGTGATAACCAAAACTCGCGCCACGTTCCGTCAGCAGCAGTTTCTCACAACCAACTTCGCGAGCTTTATCCACGATGTTGCGCGCGTCCTCCGGCGCAAGAAACTGGCCTTTTTTAACGTTGACGGCCTTCCCCGATTTCGCGGCGGCGACAATCAGATCAGTTTGCCGAGAGAGAAATGCTGGTATCTGAAGCACATCGACAACTTCAGCAACGCGCTCGACCTGCGAAACGTCGTGAATGTCAGTGAGCACAGGCACATCGACTTCTTCCCTCACCCGTTGCAGAACTTCGAGACCGGCGTCCATGCCGAGGCCGCGAAAGCTCTTGATTGACGATCGGTTCGCTTTATCGAATGACGATTTGAAGACGTAGTCGAGGCCCGCGGCCTGGGCGCGATCGCGGCACTCGCGTGCCATCATCAGCGCGTGCTCGGGTGATTCAACCACGCAGGGCCCGGCGATGATCGTGAGCCGGCCGTCGCCAAACGTGGCTTTGCCGACAGAGAAAGATTTAGACATAGAGATCACGAGGAAGAGTTATCCACAGATTACACAGATCACACAGAAAGAAACAATCAGTGCAATCTGAGTAATCTGTGGATAACTTCTTCCGTAAAATCAAAGCCCGAGTATACGCTTGACCTTGTCCAGAAATGAACTGGGCTGGGGTGATTTTTCGATATCAGGGGCAGGCTTCTCATCAATTTTACTACCCAAGACTTTGATCTCATTCGATCCCGAGCTGAGCGCGCGCTTCTCACGTAGCCGCGAGATGTCGACCACTAAACGGCCTGACGGCGACTCGACACCGGAATCACGCACCATCTCAATGTCAGGCGCGCTCGTCACAGCGTTATGCTCCAGGCCCAGCCTCTCAGCAGTCTCGAGTAGCTCACGTCGAAACTCACCCGCATTCGCAGGTCGATCCGCAGGCTGTTTTTCAAGCGCATGCAAAACGTCGTGCTCGACGTCTTCAGGAATCGCCGCAACCACTTCGCGCGGCGGGTGTGGTGGATTGTTCGCATGTTTCTCCGCGATCTCCGCGGGCGTCGAGCCGGAGAATGGAACCATGCCGGTCAACATCTCATAAAGAATCACGCCGAGACTGTAAACGTCCGCGGCGGCAGTCAAATCGTTGCCGTGGTGTTGCTCGGGCGACATGTAACGCGGCGTGCCGATGATGGAGTTGGTATGGGCCAACGCTGTCGCGTCTTCATCATCGTCGGCGGAAAACGTCGCGATGCCGAAGTCGAGCACTTTCACGACAGCGGGTTGATCCGCGCTCTGGGTGACGAGGATATTCGCCGGTTTCAGATCGCGATGGATGATGCCCGCATCGTGAGCAGCGGCGACTGCGTCGGAAGCCTGTAGCATGATCGAGATGGCGCGCGCGGTTTCGAGTGGCGCTTCGCGGTCGAGAATCTCTCGCAGCGTGCGGCCTTCGAGCAGCTCCATGACGATGTAAATAACGCCTTCTGAACTTTGTCCGAAGTCGGTCACTGAAACCGCGTTCGGATGACGCAGCTTCACAGCAGCCCGAGCTTCAGTTTGAAAGCGAACTCTCGCTGCCTCGTCTTCGACCAGTCGCTGATGCAGAAACTTGATCGCTACCGGACGGTCCATCGACAGGTGACGCGCACGATACACCGCACCCATTCCGCCGGCGCCGAGAGGTTCCTCAATAAGATACTTCTCATCGAGCGTCCGGCCTACAAACGAGTCCGTTGCAGACGATGTCCTTTGAGCGTCTATCATTTACTTGAAGTGAGGTCTTCTGGGCAGTGCCACCAAAAAGCAATTTTGTGCCTTTTCGTGGCTAAAAAATTTTCCTTTGTGCCTTTTCGGGGCCTCAGTCGCCGCTGGTGGCGGTCAATCGCTCATGCACCACCAGATCGACTTCTCCATTCTTCTCCATTGAGGTCTCAGAGTGCAAACGATTTTCGTACGCGGCGCGCACAAAAGATGCGAACAACGGATGAGCGTTGAGCGGCTGCGACTTGTATTCAGGGTGAAACTGGCAACCGATAAACCACGGATGAATGTCGCGCGACAGCTCGATCATCTCGATAAACTTGCCATCCGGCGACACGCCGCTAAACACCAAACCTTCACTTTCGAGCCGCTGGCGATACTCGGGATTAAACTCGTAACGATGTCGATGCCGCTCGCTGATCTCGTCAGCGCCGCCATAAACTTCCTGGACCAACGAGCCGGGCGCGAGCCGGCAGGGCCACGCGCCGAGTCGCATCGTGCCGCCTAACTCTTCGACGTCCACGAGATCTCGCAATTTAAAAATAACCGGATGCGGTGTTTCCAGATCGAATTCAGTCGAATCAGCGTCTTTCAGCTCACAAACATTCCGAGCATACTCGATACACGCGGTCTGCATTCCCAGACAGATGCCGAAGTACGGCGTGCGCGTCTTACGCGCGTAGTAGATCGCGCGAATCATCCCGGCGACGCCGCGCTTGCCGAAACCGCCGGGCACGAGGATCGCATCGAAGTCGCGCAAACGATCTTCGTAATTATCGTCGTCCATCAACTCTTCCGACTCGATCCATTTCACATCGACGCGCAGATTGTTAGAGACACCGCCGTGCGTGAGTGCTTCGCGCAAAGACTTATACGAGTCTTCAAGCTCAACATACTTACCGACAATCGCGATCTTAGTTCCACCACCAGACGGCTCGCGAATCGTCGCTACGAGGTTGCGCCACTCCGCCAGATCTGCTTGCGGCGCCTGCGCTTCGAGTCCGAGTAGCGAGACGATCAAATCGTCGAGTGCCTGCTCGTGAAAGGCGAGCGGAACGTCGTAGATCGTATCGACGTCCTGCGCACTGATCACAGCGGATTCTTTCACGTTACAAAACAGCGCGATCTTACCGCGCAGCTCGCGAGACAGAGGCTTTTCCGAGCGACACAGAAGGATATCGGGCGCGATACCAATCTCGCGCAGGTCGCGTACTGAGTGTTGCGTGGGTTTGGTCTTCAGCTCACCGGCGGCGGCGATGTAGGGCACGAGCGTGACGTGAACAAAGAGCGCGTTGCCCGTGCCTTCTTCGTTACCCATCTGGCGAATGGCTTCGAGAAACGGCAAGGATTCGATGTCGCCGACAGTGCCGCCAATCTCGACGATGATCACATCACGTTTGTCGTTCTCAGCAACCTTACGAACGGCAGCTTTGATCTCGTTGGTGATATGCGGAATGACCTGGATCGTCTTGCCGAGATAATCGCCCCGACGCTCTTTGTCAATCACTGACAGGTAAATTCTTCCGGTGGTCCAGTTGTTGGCTTGTGAGAGATGCGCGTGGGTGAAGCGTTCGTAGTGGCCCAGGTCGAGATCGGTTTCCGCGCCGTCGTCTGTGACGAACACTTCGCCGTGTTGAAAAGGCGACATCGTTCCGGGATCCACGTTGATGTATGGATCGAGTTTGATTAGCGCTACACGCAAGCCGCGACTCTCGAGCAAACATCCGATTGACGACGCGGCCAGGCCTTTGCCCAGGCTCGAAACCACACCACCAGTAACGAAGATATATTTAGGCATCGGGTTCTCCATTGGTTCCCTGTTGATCAGCGCCGTGACCAGCTTCCGGAGGTTCTCCGGATCCCTGCTCGCCGTCGTAACGTCCCTGTTTCAAATCTTCCTGTGCGATAACCGCTTTCTCAACTGCGGGATCGAGTGCTTTTTGTAGTCCCACCAGACTGGCGCCGATCAGGCCCGGTCCTTCCTGCGCGCGCCGCTCAAATTCCTCGGTGGTTATCTCGTAGGGCTTGGTCAGTTGTGACAAACCGAACAGCCCGCATAAAACGAGGAACGCGATGATGGCTAATCCGATCCAGTCGCTCATATTGTTGCGGCTACCAGCTCTCTAACTCGTTCGAGATCTTCAGCAGTATCGACTCCGGTTGAAGCTGCGCAGGCAGCAACCACTCTGATCTTCACACCGTGGGCCAACGCGCGCAGTTGTTCGAGTGCTTCAATCTTTTCAAGCTGTGACTGCGGCCAGTTCGTAAACTCCAGCAGCACGTTTCTGCGATAGACGTAAAGTCCTGTGTGCTTGCGAAAGAGTTTTCTCAGCTCGGGTTCATTCTCCCACGCCGAGGGTAATGATCCATAGCTTTTTACAGCATCGCGGGGATAAGGAACAGGCGAACGCGAAAAATAGACCGCGTTCTCATCTTCGTCTAAGACTACCTTCACGAGATCCGGGTTCAGCAGATCGCCGATCGTCTCGATTGGCTCCCACGTTGTTACGATTCCGGCGCCGTCGTGTTTCGAAATCTCAGCCGCCATCGTATCGACTGCGCGTTCGATTGTCGCGGGTGAAATGAGTGGCTCGTCGCCCTGGACGTTAACGATAATCTCAGCGTCCGGGATTTGCGCTGCAACTTCGGCGACGCGATCGGTACCGCTGGTGTGATGTGCGGCCGTCAAAACGGCTTCAATGCCACGTGCCTGGACCGCATCCACGATCTGTTGACTGTCGGTTGCCACGACGACACGGTCTACGTTTCGTGCTGCGCGCGCGCGTTCCGCGACCCAGCAGACCATGGGTTTCCCAGCAATATCGATGAGAGCTTTTCCCGGTAAACGTGTTGATGCGAGGCGGGCTGGGATGATGGCAACCGTGTGATTCACGGGGCCACAGATTAACATGGATTAGACGGATCATAAAATGGATCTTTGCTGATCCGCGTAAATCGCTTTTACGATCCGTTATCCGCGTTACTTTTTCCGTGTCCTCGCGGCCTTTTTCGCGGAACGAGAACGCGATGCCGCCGAACGCTTCTTCGCGGCTTTGCGGGCCTGGCTCGATAACGCTTCTTTCGAGGCGGCGCTACGTCCTTCTTTCTTGAGCGCTTTGCGCGTCGCACGTGAGCGCTTGGCCGAAGGCTTCTTTCCGGCTTTCTTCAGATCGCGCTTAGCCTGTTCTTTTGTTTCTTCGGAAGCGTTCTCCGATGGCGGCAGCTCAACACCAGCACGCCGCGCTTTCGCGAGTCCGATCGCAATGGCCTGTTTGGTTGAGCGCGCGCCGTGCTTACCCTCACGAATATGTTCGATCTCTTCTCTTACAAACTCACCCGCCTGGGTACTCGGCGCTTTGCCCTCTCGTTTATCCTTCCGCGCTCGTTTAAGTGTCTCTTTTTCCGGCATCTACACTACCCCTCTGACCGAGCTTGATACGCACTCACATCGTTTTGGGATAAGCAGCAAAGCCTATACCTGCGGTCTTAGATTTGCCGCGGTGGCATTACAAACACCGGATGAAACACTTAGTTGGTTGGGAGGAGTAGTAATGGAGCAATCACAGAAAACTGGTAAGAAATCGGATGCACAAAAATTAGACCGAGCGCGTGAGGGTTACGATCCACTACCGGCATCAAACCCGGTAGCCGGCGCGTTTGGTGAGCACAAGCCAGACCGGACCAGCGATCAAGACGCGTCGCTGGACCATTACACAGACAAGCAGCGAAAAGAATAGTTGAGCCGTGACACTCACGGAACCGAGCGCGGTAGCGCCGGGTCAATTTCATTCAAAAGTCTGATGATGGAAATTGACCCGGCGCTATCGCGCTCGGTTCTGTTAACTCACCGCGGCATTGAGAGCGGCTGAGACCGGGCGGCCCTGTGGATATGGAATCGGAATGCGCGCGCAGATCGCAGTCCCTAAATCAGGCGCCGAATCAATCGTGATTGAGCCACCTACGGCTTGCACTCGCTCCTCCATACTGCGTAACCCGAGCGTCGCGGCACCGGTCCGCAATGCTTTCATGTCAAAGCCGGCGCCGTCATCTGAAATCAACAGAATCAAATCCTGCCCTACCCTTTCGAGCACAACTGAAATATGACTCGCCCGCGCGTGTCGCGCCACATTTGTCACCGCTTCCTGCACGATGCGGAAGCATGCCGTCTCCAGCTCTGAAGAAAAACGATCGTCCTCACCGAGCGAATGCGTCGTAAACTTCGCACGCGCTCCACAATTCTTCGCCTGTCGATCGAGATACCAGCGCACAGCGACAACCAGCCCAAAGTCGTCCAACAACAGCGGCCGCAGATCCACAGACAGATCTCTCACCTGATCGACAGCTTCGTCAATAACCTTCATGTTGTCGTCGATCGACGAAAGTATCTCCGGTGCGCTGCACTTCTGCCGCAACGCGTGCAAATTCATCTTCACTGCGGTCAGAATCTGGCCCACCTGGTCGTGTAGCTCGCGCGACATGCGACGCCGTTCGCTTTCCTGAGCTTCAATTAAACGCCGCGAATACGTCCGCGCCGCAGCCTGCACTCGCTTCCGTTCAGAAACGTCGCGCATACAACCTTGCACACCGACCGGCTCACCATCCGCAAAGATCAACCTGCTACTGATCTCCACTGGAACCTTGCGTCCATGCTTCGTGCAGATCTCAGTTTCGTAAGTCGTCTCGGAAGGCTCTTCTCCTTTTCTGCCAAGATGACCCCGAACATGGCTCTCATATTCCGGATTGAGAAAAATAGAAAAGTGCTGGCCAATGAGCTCTTCACGCGTGTAGCCGGAGAGACGTTCAGCAGCGCGATTGACAGACGTGTAGCAACCGCTCATGTCGTGTACGTAAAGCGCGTCTTTTGAATTCTCAAACAGCTCCCGGTAACGCTCTTCACTTTCACGCAAGGCCTGTTCTGCCTGTTTACGCTCTGTGATATCTCGCGCGGTGCCTTCGTAGTACAAGATCTTTCCGGCTTCATCACGCACGGCGCGTGCGTTTACACAAAGCCAGATTCTGCTGCCGTCTTTGCGAAACGTCTCGTGCTCGAAATCACGAACAACGCCGTGCTTCTCGATCAGTCGTTTGAACTCCTCTCGACGCGCCGGATCGACATAGATCTCGCGTGAAATATCGCGGCACGAGCGGATCAACTCGCGCGCCGACTTGAATCCATGGATCCGCGCCAACGCCGGGTTCGCCATCAGGTAATATCCTTCGGGAGTCGATTGAAAGATACCCTCACTGACGTTTTCGAAAATCCGGCGATATTTGCGTTCGGCAGCCAGGCGTGCTTCTTTTTGTTTAAGCAGTTCCTGGGTCTGGTCTTGCTTGAGCTCAGCCCGATTTTCGGTGGCGTGGACAGACGGCTGAACTCTTCGCCTCTCTCTCATACTTGGACCTCCAGGAGTTAAAGGAATCAGTTAAGAGAAACGGCCAATCACGCAGCGAGACGCATCTGGGCGGGAGCGACTTTTGCGCGAAGTTGTGCTAAAGAGTTGCGTGGGAACACGGGGCGATCGTGCCAACCAGGCACTCAGTTGAACGAATGCTTGCGCGGATTCTAATCCCGAATTTTTCGTCGCGCAACAGAATTTAAGATTACGGATTTTCCGTCACAAACTTCGGCGCATAGGTGTTATAACTTTGAAACTGAATTCTCGAACTTCCCGGAGGTCTCTCATGCCAAGAACTGTTTGGAACCGCTTCTTTATCGGTACGGCCTTAATTACCAGCTTCGCGCTCCTGATCTGGATTGCGGGCACGAAGGTCACCGCCCAAAACACCACAACGGGCGACTGGACCGCTCATATTTCCTCGAAAGATTCAAAACTCCAGTTGAATCTTGAACGTCGCAGTGGCAAATCCGGCCGGAACCAAATGGGAGAGAGCTTTGAGTTTTCGGAATTGCAGGGTCTGACACGCGAACAGGTGCAAAATGGCGGTCCGGTGAGTTTTAGTCTCGTGCGGGAAGCCGGCAGAATCGATATGGAAGGCAGTTTCCAAAACGGGCGCGGCTCGGGCACATTTCGCTTTACTCCAAATCTCGCCTTCATATCGGCAATGAAGAGCCGCGGTTTCGACTTCGAACAATCGTCAAACATTCCCAATCTGGATTCAGACGACCGTCTGTTCGCAGCCACAGCACTCAACGTAACAGTCGCACTCGCCGATGACCTGAACTCCGCCGGCTTCGGGAAACTCCAAACCGAGGACCTTTTCAAAGCCGCGATCTTCAAAATCAACTCGCAGTTTATGCGTGAGATGAAAGCGAGTGGATTTCAAAACCTCGGCATGGAAGACCTCGTGAAAGCGCGCATCTTCAAGATCGATGCGGACTTTGTGCGCCAGGTAAGTCAGATGGGTTTTGACAAGGAGCCTTTCGAGAGCCTCGTGAAGATGCAGATTTTCAAAGTCACGCCCGAGTTTGTCACAGAGATGCGCAACGAAGGACTGACGAATCTTGAGATCGAAGATTTAGTGAAGCTGCGGATCTTCAATATCGATACTGACTTCATTCGGGCCGCAAAGGCTGACGGCGTACCGCTCAAAGTCGAACGACTGGTGCAAAGGAAAATCGGCGTCGCGCGCAAATACTAAAACAGAATAGCCGCGGATAAACGCAGATGAACGCCGAGCAAGACTTGTTCTTCTGATCGGCGTTCATCTGCGTTTATCCGCGGCGAACTCTATAGACGCAGCGGCTGTCGCCTTTGATGATGTGTTCGGCGCGTTCGACACTAACACCTGGTCCGAGGACAGATCGGAACAGATCGAGCTCGGTCGAACAAAACCCCTGACACGTATTTGCCGCCGCGCAAATTGGACAATGATTCTCAACCAGTAGAAAACTTCCGTCGTCTTCCCGTCTGACCTCAGCCATGTAGCCTTCTTCAGTCCTGACCTTTGCCAGTTTGGCCAGCTTTTGATCGAGTGAGTCCCGCGGCTTGATTCGTTTGCTGTAATCAACTCTTTGCCGGGCGCAGCGCGACGTCAACACACGCTCGAGTCCCTCTTCGCCAAACGCATCCTTGACCGAGTCGATCAACGCCACGCTCAGCTCCGCATAAGCCTCGGGAAACAAGTGATCCGCTTCACGTGTGAGTCGCCAGAACTTCGCTGGACGACCGATCGGCACCGGTCGCTCCTCCGAGGCCACGAGCCCTTCGCGCTGCAAGGCATAGAGGTGCTGACGAACCGCCATCGCCGTCAGCCCGAGCCACTGCGCGAGTTGCGCCGAATCGATAGGTCCCTCGGTTTTCAGCAGTTTGGTGATGGCGCGACGAGTCTTTCGCTCGCCCGGCGCCTGCACTCCAGCACTCATGGTAACCATTTCTAAAGAACTCTCTTTACAAAGTCAATAGCCGGTGCTAACCTTCCGACTTAGTAAAGGAGAAGCTTTAGAAAGTAGGTTACCGGCCATGACAGATCCTTTTTCAGGTTTGCGAGTCGCGATCACGGGCGGTACGTCCGGACTCGGACTCGCCATCGTTCGTGAACTGGTCAAAAGAGGCGCGCGCGTAGCATTTGTCGCACGTACGCCCGAACGCGTCGAACAAGTCGCGCGGGAGAATCCGGGCGCGCACGGCATCGCCGGCGACGTCTCGGTGAAGGAAGACATCTACCCGATCGCGATTCAAATCACAGGCGAGCTTGGCGGGCTCGACGTCCTGATCAACAACGCTTCCGATCTTGGTCCAACACCGCTGCCGCTGCTTTCTGACACGGAATGTGAGGATCTCGAACGAGTGTTTGCGACCAACTTGTTTGGTCCATTCAGGTTAACGAAAGCACTCATTGGCGCGCTGGCTGTATCTGCACGGGAAGATCGCGGCGCAGTCGTGCTCAACGTCTCGAGTGATGCAGCAGTTAACGCGTATCCCGGTTGGGGCTCGTACGGTTCGAGCAAAGCAGCGCTTCAGCATATGAGCCGCATTTGGAATGAAGAGCACGCGGCTGAAGGCGTCCGCTTTCTTTCACTCGATCCGGGTGACATGGATACGCCGATGCACGCGGCTGCGATACCGGATGCAGACTCGGCGACACTCAAACGTCCCGAACAATCGGCACATGAGTTTCTGGAAGCAATAGCAGCAGATCTTACGGATAAAAGACATGATAGCCGCTGATTCAGCAGTGCAACGTCCGACGGACGCGAAGCTTCTCGTCGTTGATTCACAACGTAACTTGATTCACGTTCCGCGCACAGCGTTCGTCGAGTTCCTGAGACCGAACGATCTCGTCATCGCAAACGACGCCGCGACACTACCCGCAAGTCTCACCGGTATACACCAGCAAACTGGAGAAACTGTTGAAGTGCGACTCGCAGGACGGCGATCGTTGAGTCCGATGGACGTCAAGAGTTTCAGCGCGCTCGTCTTCGGCGCAGGAGACTTTCACCTGCGCACTGAAGATCGACCGCTGCCGCCAACATTGCAACCTGGCGATACCCTCGTCCTTGGTCCATTGCGCGCGACCGTGGAAGCACAGCTCGGCCATCCGCGACTCGTTTCCCTTCTCTTCGACGGCGCCCCGGATCAGATCTGGGCTGGTCTCGCGAGTCATGGCAAGCCGATCCAGTACGCGCACGTGCAAACGTCGCTGAAATTGTGGGATGTCTGGACGCGAATCGCGAGCACCCCGGTGGCTTTCGAGCCGCCTTCCGCCAGTTTCATTCTTGATTGGCACGTGCTCAGCGGCATTCACGAACATCGCGCAGCCTTCGCGACGATCACTCACGCCGCGGGCATTTCGTCCACGGGCGACGAAGATCTCGATCGCCTCTTGCCCTTCGACGAGCCGTATCACATTCCGGAAGCGACTGCGAACGCCGTTGCACTCACGCGCAAGCGAAGTGGTCGAGTAATCGCGGTAGGCACAACTGTCGTGCGCGCACTCGAAGCAGCCGCGACTGATGATGCTCACTTGCGCAGTGGCGCTGGTGTGGCGAAAGGTAAAATCGGTCCAACGACACGATTGCGTGTAGTGGACGCAATCCTCTCCGGCACACACGAGCCCGGCACGAGTCATTACGAGCTCCTGCGCGCATTCCTCGAAGACTCAACCCTCGAACGCGCCACAGATGAATTGATCTCTCACAACTACAAAACTCACGAATTCGGCGACTCAGTATTGATCCTGTAGATCGTAGGAAAGAACGACTCCAATGGAAAGAACAAGTCAGGAAGAGGGGCTTGCCCCCGCTCGTCCAGTCCAAGCAACGGCGGGGGCAAGCCCCTCTTCCTGACTTGTTCTTTTTCCACGGCCTCCAGGATACTAGCGTGACTATGAACACACCCCGATTCATTTTCACGCTTCTTATATCCTTATTAATCACTGCCCCCATCAACGCGCAAACAATTCGCGAACAGGACATCCGCGCCGAGCTCGGCTTTCTCGCGAGCGACGCAATGCAGGGTCGCGGCAGTGGCACTGTCTTCGAACGCATCGCCGCTGAATACATCGGCTCGCAATTTCAACAGTTCGGTCTCGAACCCGGCGGCGACACCGACAGCGCCGGCAACAAGAGCTTCGTCCAGCGCGTGCCCATTCAGACTGCTCCCTCAGGCGCGACCTGGAACGTCATCGGGGTGCTGCGCGGCACGGATCCACGCGAAGCGATCATGCTCAGCGCTCATCTGGACCACCTCGGCATGAACGATACGGCGCCCGGCGACGATAAGATCTTCAACGGCGCTGACGACGACGCCTCGGGTAGTGTCGCCGTGCTGGAGCTCGCGCGCGCACTTGCAACAGGCAAACGACCACGCCGCACGATCTACTTTGTCTGCTTCGGTAGCGAGGAGCGTCGCGGCCTCGGCTCACGACACTTCATCGACAACCCACCAGTTCCGCTCACGCAGATAGTTGCGGATTTGCAGTTTGAAATGCTGGGTCGTCCCGATTCGAAAGTCGCAGCCGGCACGTTGTGGCTAACAGGCTTCGAGCGTTCCAACCTTGGCCCAGAGCTGGCGAAACAGGGAGCTGCCCTCGTCGCCGATCCGCATCCCGAACAACGCTTCTTCCAACGCTCCGATAACTTCCCACTCGCTTTGCGCGGCGTGATTGCACACACGATCTCCAGCTTCGGCTTGCACACCGACTATCATCGTGTGAGTGATGACATATCCAAGATCGATTTCCCGTTTATGACGCGCTCGATCAACTCGCTCGTGCGGCCGATTCACTGGCTCGCAAATTCCGACTTCCGTCCCGAGTGGCTACCGGGCCAGGCGCCCAGTCGCTAAGCTATGCAACCAAGGTTCTTCACTTCGGCCGAAAAATTTCGCCATTGGCTTGAGCGAAACCACAATAGCGCAACTGAGCTGCTGCTCGGTTTTCACAAAAAATCGTCCGGAAAGAAAAGTCTTACGTATGCAGAAGCTTTGGACGAAGCCCTCTGCTTCGGATGGATCGACGGCGTACGCAAGAACCTGAACGAAACGAGCTACACGATTCGTTTCACGCCGCGAAAGCCAACCAGCATCTGGAGCCTTGTTAACGTAAACCACGTTGAGCGCTTGCAAAAAGAAGGACGCATGCATGCCGCGGGGCTCGCGGCCTACGAGCGCCGCGCTCCGGAGCGCACTGGCATCTACTCATTCGAAAACCGTCCGCGTGAGCTTTCTCCGGAGTATGAGAAAGCCTTTCGCCAAAACAAAGCTGCGTGGAAGTTCTTTCAGGAGCAACCGCCTGGATATAAGAGACTGATGATCTTCCGCACCATGAGCGCAAAGAGAGAAGAAACGCGGCTGCGCCGTCTGAAACAGTTGATCGAGAGCTCTGAAAAAGGCGTAAGAATGGGAATAGAGAAGTCCAATGCCTGATCTGCTCGTAAACCTTTTGAAGCTACCGCCACTCGAAGACGCACAAGGATTCATCGTGCGTCACGCGCAACCGTTTGAGCTGTCGCAGGTGCGCAGGTTTGTCGCGGAAAACTTCTCAGCGCAGTGGGCCGACGAGATCTCCGTCGGCTTTGCACGCCAACCGATCCCGGTTTACATCGCGACGATCGATCGCGAGCTCGCCGGCTTCGCCGCTTACGAATGCACGCGGCGCGGGTTTTTCGGTCCCACCGGAGTGTCGCAAGCGGCGCGCGGAAAAGGAATCGGAAAGTCGCTGCTGCTCGCTTGTCTCTGGTCGTTGCGCGAAATGGGATACGTCTACGGAATCATCGGCGCGGCGGGTCCGGTGCGCTTTTACCAGAAGACGGTCGATGCGATTATTATTCCTGATAGCGAACCCGGCATTTATACGGACATGCTGAAGGCAAAGAATGAATAACGCAGAAGCAATTCCAGCGAAGAAACGTACCCGCGCGAGCGGACCGATTCCGCCCGGTCCGAAAGGTTCATTGATCATGGGCGTGATGCGCGATTTCAATCGCGACACGCTCGAATTCGTGACGCGTTGCCGTGATTACGGCGATGTTGTTCGCACACGATTTCTCTGGATTCACGCTTACTTTCTTTACAACCCGCGCGATATCGAGTCGCTCCTGGTGACGAACGCCAAGAGCTACCGCAAAGCCCGGTCACTGCGCTCGCCATTTTTCTATCGTCTCGTTGGCAATGGCCTGGTGACGAGTGAAGGTGATTTCTGGCGGCGTCAGCGGCGCCTCGCACAACCCGCATTTCACCGCCAGCGGATCAGCTCGTACGGCGATGTGATGGTCCAGTACGCGGAGCGTGCGATAGCCGGATGGAAGAATGGTGAACATCGCGATATCGCGCGCGACATGAACCGGCTCACACTCGAGGTCGTCGTCAAAACCCTCTTCAATTCAGACGTTTCCAACGACGCAGATCATGTCGGCGCAATCCTGACGAGTCTCGTGAAGCCGTTCGCATCGCAGGCGACGCTGAAATGGATCCTCGACAATCGACTGCCGACACCGGGACATCGCAGTTATTTCAACTCCGTCAGTGAAATCGACCGCATTGTTTATCGAATCATCGCGGAGCGTCGCGCGAGTGGTGATGACGAAGGCGATCTGTTGTCGATGCTGCTTCAGGCACAGGACGACGACGGCAGCCAGATGAGCGATCAGCAATTGCGTGATGAAGTGATGACGTTGTTTCTCGCGGGCCATGAGACGACGGCGCTTTCTTTGTCATGGAGCTGGTATCTGCTGGCGACGCATCCCGAGGCCGAGCATAAGTTTCATGCGGAGCTTGCCGAAGTGCTGGGCGGAAGAGCGCCGGATGTTTCGGACCTGCCGAAACTGAAATACACGGAGATGATCGCGAAGGAAACGATGCGGCTTTACCCGCCTGCATACGCGGTTGGCCGGGAGGCGCTTGAAGAGACGGAGATTGGCGGCTATCGCGTGCCGAAAAATACGCAGCTTTTTGCGTTTCAGTGGGTAACTCACCGCGATCCCCGCTACTTCGACGAGCCTGGTGCATTCAAGCCCGAAAGATGGACCAACGGTGATCCGGCCCCGAAGTATGCTTACTTCCCTTTCGGCGCCGGGCCACGGCAGTGTATCGGAAACTATTTCGCGATGATGGAGGTCGTGTTGTTGCTCGCGACGATCGGGCAACGGTTCAGATTCAAGCTCGATCCGGAGCACAAGGTTGAGGTTTTGCCTGTCCTTTCCCTTCGACCGCGCGATGGCATTAAGGCAATTATTGAAACGCGGATTTAACGGATTGCCTGCACGATCCTTCCCCATTCTTCAAGCGTCAAAGTCTCCGCGCGCCGTTGCAGCTCCACGTTGGCTTTGCAGAGAACAATGCTCGCGCCCCCGTTCCGCTTTAATAGCTCCTGCAAACGCCCAGACGTATGCCGCATATTATTGAGTATCGTCTTCCTCTTCTGCGCAAAACCGGCACTCACGACCTCCCATAAGAGGCCCTCATCCGTACTTTCCGTGTTAATCCGCGTTCTAAGTTTCAACCGCATCACGCTACTCCATACTTTAGGCGGCGGCCGAAACGCACCCGGTGCGACGTCAAACAGTTTCTCAGCTTCGCAGTAAGCTTCGACGAGCACTGAGATGAATCCGCGATCGGATGTTCCGGCAGGCGCGAGTAGTCGCTCGACAACTTCGCGCTGTAGCATCAAAACCATCTCGTCGATGCACGCACCCTGCGCGATGAGTCGTTGCACGATCGCTGTTGAGATGTTGTAGGGAAGATTGGCTACGAGACGCGCGGAACGGGCAGGCAGGATCTCTTTGCAGAAATCCACCGTCAATGCATCAGCCATAACGAGCTTGAAATTACCGAAGCCACCGAAACGTTCCTGCAAGAGTGGTGCGAGCTTGTTGTCGAATTCAATAGCGATCAAACGGCCTGCGCGTTCAACGAGTACAGACGTGAGCGCACCTGTGCCTGGTCCAATCTCGACGATTGTTTCGTCCGATTTGGGACCGAGTGCGTCGATTATGCGATGAATTGTGCGCTGGTCACGGAGGAAGTGTTGGCCCAGGCGCTTGGAGGGATAAGGCTCGGGGCCTTCATCCTTCATCCGTCGGAGATCCTTTGGCGCTGCCTGGATAGCCGGTGACTTCGATGTCTTTTCCGCGCTGGACTACGTTTACTCTTTCGAGCTCGAGTGCGTCAGCCATTGCCTCAACACCCTGGCCACCGACAGCGCTCGGAGCCTCAGTGCCGCCGATGATCTTCGGCGCGATGAAGAACGTGACTTTGTTAACAAGGCCGGCCTCGAGAAACTCGCCTGCGACCGTCGATCCGCCTTCGACCAAAACACTCTGCAGCGAGCGGCTACCCAACTCACGCAGTACGCCGCAGAGATCATGGTGATTCGAGTTTACGATCTCGACGCCTTGTGCTCGCAGCGCTGCGGTACCCGGCGACTCCGGATCACCAAACACGATAACGGGCGCTTCCGAAGTGGTTGTGGCTAATCGTGATTCAGGAGATAGTCGTAACTGGCGATCGAGGACGACACGAACGAGCGGACGCCGCCGTGGCAGTCCTGATCGATCGCTCAACAACGGATCGTCAGCCGTGATCGTTCCCGCACCAACCAGAATAGCGTCGTAAGCATGCCGCAGCTCATGCGCGCCTGCGCGTGCTTCCGGCCCGGTGATCCAACGTGAATCTCCAGTGCGCGTCGCGATCTTTCCATCAAGCGAGGCGGCCAGTTTCAAGTGTACGAACGGCCGCGCCGTCGACATGTAATGCAAATAAGCCTCGTTGACCTGCGTCGCCTGGTCGCTCAGCAATCCTGTTTCGACCTTTAGCCCCGCCGCGCGCAAGTGCGCAAAACCTTTTCCGGAAACCTTCGGATTCAAATCCTCGATCGGCGCGACAACACGCTTGATACCGGCAGCGATGAGTGCGTCGGTACACGGCGCAGTGCGGCCATGATGCGCGTGCGGCTCGAGTGAGACATAGGCCGTACCTCCGCGCGCCTTTTCGCCTGCGATGTCGAGCGCGATTGTCTCGGCATGTTTGATTTCTTCGAAAACGTAAAAACCCTCACCGGCGATCTCACCGCCCGGACTAACAACAACACAACCAACCAGCGGCCCGGGACTCACCTGGCCCACACCCTTCATCGCCAGCTCGAGCGCACGCGCCATCATGCGGCGATCAGTGTCGGTCCAGACCGTTGGCTCAGCTATCATCATCTGCATAAAAATCCGCGTTAATCCGGCTTTAGATCCGTCTAATCCGTGTTCCTGTTTTAATTCCCAAACAAGCTATTCACGTACTGCTGCGGGTCGAACACCACGAGATCATCCACCTTCTCACCAATACCCGCATAACGAATCGGCAGGTTCAACTCCTTTGCGATCGCCACCGCAATCCCACCCTTCGCCGTGCCATCGAGTTTCGTCAGAACAATCCCCGTCACGCCGGCGACTTTCAAAAACTGTCGTGCCTGTTCGAGTCCATTTTGTCCGGTCACAGCATCGAGGACGAGCAGCGTCTCGTGTGGCGCACCTTCAACTTCGCGCGACGCCACACGTTTCATCTTCTCCAACTCCGCCATCAAATTCGATTTCGTGTGCAATCGTCCCGCAGTGTCTACAATGAGAACTTCCGAGCCACGCGCCTTCGCTGCCTTGAGCGAATCGAAAAGCACCGCCGCGGGATCAGTTCCCTGCTTCTGCTGAATCAACGGCACACCCGTGCGCTCGGCCCAGATCGCGAGCTGGTCCGACGCCGCCGCGCGAAACGTGTCTGCCGCGCAAATCAACACGTCGTTTCCCTCGGCCTTGATTCGTTGCGCCAGTTTGCCAATCGTCGTCGTCTTACCGACACCGTTAACACCGACGATCATCATCACGTACGGCGACACGCCTTCCGGAACACTTGTCTCTGACGCAATGCCCTGACGCTCAGAAGCCTGCAGAATATTCAACAGCTCTGTCTTGATCGCCAGCTTCAATGCATCGAGATCGTTGATCTGCTTTCGGGCGATTCCGCGACGCACTGTTTCGAGGATCTCCAGCGTCGTCGGCACGCCGATGTCAGCCGCGATCAAAACTTCCTCGAGTTGGTCCAGCAACTCCTCGTCGATCTGCTTGCGCCCGGCAAACAACGTGTCGAGCCTTTCAGACAACGAGTCGCGCGTAGCTGCAACAGCACGACGGAACCGTGTCGAAAACTCCTGTTCGAGGGCGGCTTCCTGCGCTTGCAGCTCTTCGATCGAACGATCGAGTCCGAGAACGGACGCCGTAAACGTAGATCTCGGAAGAACTGGCTCTTCCCTTACTGGCTGTTCTTTTACTGTTTGGGCCGGTGGCTGGACGGGTGGTGGCGGCGCAGGCGCCTCCGGTTGTGGTTCAGCAGGCTCGTTTAGACGGAGTGAGACAAACTCATCCTTTTTTCTTCTCCAAAAAAGTCCCATGTGTGCCGTGGATTATAACCACAGATTACACGGATTACACAGACACCGGCTCATTGACCTGCGGCGCCTGCGGCATGAGGGGATTTGGCGCCGGCTTGGCGGGCTTTCTTAGCTTTACTTGTCCGGGTTTGATCTGGCCTTCTTTACACGCTTCCGAAAACGCGGCCACCACGGCAGGATCGTAACGCGTGCCGACAAAGGTCTCGATGCGAGCGAGCGCGTCCTCAAACTTCATCGCTTTCTGATACGGACGATCGGTGGTCATCGCGTCAAACGTGTCGGCGACGGCGACAATCTTGCCCATCAGCGGAATCTCGTCGCCCTTCAATCCCTGCGGATAACCCATGCCGTTGACCATCTCGTGGTGCATGTACATGCCCGACAGAAACTCCTTCATCGCCGGAATCTGCGACATGATCTTGTAGCCCTTCTGCGGATGGCCCTTCATGATCTCGTACTCTTCATCCGTCAACGCCGCCGGCTTCTTCAGAATTTTATCGTCGATCGAGATCTTGCCGACGTCGTGCAGCAACGCGCTGATGCGAATCTTTTCAACTTCTTCGTCTGAAAGGCCGAGACGCTGCGCAATCGCCATCGAGAAACGCGAGACGCGCTCGGAATGACCACGTGTGTAAGGATCTTTGCCGTCGATCGCGGCGGCCAGCGCTTTGACTGTGCCGATGAAGAGCTCGCGGTTCTCCTGTGCAGACTTTTGCAAGTCGCCGATGAACCGCTCGATCTGGTCGGTCATTATGTTAAAGGAATTGCCGAGGTCGCCGAGCTCCGTTCGACTCCTTACTTCGATGCGCGTGGAAAAGTCGCCTGAGGCAATGCGATGCGCACCGCCGGCCAGCTCCTGGACCGGATGAGTCAGCTTCTTCGCGAAAAAGATACCGATCAGGATTGTCAGCAAAGCCGCGACAAAACTGATCTGGAGTACTTGCCAGCGCATATCAGCGACTGACGCGAGCGCCGCGGCTTCATCCTGGATCGCGATCACGCCGAGACGTGAGCTTTTATCAAGCTCGGCGGTGGCGTATGAACCGAGCATCTCGACTGTTCGTCCGTCGCGCGTCGCTGAAAACGGCGCGAGGGCCGACTGCACTTGCGCTCCTGACTCCTGCCAGTCCTGCACGACTTTCAGATCCGTCATCGCTTTTTCAGAAAACGCGACACTCGCTTCCGGATGTGCGACGGCGCGCCCGTTTTGATCGACGACAAAAACCACCGGCAAGCCTGCGTTCAACAGTTCTCGCTCGCTTTTCGAGGTTGGTTGCTGCACCGCCTCGAAAACTTCCTGAAACGACACGATCGCGACGACTGCTGCGACCACTTCCTGATTATCCGTACCGCCCAGCACCGGCTCAGCAATCGTGAGCGCCATCTCCGGTCCGGAACGAATGATCTGCGGGCGACTGACGACGAGGCCACGCCCGTTCATCTTTGCAAGCACTTCGCTGACTCGGGCGTCAACTTCTTCGAGCGTGATCACATCGGGCTGAAAGGCGCGATGGAGTGTTCCGTCAACTGGCCAGAGCGCGAGGGCGATGAGGTTTGGGTCGTCCTGGAGTGTGTTGTGGAGACGCTGGTCGTAGCCTTTATCGTCCAGAGCCCGGATGCCACCGGAAATTTCGAAGGCGCGGGCTAGTCCGGTGACGACGTCGCGGTAGCGCTGGCCGTAGAGCTCGATTTGGCGGGCTTTGTCCTGCACGAGTTGCGCTTGGTAGCGGCCTTCGACGGAGCGTAGCTCATCGGCGCTACGGCCGGAAAGGAGGTAGCCCGTGAACGCAAGCGGCAGCAAGCCGACCAGGAGGAGGACTCCGAGGACTATGTAGAGGAGACGGATTCGTCCGAGTTTTTCGAGCATTCGTGGTTCTGGCGGTACAATCGACGGCAGGCTTTACTCGGGCTCTTGGCCCGGCGTTTCGCTATTATTGTCGAGCCAAGCAACAGTGTCAACGAGTTTTAACACGCCTTTGCGTCTTTGCGCCCTTTGCGGCTTTGCGTGAAAGGTTTTCGTGAGCTCAGCGGCGTCACATAGGATTTTCACGCAAAGGCGCAAAGGACGCAAAGACGCAAAGGATTTCTCGACCTCTCACATACTTAGGGCGTCTAAACGCTGAGCCATGGAAACTTTGGCTACGGACGAGATCATCGTTGAGCGTGCCCTGACCGGCGATGCTGAGGCTTTTGGCGAGCTAGTGCGTCGTTGGGAGCGCCGTATCTTCGCGCTCACTTACGGCATGCTCGGCCGAGAGGAAGACGCCCGCGATGCCACTCAGGAGACGTTTCTCGCCGCCTTCCGGAACCTGCGAGGTTTCCGCGGCGAAGCAAAAGTCTCATCATGGCTGCACCGGATCGCCGTCAACCAGTGCATCTCGCGTCAGAGACGCTCGAAGCTCCGGAGCGAGTCGACGCTCGAAGACGAGCACGAAACCAGCTTCGCGACACCGCGCAGCCACTCGCCCGCACACGTCGTCGAAGGTCGACAGGAAACAGCAGCCGTGCGCCGCGCGATTAACAGCTTGCCGGTCGAGCTACGGCAGGTAGTGGTGATGAAAGAGTTTGAAGAGCTCACGTTTCGCGAGATTGCAGACGTGCTCGACCTGCCGTTGAGCACCGTAAAGAGCAGGCTATATACGGCGTTGAAGCAATTACAGATGCGTCTACAGAAGTTCGAAAGCAGGAATTAAGATGAACGAAGTGCAAAACTCTCCCGGTTGTGAACGCACATCAGATTTGATCGCGTTTCTCTACGGCGAAGCCGATGAGCGAGAGGCGCGCGACTTCCAACTCCACTTGCAGCAATGCAGCAGTTGCCGTGGCGAGGTTGCGTCGTTCGGCGACGTGCGCCAGTCGATCACCGCATGGCGAGACGAAGCACTCGCAGGTTTCGTTTCCACACCAGTGACGCCGCAACCAAAGACGAAATCCGCGCTTGCTGCATTGCGACAATTTTTCGACTTGTCGCCGCTGTGGCTGAAAGGCGCGACCGCGTTAGCCGCAGTAACGTTCTGTGCGCTGGCTGGGCTGGCTCTTTTCAAAAGCAACAATCAAGTGTCTCCAACAAACATTGCTTACACGCAGCAGGACGTTGACCGAATCGTGAAAGAAGCCTTGGCACAACAAGCACGTGTTCAGCCGCCGGTAGAAACTGCGTCGCCCGAAAACATCCCCATAGAGTCTCCAAAACCGAAACCAAAGAACTCGCGAACTGCTTCGTCAACTCAGTTTGCGCGAAGCCAACGGCCTCTCTCGAAGGCAGAGCGCGAACAGTTGGCCGCCGAGCTCAGACTCCTTTCGAGCGACGATGACACAACTCTTCATCTACTCGGAGATCGAATCAACCAGTAATCATGTTTGAGGAAAAAATGACATCACGAACGATCTTGTTAGCGGCGGTTTTAATCATTAGTTGTGCAGGCTTCGGCTACGCACAGGAATTCACGCCGCCTACGCCTCCTCCCGATCCGATCGAACAACTTCGCCTCGCACCTGAACAGCGTCAGCGTATTCGAATAATCCTCGACGAGAACAAAGACGAGCGCCAGTCGATCAATCGGCGCGTCCGTGAGGCGAACGTCTTGCTCGACCAGGCGCTCGACGCGGATCCCACCAATGAAAACGTGATCGAGCAGCGCATAAACGAGCTCGCCACAGCCCAGGCTGCCCAGATGCGCATGAGAATTCACACCGAGATGAAGATTCGTCGCGAGCTGACCCCGGAACAGTTAGCTACCCTCCGACGATTGCGCTTACAAGTCAGAGATTTTGTTAACGGCCAGCGCCCCCTGAATTCCCCACGCCGCAATATCCCTCGACAGCGATAGGTATCCACAGATTACACAGATTAAGTAAATCAGTGTAATCTGTGGACAGCTTGACGCCCCGCATACAATTTGCGCATGATAGGCCGCTCTTCTAAACGCGCAGCCTAAAACTACTTAACGCTCTGGCGCAACCGAAAGACCGAGTCAGATAAGCTCTCCATGAACTTCGCCACGCGCGCCCTGCTCGAGCTGCAAGAGACCACGATTTTGGCCGCTCGCGCTTTTAAGGGGATTTTCAAACGGCCTCGCTACATCCCTGAAACCATCGCACAGATGGATGCAATCGGTGTCGGCTCTTTGACTATCATCATTCTCACGGGCTTTTTCACCGGCGGCGTGCTGACCGTGCAAACGTTTCCAACGCTGAAAAGCTACGGCGCACAATCGCAAACCGGATACCTCGTCGCTGTCTCGCTCGTGCGTGAGCTGGGGCCCGTGTTGTGCGCGCTGATGGTTACGGGACGAGTCGGTTCCGCGATTTCCGCAGAGCTCGGATCCATGGTCGTGTCGCAACAGATCGACGCGATGCGCGCGCTCGGCACTGACCCAATTCGAAAGCTCGTCGCTCCGCGCATGTGGGCACTGCTCGTGAGTTTGCCGCTGTTGACTGTGCTGGCGGACGTGCTCGGCATCTTCGGTGGCTGGGTGACGGCAGTCTTGCTCTACTCTGTTTCTTCGAGCACTTTCATTTCGGCAGTGCGTGACGGTATCACCGTCGACGACATGATTGGCGGTGTCGTCAAACCGCTCGTGTTTTCGCTGATCATCGGCGCGATTGCGTGTCGCCAGGGACTCAGCACCGAGGGAGGAACTGTCGGCGTTGGCCGTTCCACCACGCGGGCAGTAGTAAACGCGTCGATCATCGTCATTATTGCCGACTACTTTCTCGCGAAAGCGCTTCAGGTTATTCTAGGCACCTCGTAATTTTTCCAAATGGCAGCCGAAATACACACAAGTTCACCCACTATCAGCGAGAATGCTGCGGAGTCGACTTTCCATGAAGTTGACGATCGCGAGCGCGCTATACCCGCGATCGAATTTCGCAACGTCGTACTGGCTTTCGACGATCGCATCATCCTGAACGATCTCAGTTTCAAGGTGATGAAAGGTGAAACCAAAATCATCCTCGGCGGTTCTGGTGGTGGTAAGTCAACGATCATCAAGCTCGTACTCGGGCTACTCAAACCCGATGAAGGAAACGTGCTGGTGGATGGTGAAGACGTTACCGACTACAACGAAGACCAGATGATGAAAGTACGCAAGAATATCGGGATGGTCTTTCAGGAAGGCGCGCTGTTCGACTCGCTTTCGGTTTACGACAACGTCGCTTTTCGCTTGCACGAGCAGGGCGTGCCTGAAGATGAGGTCGAGCCTGAAGTTCGTCGCATGTTGCGATTCGTCAACCTCGAGGATGCGATTGACAAGATGCCCATCGAGCTCTCAGGCGGTATGCGCCGGCGCGTCGGTATCGCGCGCGCGCTCGTAGGCGATCCGAAGATCGTTCTGTTTGACGAACCGACTGCGGGTCTCGATCCACCGACTGCTCGAACAATCTGCGAGCTGGCGATGAAACTTCGCGATCTGGAAGACGTGTCGTCAATCTTCGTGACTCACGAGATGAACAATCTCCAGTACATCTGTTCCGAGTACGCTGTAGTTGACGAAGACGGCAAAGTGGTTTTCGAGCGCGAGGGTGAAAGACTTTGTCTCATCAACAGCAAAGTGATGATGATGCGTGAGGGCAAAGTCATCTTCAGCGGCACAGACGAAGCGCTGCGACGTGCAGAGGATCCTTACATCCAGAAATTTCTGCGGGGACATTAAAGAGAGAGTGAGGACAACGCCATGCCTCGATCAAAAGCGAGTGTCAGCCTGAGCCAGGTACGAGTCGGTATATTCGTGCTGGTCGCGATCGCCGTGCTCATTTTTCTCGTACTCAACGCTTCCGGCGACATCAATCCCTTCAGCAGAAAGTTGCACTTGAAAGCTCGTTTCGGCGATGCGAATGGATTGCGTGAAGGTTCTGAAGTGCGACTTGCCGGCGTGCGCGTTGGCAAGGTGGAGCGGATCGTGTTGCTTGAGCCGTCGCCCGTGCCGGGCGCGCCCCGAGTCGAAGCGCAGTTGACGGTTGACTCGACGATCGACGGCCGTCCCGCAAACGAGCGTATTCGTTCCGACTCACAGGCACAACAAGGATCGCCGAGTCTGCTCGGCAACGAAATGCTGATCAATATCACGCCCGGATCAGCGGTGGGTCAACCCGTCCAGGACGGCGCGCTCTTGCCATCATCTTCGTCAAACACGGTTAACGACTTTGCCACCTCGGGAACCGATCTGGCCCAGCGTCTCAGTAAACTTTCCGATGAGATCAACGGCATCGTGAAAGACGTAAAAGACGGAAAAGGGACGGTGGGACGTCTGTTCAGCGACGAAGCGCTCTATAACAACCTGAACGCGACGATTCGTGAGACTCAGGACGTGATGACGGCCGTTAGATCGGGCAATGGCTCAGCTGGCAGATTCATCAACGATCCCGCGCTTTACAACAATGCCAACGAGATCGCGGTTTCATTGAAATCCATCTCCGACGATCTGCGCGCCGGTCGTGGCACGGCAGGCAAACTGCTCACTGACGACGAATTCTACAATCGCATCAATCGCACCGCTGACCGTCTCGACAAATCAGTCGATCAGATCAATCTCGTGATCGCCGACATCAACGCCGGCCGCGGCACACTCGGCAAACTCATCCGCGACGAGCAGATCTACAACGACGCTCGCGCCGCCATCGCTCGCTTCAACACCACTGCCGAGCGCGTCGACAACCTCGTCGCCGCCGCCCAGCGCGGGGAAGGCACCGTCGGCAAACTTCTCAACGACGACACGCTCTACACAAACGTCAACCAACTCTCATCCGAAGGCGTAAAAATGCTCTACGACTTCCGCCAGAACCCGAAGAAATACCTGACGATCAAGTTCGAACTGTTTTAGCCGCAAAAAGGCACAAAAAGCACATAAAAGAGAGCCATTCAGTACCTTAATTGAATTATTGAATTCTCTTTTATGTGCTTTTTGTGCCTTTTTGCGGCTACCTCGGCGACGTGGAGCGGGGCGAGCTGAGTTGCTTCAGTAGCTCGCGGACGGCGACGTCGAGCTGGGCGTCGTGGTCCGAAAGGGTTTCGCCAATGGGACGCGTGACTTCGATGTCGACGGGGCGCGGGTTGCGCTCCATGTTGGTCCCGTCGTTCGCGGTGATTTTCATGCGCGGCAGGCGGAATGTAGTGCCGTCGATCAGCGACTGGTTCCACGTGTAGATGATCCAGCCCGCGGTAGGCTCACCGACGACCTGACCCAGCCGCAACGTGCGATAACCCTCACTGAAGTCTTCAGCGTCTGACAAGGAATGCTGGTTCGTGACGAGAATCGTCGGACGGTTGAGCGCGCGTTGGCCCAGCACCGTGCGCGCCGGTGTAGCGCTCGTGCCACGCAGCGTCATCGTCAAATAGCCACGACGCGCGAGAACATCGATCGCGTAAACGTTCACGAAGCCGCCGCTGTTGTTGCGAATGTCGATCACGACGCCGTCTTTCGCGTAGTTCTCGGCGTCGAGATCGATGTGCAACTGGTTGAGCGAGTTCTGCGACATGTCAAACATGTGAGCGTAGCCGAGCCGGCCATTGCTGATCTTCGCAACGTATTGTCGATTCTTCTCGACCCATTGCCGGTACATCAAGCCACGCTCAGTCGCCGCATTCACCGGACGCACGACGACTTCACGCTTACCTGCACCGTCTGCGCTTGATGAAACAGTTAGACTAACGCGACGCGCGATCTTGTGGCTCAAAAGCTCATCGACGTTCGTGCTCTGATCGATCGCACGTCCATCAACAGCCAGAAGGTAATCACCAGCCTTGATGTTTCCCGCGATCGCCGCCGGACTCAGCGCAATCACTTCCGTCACACGCAAACGTCCGGAGGTCTCATACTCACCGCGATCGAAATGCAGACCAATGCGACCCGTCGTCGCCGGATTTCCGCCCGGAGGCGCACCAGCACCGAGATGCGACGCATTAAGCTCACCAACCATCAACTGCAGCAGCCGTCGCATCTCGTCGGGAGTGCGTGAGCCTTCGATGAGCGGCTCATACTCAGCGCGCACGGCCTCCCAGTTTGCGCCGTGATAATCAGCGTCGTAGAAGTTGTCGCGCAGGTACGACCAACCCTGCCGGAACACTTCCATCTTCTCGCGCGAAAAATCAACGTCCATCTCCGCCGTGACTGCGAGCGATCGACTGCGACCCTCAAGATTCACGACTCCGATGCGACCATTCTCGATGAAGAAAATCTCTTTGTTATCGGGCGAGAACTGCGCCCAGTTTTTGAAACCGGAAGTGGACGTTAGCTGCTTCGCAACCGCGGGCTCGCGCGACAATTCGTCGAGCGAGTAAACGTAAATGTTCGCCTGGTTCGCTGCATTCGCGACGAGAGCAACCCACTTTCCATCGGGACTGATCGTTTGATAACTGACGTCGAGACCGGCAGGCACAAAACTCAAACGCCTTCGAATGTCATCGAAGACGACCTGAACAGGTTTCGCTGCGGGACGCTTCTCTTCGCCCGGCGACGCGGACGGTAACGGCGAGGGGGCAGGGGCAGGCGTTTCAGTCGGACGCGGCTCGGGACGATTCGCCGGCGTCACACTTCGCGGCGGCTCTTCGCGAAACAGATCACGAAACTGATCTTCACGAAAGCGCGGCGTGCGCGGAATGAGATCGATACGAGCGAGTTGTGTGCTCTCCGTGCGCTGGCCCGAATCGAAGAGAATGTAAGCGCCGTCCGGACTCCACGAGATCGTGTTGTTGAAAACGTTTGCGAGATAGCTCGCCGATCCACTCGAGCTGCCATCAACTGCCACAACGTTGACGTTTTTGAACTGGTTCTCGGCGATAGGAACGTATGCGATCCACTTGCCGTCAGGCGACCAGACAAACGGGCGATCCGAGCCCAGCGGCGGACGTTCAAAGATCGCAGTCTTCACGACACGATCTGTTTTCGCCGACACGTCCATGACGCGCAGCTCTTTCGCGCCGCGGATGAACGCGAGTGATTTACCGTCAGGCGAGAAGCGCGGCGTTGAATCGTCTGCGGCGTCGCGCGTGAGCTGCGTTTCGGAATTACTGGTGAAGTCGTACAAGAACAGGTGCGGCACACTATCACGATCAGACACGTAGACGATGCGACGGCTGTCCGGCGCCCACGCGATTTGATACTCCTCCGCCGCACTGTTCGAGACACGCGCCGCATCGCCGCCGTCGCTTGCGGACGCTGCAAACACCTCACCGCGCACTACGAAGGCGACCTTCTTACCGTCAGGTGACAACTGCAACTCGCTGATCTGATCGCTTAGCCGCTGTCGCTCGACGGCTGGTCCAGCAGATGCTCCGCGACGCGTGATCGCGACTTCGCTGGCTTTGCCACTCGCAGTGTCGAGCTTCCAGATCGCAAAGTTGTGCTCGAACACGAGCTCGCGACCATCATAGGAAATGCTGGGCCACAGCACGCGCCCGTCAGTGAAGCTTGAGAGACGTCGCGCGTCGGAGCGGCCGGGAGTGGTGGTCCAGATATTCTGCGCGCCGTTCTTGTTACCGGCGTCGTTGCGATCCGAGACGTAGAACAACGTGCGGCCATCAGCGCTCCACATCGGCCAAAGCTCTTTCGCGCTGCCCGCGGCGGTGACGCGCTCGTACGTAGCAACGCTAGCGGGGCCGCCATCGAACGATCGCAACAACCAGATTTCCGATTCATCGATGTGGCTGTGACCTTTGCGCCACCACTGGCCCGAAGCAATGCCGCGCGCGGAAAACGCAAGCGTCTTTCCGTCAGGTGAAGGCGCACAGAAGAATTCATTCGTGTAACGATCGGCGCTAACGGGCATCGGCGTGCCGCCATTCACGCTGACGCGATACAGATCGTTGAGACCACCGATGTCGCGACTCGTTGACGAGAAGTAGATCCAGCGTCCATCGCGCGACCAGCCGTCGAGTTGGTCGAGAGCGTCGTCGAACGTCAGGCGTTTAAGGTCGCCGGTCGCGAGCGTCAGCAAATAAATATCGCCATTGCCGGTGCGCGACGAGATGAACGCGAGCTGCCGCCCGTCAGGTGAATACAGCGGCCGCGCTTCGTTAGCTGCATGCGACACGAGCAGCGACGCCACACCGCCAACGGCAGGCACGGTCCAAATATCGCCACCCGAAACGAACGCGATCTCTTTGCGATCCGGCGAGAGCGACGGCTCAGTGAAGTACGGCCGCGGCTCAGCAAAAACGGCGAGCGCGCTGCCTGCCATCAAAACGACTACAAACAACAACTTCAACATGTCGGGCGCCTCCGAAAGAAAATCCGTACTTAATCCGCGTTAATCCGTGATCCCAAACGCGCGCACAGGAAACGTACCAAACTGTCGCACCTTCACCGGCACAGCAAAGAACTTAAAACCGCGATCCGGCAGCTCTCCGAGACCGCAGAGATGCTCAACGATCGGAATGTCGTGTCCGAGCAGAACGGTGTGTGCCGGACGATTGCCGTCGCGCGTCGCGTCGATATTGAAAGAATCAATCCCGACGAGCGCTGCGGCGTTCTTCGCGAGATGAGTCGCCGCGCCCTCGGTGAGGAAGGGATGATTGCCACTGGAATATTCGTCGGTGCGCCAGTGCTTGTCCCAACCGGTGTGGACCAGCACGGCCTTATCTTTCACATCAATCGCACTAAAAACCTGCTCATCGATCTCGATCTGGCCGGGGCAACGCACGACGACGGCATCCAGATTCGCGATCGAATTCAGATCGAGACCGGCGAGATCCTTGCCGTGCGCATAGCGGTGAAACGGACTGTCGAGATACGTGCCAGTATTGGCAACCATCTCGATCTTGCCGATGTGAAACTCCGTTCCGGGCGCGTAGCGCGTTCTGGAATCTTCGCGGCTGAGATAGTCACTGATCACAGGCGCCGGCAGACCTTTGTAAGTGATCATTCCATGTTCAACTGTATGCGACAGATCGATCAGCTTCGACATCACTAACTCCTATTGCGCACAGAACCGAGCGCGGTAGCGCCGGGTCGACTAAATCAACTGTGTCATGGTTGGTGGCTTACTCGGCGCTACCGCGCTCGGTTCTGTACAAGCACCTGGAAACTCGACGCCATTCCTCCGGGCAAGATCATGTCACGCGCGCCTGTTGTTAAAGACATTCTCTCTGCTCCAGTCGCTGCACGGCTTAGTCGATACTGCAATTGTTCGGGCAAACCAGCATTCAGGAGGAACTTGTCCTGCGGAGCAAACTCCATCACTTTCCAGCCGAGCTTCTCGCCCACACTTTTGACCTGGGTCCAGTTGATGCTCGTTGTCAGGTCATACTCGCCCGGGCCGGCAAGCAGATTCTCGACAAAGCCATGACGAGAAAAACCACGCAGTGTTCCCTCAGGTCGCAGCATGGGATCGTAAAGCTCATCAGCGTCAATGCCGTAATCGACCGTGATCAGAAACCCACTTTTGAGTTTCTCACTAACCGAACTTAGCCAATCATCGATCGCGAGATTGATCTCGATGATCTGCCCCTGCGCCAGCTCGATCGAATACTCACTAATAAACTCAGCGAGCCGCGGCGTTGACACCGGACCAGTGGTCCAAACAAACTCACCGGTTGGATCGACGGTGACGTACAGCTCTGACAGTCCCTCATCGCTCTGCACCACACGATGGACCGGAAACGCATCAAGCAGCTCGTTTGAAAAATAAATCCCCGAACTAGCTACGACCTGATCCCAATCGGAACAAAACTCCACGCGCTCGCCAAACTCACTCAGTCGTTCCTGCACACGCCCGCGGGCATCGTCGCTCAACTCATAAACAACGTATCGCGTTTCAGCAAAGTGCGTTGGAAACTGATCTCGTAACGTGCGCAGCACGCCAGCCGCGAAGCTGCCATCACCCGCACCGCTCTCAACGATCGTCAACTCTTCTTCAGCGAGCTTAACGAAGTAACGCGCGAACGTCTCCGCAAACAACTCGCTGCGCTCCGGACTTGTACGATAGTCGCCTTTCCTGCCCCAACGTTCACGATTTGCGCGTTGATAGTAGCCGCCGTCGCGATCGTACAGCGCGGCCTTCATCCAATCGTGAAAGGTAATGCTGCCTTCACGCTGGATTAATTCCCTTAGACGTTCGGCTAACGAAAACGGCAAGCAGAAATTCCTGGCAGATCTAGCGCTCGGTGCGATCTTCTTTTTCGAGCAAGCGGGTTGTGTTTTCAGTGACGCTCGGTGGAGTTACCAGCTCTGCGGTATTCGGGCGCGACCGCCAACTCGGCTGCGGACGTGCGGGCGGCGGCGGTAACGCAGGGCTTGGCGCGTGTGGTGCAAACTGTGGCGGCACGTGCATCGGCCCTGGTCCATACATGCGGACTGGCTGCGGCGCACCTTCTTCAAACACCCCCGCGAACAACATTCGCAGCGGGCCGCCCAGAAAACAAACGATTGCGGCCAGGGCCGTAAGGATCTCGAGAAAAGCCGAATTGCTGTAACTCGCAAAGATCCCCAGAATCGGAACGATCACAGCACCGGAAAGCAGTAAGAGTCCACCTTGTTTGACGCCTTTGCGACGCGGTGAAATCGGTACCGGCTCGTCGGGCGTTCGGTAGACGGGCAGGTTTCCGCCATTGCTTAACAACTGCAATACGCCATCGAGGGGAAAACCGCAACGAGAGCAAAAACGGATAACTCCTGTGACTTGCTGCTGACCGCACTGCGGACAAAACATGGGGACTGTTCCTCGCCAGACGGGCTGTTACGTCGGACTAGATAATAAAGCATTTTGCGAATTCAGTAACGGGCGGCCACGTGAAATCAACTGTAGGGGCGACCCTCAGTGGCCGCCCGTCCCCTCAGATCACTGGCTTTAACAAGCGTCTCAAGCAGCAAACTAATAAGTAACCGCTCCTCACCCGAAGGAACCGCAATGTACTTCGTCAGCGCCGCATCATCAATCGAGCTGAACGCACGCGCGCGCGCAAGATCGACTTCAGATAAATACTCGACAATCCGATCGGCGTTTGAAAGAGTTTCAGGGAGCGTCCACTCGAACGGATCGTCCCAGAGATTGGCCGTGAGTCCGCCGCACATTTGTTCGATGGCAGCGGCGCTGCGCAGAATGTTTTGAGGGGAGAGATCCGAGAGGGCGAGATCTTTCAGGCTCTTGATCAGAGACGCAAACTCTTTATCAATATGCTGAACGATCTCGCGGTCGGTGTTTTTAGCCACAGATTACACGGATGAATTACAGTTTTTATCTTGAGCGGCGATCGGTTTCTTCCAACACCGTTCCAAAACTGCGGCCGGCGAAATTGAACCCGTTGTGCACATAACCCTTCGCGCCGACGCGTGAGCCGCGTGACGGCACACCGAGTTTGGTCGCCACCCAGATCCTGCCGGTGCCATCGTCAATCTCGTAAGCACCGACTCCCAGCGCGCCGTAACTGTCAGTAACTCGGCCCGCGATCCCGACTTCCTTGCCGCGATACCGATCCGGATTAGAATTGATTTTCGAGATGTTGGTCTGGCTGGGGCAGGCGGTGAACAGCAGCGTCGCGCCGATTAGAACGAAGAAAACAGCAGCCTTTTTCAAATCCATCATGGCTTCTCCTTGAATGTGATGTTCATCTCGGGAGAGGCCATGATGATACCAAAGCCATCCACAGATTACACAGACAGAAATACAAATCTGCGTAATCTGTGGATCGGTCTTAATTCCCAAACCAGCCGATCGGACGGCCCGACAAATCCACCCAAACGCTCTTCACCTGCGTATAGAGATCGAGCGCGTGGCGGCCCATCTCACGGCCGTACCCCGACTGTTTATAACCACCGAAGGGAGACGCTGCATTGAACACGTTGAAAGTATTGATCCAAACAACACCCGCCTTGATCTCTTTCGCAAAACGGTGCGCGCGCGTGATGTCTTTGGTCCAAATACCGGCCGAGAGACCGTAGATCGTGTCGTTGGCTTGCTTGAGCAGATCGTCTTCGTCTTTAAAAGTGATCACTGAAACGACTGGTCCAAAGATCTCTTCCTGCGCCACGCGCATACTGTTTTTGACTTCCGAAAAGATCGTGGGACTGAAGAAGTAGCCCTTCTGAAACGCGCCTTCAAGCTGCGGCGACTGGCCACCAGCCACCACGGTCGCACCTTCTTCACGCGCGATGTCGACGTAGCCCTTGATGCGGTTCAGTTGCTCTTCGGAAACTTGCGGACCCATCTGCGTCGACTTGTCCATCGGATCGCCGACAGCGATCTTCTCTGCCTTCTCCGAAAGCTTGTCGAGGAACTGATCTTTTACTGATTCTTCCACAAACAAACGCGAGCCCGCGCAACATACCTGTCCCTGATTGTAGAAGATTCCCATCATTGCGCCCGCTACGGCCTGTTCGAGATCGGAATCAGCAAAGACGATGTTCGGCGCTTTACCACCGAGCTCCAAAGAAACCTTGGTTAAGTTATCAGCCGCAGTCCTGTCGATCAGCTTTCCGACCTCAGTCGAGCCGGTAAACGCGATCTTGTCGATGCCGGGATGAGCGGCGAGTGCGGCGCCGGCAGTCTCGCCGTAACCGGGAACAATATTGACGACGCCCTCCGGAAATCCTGCTTCCTGGATCAGCTTCGCAAGTTCCATCGCGCCGACAGGCGTCTGCTCGGCAGGTTTAAGAACAACTGTATTGCCTGCCGCCAGCGCGGGCGCGAGTTTCCACGCTGCCATCAACAGCGGGAAGTTCCACGGAATAATCTGGCCACAAACACCGATCGGCTCGCGCAAGGTGTAGTTGAACATCTTGCCAGGCACAGGGATCGTCTCGCCTTCGATCTTCGTGGCCCAACCAGCAAAATACTCAAAATTCTCCACGACCTGCGGGATATCGACGTAGAGTGATTCCTTGATCGGCTTCCCATTATCAGCAGTCTCGATCGCAGCAAGATCGGCCGCATGCTGCTCGATCAACTGCGAAAGCTTATAAAGCAGCCGCCCGCGATCGCGCGCACTCATCCTGGACCACTTACCTTCAAACGCACGCCGCGCAGCCACGACCGCCTTGTCGATATCAGCCTTATCGGCCTCTGCGACCTCGGCGAGCGTCTCGCCCGTCGCCGGATTCGGCGTCTTAAACGTCTTCCCCGACTCCGAATCAACCCACTGCCCATCAATAAACAACTGGTACTTCTTTGAAGCTACTGAAGCTGATGACATACTTCTCCTTCTTGATATAAATCCGCGTTTTCAATCCGCGTGTATCCGCGTCCTAAAACTCCGTCGTACCCATAAGCAGTTGCCGCAACACGAACGGCAAAATTCCACCGTGCTTGTAATAGTCAACCTCGATCGACGTATCGATCCTGAGCGTGATCGGGATTTCTTCAGTCTCGCCATTCGCACGATGAATCATAAGCGTCACATCCTGCCGTGGCTCGATGCCTGCCTCAACCCCCAGCAGATCAAATGTCTCAGTGCCGTCGAGTTTCAATGAGGCCGCGCTCATATCGTCTCTGAACTGGCACGGCAACACGCCCATTCCCACGAGGTTGCTGCGATGAATACGCTCGAAACTTTGCGCAATCACCGCCTTCACGCCGAGCAGACGTGTTCCCTTCGCCGCCCAGTCGCGCGAGCTGCCCGTGCCGTATTCCTGACCGGCAATGATCACAAGCGGCACACCTTCATTCTGGTAACGCATCGCCGCATCGTAGATATTCATGCGCTCGCCGTCGGGCTGATAGATAGTGACGCCGCCTTCGACGCCCGGCACCATCAAGTTTTTGATGCGCACATTTGCAAACGTGCCGCGCACCATCACTTCGTGATTACCACGTCTCGCGCCGTAACTGTTGAAGTCTTTGATATCGACGCCGCGGCCCTGCAAATACAGACCGGCCGGTGATGACGGTTTGATCGCGCCCGCCGGGCTGATGTGATCGGTCGTGACTGAATCACCAAAGATGGCGAGCGGTCTGGCGCCCTTAACGTCAGACACCGGCAGCAGCGTGCTGTGGAAGTCTTCGAAGTAAGGAGGCTCGCGAATGTAAGTCGACTCAGGCTCCCACTGGTAAACGTCGCCGGTGCTGCTCGGAATCTCGTTCCAGAGAGGGTTCTGTTCGGCGAAATTGCCGTAAAGCCTGCGATAAGTCTCCGGGTCGAAAGCCTCGCGCATCAGTGCGTTGATCTCTTCCTTCGTGGGCCAGATATCGCGTAGATAAACATCTTCACCATCGTTGCCCGTGCCGATCGGATCGCTGGACAGGTCGAGATCGACGCGTCCCGCAATCGCAAACGCGACCACGAGTGGCGGGCTCATCAAAAAGTTTGCCTTGATACTCTGGTGTACGCGCGCTTCGAAGTTTCTGTTGCCCGACAGGACTGAGGCGCCGATCACATCGCGCTCGTTGACGATCTGCTCGATCGCCGGATCGAGTGGACCGGAGTTTCCGATGCACGTGGTACAGCCGTAACCGACGAGATTGAACCCCAACTCGTTCAAAAAGGGCTGCAAGCCCGTTCGCTCAAGATACTCGGTAACGACTCTGGATCCAGGCGCAAGTGAGTTCTTAACTTTCGGACTGACAGTCAGCCCTTTTTCAACCGCCTTCTTCGCGAGCAGTCCAGCCGCCAGCATCACACTCGGATTCGACGTGTTCGTACACGACGTGATCGCGGCGATCAGAACATCACCATGGCCCACGAGCTCATCGCCTGTCGGAAACTCGTCTTCCGGAATCTCAGCCACGATGTCCGGAGTCGGACGGTTGTTGACCATTTCCGTTTCGGTCCAGACGTTCGTGTTTGCCTCCGTCTGATGATTGCCCGCAACGGCCGGAACGCTTTCCGATCGTTGCTCACCGCCACCGGCAACAACTCGTTGACGATCGGCGCCGATCTTGACGTGATAACGCGTCCAAAGATCGTCTTCAGTCTTGCCGTAGCCACCCTCGCTGATCGGCCGCACCATCATGTCATTGAACTGCGACTTCAGTGCCGACAGCTCGATACGATCCTGTGGCCGCTTTGGACCAGCAACACTCGGCACGATGGAATCGAGATCGAGTTCGAGCACGACGCTGTAATCGCACTCACCCTTGCGTGGAATGCCAAACATGCCTTGCGCTTTGTAGTAATGCCTGACGAGATCCACGTGCTCTTTGGTTCGACCAGTGGCGAGTAAATAAACGCACGTTTCCTCATCGACCGGGAAGAAACCCATCGTCGCACCGTACTCCGGCGCCATGTTGGCGATCGTCGCGCGATCCGTGACGGACAAACTCGCCGCACCTTCGCCATGAAACTCGACAAACTTTCCGACGACCTTCGCTTTGCGCATCATCTCAGTGACACGCAACACGAGGTCAGTCGCCGTTACACCTTCACGCAAACTGCCGCTGAGATGAACACCAACTACATCTGGAGTTAAAAAGTAGACCGGCTGGCCGAGCATCGCAGCCTCAGCTTCAATACCGCCCACGCCCCAACCGACAACACCGAGCCCGTTAACCATCGTCGTGTGCGAGTCAGTGCCCACGAGCGAATCGGGAAAGTAAACATTCTTCTCCCAAACGTTCTTCGCGAGATATTCCAGATTCACCTGGTGACAGATGCCGATGCCCGGCGGAATCACGCGAAACCCGTCGAATGCCTGCGTCCCCCACTTTAAAAACTGGTACCGCGAACGATTGCGCCTGAACTCCATCTCCATGTTCTTTTCAAACGCATCGCGGGTGCTTGAGAAGTCGACCTGCACCGAGTGATCGATCACGAGATCGACCGGTACGAGAGGCTCGATCACGCCCGTGTTCTTGGCCAAACGTGCGACCGCGGAACGCATCGCGGCGAGATCGACGAGCAACGGCACGCCCGTGAAGTCCTGTAGCAGCACGCGCGCAACAATAAAAGGAATCTCCTCGACGCGTTTGCCGTTCGGCTGCCAGTTTGCGATCTCGCGAATGTCGTCTTCCGTAATCGTGTCGCCGTCGCAGTTACGCAGCACCGATTCGAGCACGACGCGGAGGCTGTGTGGCAGTCGCGAAACAGGACCAACGCCGTTTTTCTCGAGTTGTGGTAGTGAAAAGAATTGTCCAATCGGACCGGAATCAGAATTGAAAGTTTGCAAAGAATCAAACGGGATAGCTGGCATAGCGGTGCTCAAACTCTTTCCTGAAAAGTCAGTATTTGCAGGGTGTTGTGGTTCAAGTTGAAGTGTAGCATTTGCCGCAAAGAGGCACAAAAGAGGCAAAGAAAACGTATCCACAGATTACGCAGATTTCACAGATTGGTTTTATTGATCTGTGTAACCTGTGGATGGCTTTGCGTGAAAGAGATTATTGGTTATATTTCCCGCAACCCCCACAAGCTGACTGCTAAGAACAAGCGGAGGAGATCTGCATGGCTAAGAAACACGGCGACTATCTGGCTAACGATCCTGATTACGTACCTGACCCCGAGATAGAAGAGTTTATGGAGCTTGAGATCTCGCGCGCACCGAAAGATCCCGACCTGCTCGCGCAGAGATTGCGCAACAATACTGCCGCTTCGCCGCGCGATGCCGGCGGCGATCTCGACGCAGACTGGGAAGACGTCAACGACAGCGGATCGGAAACCGTCGCCGGCGACAATCCAACTCCGGATCAATCCCTGGTTGAGGAAAACGCATCAGCAATTGGCGTCAGTTACGAGGACAATGAAGAGCTGGAGTTTATCGACAAGATTGAACGGCGCGATCGCGACCGATACGAGCTCGACGAAAATTCAAAAGCGTCGGACGATTCGATCTAAAACGTCTTGCGACTGTCGAGCAGTATCGTCACCGGACCATCGTTAACCAGTTCCACCTGCATCGTCTTGCGAAAGCTGCCAGTTTCAACTCGCCCGTGCAGCTTTCGACTGCTCTCCACGAAGTAATCATACAGCGGTTCTGCTATCTCCGGAGCGGCAGCGTCGCTCCACGAGGGCCGCAGACCGCGCCGCACGTTACCGTACAACGTAAACTGCGAAACGATCAGCAAGCCGCCGTCGATATCTTTGACTGACACATTCATCCGCCCTTCAGAGTCATCGAATATTCGCAATGCGATGATCTTCGGCACAAGATAGTCAGCGTCTTCCTTAGTGTCGTCGCGCGCAACACCCAACAAAACGACGAGACCGTGTTCGATCTCGCCGACAACTTCTCCATCGATCGTGACACTCGCGCGCGTCACTCTTTGAGCCACAGCTCGCATTGCTTTCCTATGGCAGCGTGGGATTCATACGCCAGATTGTGCTGTTATAGACGAAGTTGAAGCGGAGCACACCTTTGGTCTTCACCGGCACGCCCGAAATCTGCGTTGGCGCGAACGTAGACTGAAGCGCGGCTTTGACCGAAGACTCGCTCAGGTACGGAGGTCCCTGGCACATGTCTTTCGCACTGATTACTTTTCCGTTTTCGTCGATTTCCACCAGCACGACCACTGTTCCAGACAATTTTCTCTCCCGTGCGGCTTGTGGATACGCCGGCTTCGCGATGTGCACCGCATAACCGTTCAGCATTTTTGCAAACGGCATCGGTGGCTGCCCGGGCGCAAACTGTTGCTGGATCTCTTCGATCTCTTTGAAGATTGTATTGTTCTGACTTTCGTAAGCCAGACAAGAAAGTGCCGTTACCGCGCGTTGAAATTCAGTAGTAGTGGCTCCTTTAGCGCGTCCGTAGATCTGCAAGCTTCGTTTGTAATTGAGGAGCGCGCGATCATATTCCCTGCGAACGCGATAAAACTGGCCGAGGGCATACAGCGTATCGGCCACTTGAACGTTTTCAGGACCAAGACCTTTTTCACGGACCGCAAGCGCGCGCTGGTAGAACTCCTCAGCCTTGGCGGGCTTGCTATCTTCATAATAGAGTAGTGCCAACCGATCGAAGGTGTTGGCAAGCCTCACGTCCGTTGGCCCAACCAGCTCTTCCTGCACCTGGAGCAAACGCTCGAACGTCTTTCTCGCGTTATCGTATTCGCGTTTCGCCATGTAAACGTCGCCGAGATAGCTCAGCGAGTTTGCCACGCGCGGATCGTTGTGCGGCAACAACCGTTCTCTGATCTCCAACGCACGTTTAGCCAGCGCCAGCGCCTCATCAAACTTCTTTTCGTTGAAGAGTTTTGTCACCGATTTAGTCAGCTCGGTCGCTTCCGCGAGCTCCGGTGTTTCCGGTGAAGTCTGTGAAATGACGGTACTGCCCGCCAGCAAACTCATGAGAAGGAGAACAAGGAATCTTTTCATCTCTTTGGAAAACAACTTCATGAAGCTTCCATCTACCGATAATGAAATTTGTATGACATGATTCCCTTAACTTTAACCGGGACTCCTTCAACTGTAATCTTACTCGCCCGAAAGCGACTCTTCATTGCCGCCTTAACAGCAGCCTCGCTTAGATACGGCGGCCCCTGACACATATCGGTAGCACTAGCCACGTTTCCCTCATCATCGAGCTCGATCCACAGATATACCACTCCAGAAAGACGACGCTCTCTGGCCTCAGGCGGATATTCCGGCTGAATCACTTTTATAGCTCTCGATTCCAGTTTTTCTAAGTTCAGGATCATTGACATCTTTGGATCCAACTGCCTCCGGATCTCAATAAACGCTGCCAGCGGTTCTGGTTTTTCACTCTGGTGGTGTAAACAATAAAAGCCTTTACTTACTCGTTCAAATTCGGGTGTGTCCATTCCCGAAAGCCGGCCATAGATCAAAAGGCTCCGCTTGTAATTTGATAGAGAGCGACCAAAGTCCCCTCGCTTGCGATAAAGCTCGCCGAGGTCATACGAAGTTTGAGCCACCTCAACACTATCAGCGCCAAATACTTTTTCGCGTATCGCCAGCACGCGCTGGTACATCTCCTCAGCTTTACGTTCATTGCCGTTTAGGTTGTAGAGCAACGTGAGGCGATTAAGTGTCGGCAGAAGGTTGACGTCTTCCGCACCGAACCGGCCTTCCAGGATTTTGAGTAACCGATCCAGAGTTTGAGCTCCAGCACTGTAGTCGCCTTTGCCGATGTAGGCGCTGCCGAGGTAATTCAATGAGATCGAAATCCTGAGATCAGTTGGAGGCAGTAATTTTTCCCTGATTTGCAGCGCCCGCTTTGCGAGTGGAAGTGCTTCATCTGCCTTTCCTTCGTGGAGTAACTTCACAGTTCTTTCGGTTAGTTCGGCAGCCTCCTTCAGCTCTGGAGATTCTGGTGGAGATTGTGAAATGAAAGCTGTGCTGAAGAGTAAACCCGCAAGCAGAACCACAAGGTATGTTTTCATCGTTTCGGGGGACGGCTGGGTCTAATCTCAACCCGGCTTGGTAGAGCACGTTCAGGATAGGAGAGCAAATCGATCACCACTTGCGCGATGTCGCCGGGTTGAAGTTGCCAGCTCTTCTCGTTACTCGGCTCGTCGCCGCCAAAGGCGGTGTTGACTGAGCCGGGCATGATGTAACTGACTTTGATACCGTCATGCCTGACTTCCTGCATGAGCGCTTCGCTAAAGCCGTTCAAGCCAAACTTCGAGGCGTTGTAAGCGGCCATTTCTGCATGCGGGTTCGCGCCGGCGAGTGAGGAGATGTTGATGATGTAGCCGCCGCCGCGTTTCTTCATGAATGGAATGGCTTCGTGGCAACAGTAGAAGACACCGAACACGTTTGTTTCGAGGACGGTATGAAAGTCTTCAATGCTCATCGATTCGACGGACGCGAATATCCCGACGCCCGCGTTGTTGATGAGGATGTCGAGGGCGTCAAGTTTCGCGAAAACAGATTTCACCTGGTTGTAATCGCGGACCTCGCAGACGTAGCCCGCTGCCGTGCCCGGGCCGAGCGCGTTGAGTTGTGAAACTGTTTCTGCGATCTCGTCTTCGTTGCGCGCGGTGATGGCGACGAGTGCCCCGGCCTTGACGAGCGATTCCGCTATTGCGCGGCCGATACCTTTCGTTGCGCCGGTTACGAGCGCTGATTTGTTCGAGAGATTTACAGGCATAACCGTTTGTTAGACACGATTCCCGATGTTTCAGGATTACATGTAAATCTTGTCTAGTCTTGTAAATCCTGTCTCAACTTGGCGCGTAAACGCTCATTCACGATCTTGGGATTCGCCTTGCCCTTCGAGGCTTTGATCACCTGCCCGACGAAGAAACCAAACAACGCCTCTTTTCCAGCTCGATAATTCGCAAGCGGTTCGGGATTCGCCGCAATAACGCTATCAATCAACGCATCAATTTCACCAGTATCACTCAACTGGACCAGCCCCTGCTCTTCAATAATCTCGTGGGCAGACTTGCCACTCTTGAACATCTCGACCAGCACGTCTTTCCCCTGCTTGCCGCTGATCTTCCCTTCATCGATCATCCGCACGAGGGCGCCGAGCTCTTTCGGCGGCAACGGCGAATCTACGGCAGACACACCCTGCGCTTCGAGCTCGCGTAACAACTCCGATCTGATCCAGTTCGCAGTCGCGCGCGGATTACCCGAGGCCTCGGCTGCTGTTTCGTAGTAATCAGCCAGCGCCCGGTCAGAAACCAGTTGCGAGGCATCCGCGTAACTCAACCCATACTGCTCACTGAAGCGCTGCCGTCGTTGCTCAGGCAATTCCGGCATCGCCTGTCGCACTTCTTCAATAAACTGCTCGGAGACGATCAACGGCTGTAGATCCGGTTCCGGAAAATAACGATAGTCATGCGCTTCTTCTTTCGACCGCATCACACGCGTTTCCAGCGCACGGTCGTCCCAGAGTCGTGTTTCCTGCGTCAAGCGCCCGCCTGATTCAAGCACCTGAATGTGTCTCGCGACTTCAAACTCAATCGCCCGTTGCATAAATCGAACTGAGTTCAGATTTTTCAGTTCGACTTTAGTACCAAACTTCTCGTCACCCACACGCCTGACGGAAACGTTCGCTTCGCAGCGCAGGTTGCCCTTCTCCATGTCAGCTTCAGACGCACCGACCCACTGCAACGCGCGCCGCACATGATTGACGTAGTCATACGCTTCCCACGATGAACGAAAGTCAGGCTCCGTGACGATCTCAGCCAGCGGGACACCGGCGCGGTTCAGATCGATGTACGAGTAACGATCGACGTCGGGAAGTCCTTCGTGTACGTTCTTGCCTGCGTCTTCTTCGAGGTGCAGTCGTGTGATCCTGATCTTCTTCGGACGCCACTCGACCGGATGCCCGGCTTCGTCGCGCTCGGCAGTCATGATCTCGAGCTCGCCGTTCGCGGAGAAAGGCTGATCGAATTGCGAGATTTGGTAACCCTTCGGCAGATCGGGATAGAAGTAATTCTTGCGCGCAAAGATCGACCGGGTGTTGACGTGCAAGCCAAGCGCGAGCGCGGCACGTGCGCCGAGCTCCACCACACGCCGATTCAATACCGGCAGTGCGCCCGGCAAGCCGAGACAAGTTGGACACGTGTTCGCGTTTGGCTCATCACCAAAACGCGTCGCACAGCCGCAGAAGATCTTTGATTCCGTGCTCAGTTGAGCATGGATTTCTAGTCCGATAACTGTTTCCCAGGTCATCTACGTGATCCGCGCCTCACGTTAGAGGGCCGGTTGATATGTACTCCGGGCGCTCGGAACACCGGCCTTCGGGCATTCCGAAACGTTGGGAAAGGAGTTATCGGCGTGGCCAGAAACCCGTCAAACGGTGACGAGAGTCGTCTGAACCGGCCGAACCGGCCCTCCACTCCAACACCGAGACCGTCAAAAGGAGTGAATCCACCGAAGGACGAATAGGACCACGGTATCTCCGCCCGTATCGAGCCCAGCCTCCCCTCATTGGCCCCGGCCTCGGCACGCAATGCCTCTGCGCGACTGCGCCAGTAAGCCTCTTCCTGCGCACGCATGCTGCGGACCTGCTCCAGTGTCCGGTCTTCAATCTCGGCAACCTCACGCCTTCTTTCTTCGGCGGAAGGCAGGCCCAGCTCTTTGCGTTGTTCTTCGTAAGCGCGCTCGTTTTCCACACGCGCCTTGCGATAGACCTCGAGGTCCTGATTTGTGATTGAACGACGTGCTCGCGTTTGTGGCGCATTCGGAACGGTCACAGGCGCACCGGATCTCTGCAAAAGCGCTCCGGTTCGCTCGCCGTTCGCGCGCTCGGTGGCCGCGATATCGACCGTGTTCAGTTGGATTGTTACCTGGAAGCCGTTACTCACCGCGTAAGTCAACGTCGAGTTTGTAACGGTAAACTCATTCGGAATCTCAACACGGCGTCCGTCACGCATGACAACCGTGTAGGCGTTAACTGCAGAAACGGTTAGAGCCAGAAACACTACGGCGAAAAACACTCTCTTTAAAGTCATTGCCCCACACCTCGTCTTGTAAGTCTTGGGCGATAGTATACGGGTAAAAGCCTCGGATCTCACGGATGAAGACGGCTCAGACCTGTGTTTATCCGTGAAATCGATAGGTAAAAAAATCTTTGCAACCGGACGCCCTCTTTGATATACATGCGGCGCACCAAATCGCAAACAACTGTTCATTGAAAGGCGGTCCCCCGGCTCAGCCCAGGCGGAGCGCCGCTCGGTTCCAAACCTTCCAACCAGGAGCGAGTGAAGAATGGCAAAGACCGTTTGTAAGATTTTGGGAGTTGTGTTGTTGCTGGTGGGCGTTTGTGGATTTGTCGCCCCAACGTTGTTAGGCGCTCACCTTACGCCCGCACACAATGTGGTTCATCTACTGTCTGGTGCTCTCGCATTGTATTTCGGCTTTGCAGGTACTCTATCTGCAGCCAAGATGTTTTCACTGATTTTCGGCGTGGTTTATCTCGCGCTTGGCATTCTGGGAATGGCGCTCGGAGGAGCTCCTGATCGGATGTGGCACGTTGGCCCGTTGGATCTCGGCCAGGCCGACCACGGCATTCACATCCTGCTCGGCGTAGTCTTTCTCGCGGGCGGGCTGTTTACAAGAAGAGTCGATTAAGTCTCGCTTTCAGGTTGCAAGGGCGAGTTCCGTAAGTGGCGCAATCGCGTCCGCGATCTCCAAACCCTTGCAACCTGAGCCACAGATCTGACGGATTTTAGCCACGGATTTACACGGATCGCTCGTGTACTGGTGTGACGCGTGGTCCACCTGTCACCGGATGCGCGTCCACTAAAACTCTAATCTCAAATATATCGTGAAGTATTTCCGGCGTGAGTACTTCCTGCGGTCGGCCGGAGTGGACCGTCCTCCCCTGCTTCATCAAGAAAATATTGTCAGCAAACTCCGAAGCGAGATTGATGTCGTGAGTGACGACGAGCGCTGCCGCACGATGCTGATCGCAGCGAGCCCTGACCAGACTCAACAACGTCGCCTGATGTGAAAGATCGAGATTCGCTGTCGGCTCGTCGAGTAAAAGTATCGGAGCCTCGGTTGCAAGCGCGCGCGCCATCAGCGCCCGTTGTCTCTCACCACCGGATAGCTCACTCATCAAACGCGCACTCAGCTCACTTAGCTCAGTCTCCCGCAACACGGATTGGGCAATGTGGAGATCGCGATCTGTTTCCCAGCCCCAGCCGGAGTGTGTGGCCCAGGCAAAGCGACCGCCGAGCACAAATTCGAGCACAGTGACGGGAAAGCGAAGCTCTGCTTCCTGGGCCACGACGGCGATACGTCTTGAGATGCTGCGACGATTGAGTCGCTCGATTGGTTCTCCGTCGAGTAGCACCGCGCCTGAGGATCGTGGAAGCTGGCCGTTCAGAGTCCGGAGCAGAGTGGATTTGCCGGCGCCGTTCGGGCCAATGATGGCGGTGATCTCGCCTTGATTTAGCGACAACGTCACATCAGCCACAGCGATGCGATGGTCATACGCGACGGTGATGTTGCGTCCTTCCAGCATCATGCCCTGCGCAGTAAGTAAATGAAAAGCGGTGCACCGATGAGCGCGGTGATGGCGCCAACCGGCAGCTCCCGCGGCGCGATGATCGTGCGCGCCACTGTGTCTGCAACGATCACAAAAAGCGCACCACCGAGCGCCGCCGCGGGAATGGTGATACGGTTATCACTGCCGAGTGACAGTCTTGCGAGATGCGGCACGACCAGCCCGACATATCCCACCGATCCACTCGCTGCCACCGAGCTTCCCACCAACAAACTCGCCACCAGAAAAACCACGATCCGTACACGCCCGACCTCAACGCCGAGATCGAAAGCATCGCGCTCACCTAACATCAACAAATTTAACGAACGCGCGTGAAGCGTCAGGGCGAGCGCGCCCGCAATCGCGATCACGATCGTCGCCGGCAACAGCGCCTTACTCGTTCCCGACAGATCGCCGAGCAGCCAAAACGTGAACGATCGGATCCTCGTCGCGTCCATCATGACGGTCACAAACACGATCACTGAGGAAAGAAACGTCGTGACGATCACGCCTGCGAGTATCAGTCGTTCGGGTGTCGCGCCGGCGCGCCCGCGCGCGAGCCGGTACACCGCCAGCGTCGCGGCCAGTGCTCCACTAAATGCGAGGATCGGTCGTGTCCACTCGATCGTAGTGAAGAATACGAGCGCGATCATCGTCCCGACCGCAGCGCCATTCGAGATGCCCAGCAGATAAGGCTCGGCGAGAGGGTTTCGCAGCAATGCCTGGTAACCTGCGCCCGCGGTTGCAAGTGATCCTCCGACTGCCGCCGCCAGCAAAATTCGCGGCAGACGAATCTGGAAAAGAATGTCGAACTGATCCTGAGTCAGACCACACGTGCTCGTACCGAACGACGCCAGCGCACACAACGACGCACGCACAGGAAGCGGCTCACTGCCCAATAGCGACATCAAAACAATCGCGAGCAGCAGCGCCGCTGTGAGCACCGCACATGCAACTATTGTCTTGCGAAGCGTGACTCGATTCATCTTGCGAAGGCGTCAGGGTGCAGCGCGCGGGCCATCTCTTCGAGCCCGTCAACTGATCGTGGTCCGGGTCGCGCAAGGTGATCGTCGTTGATCTTGTAGACGCGACCCTGCAGCACTGCCGGTGATTGGCGCAGTGCTTCGGCGACGTTTGCATTTGCGGCGCCCATCGAGCCGCCGGTCGGCAGGATGATGGCTTCGGGCCGCGCAGCCAGAGCAGACTCGTTGCTGTATTTGGGCCACGCACCCGGAACGTCGGCCGTCACTGAAGCTGCTCCCGCGCGACGCATCAGATCGGTGACAAACGAATCGTGTCCGGCGGTGTAAAGCGGCTCGCCGGACACCTGGTAAAAGACCCTGACCGGCGGCTTTTGCTTTACGGCTTGTTCAACCGCGTTCGTTCGTTGGCGTAGCTTCTGCACGAGCAGGTTTGCCCCGTCCTTCTCTCCAACAATCTCGCCGATCTTTTCGATCGAGCGAAACACGCCTTCGAGATCCTGCGGGTCAGTGACGAAGACCGCAATGTTCTGCCCGTTGAGTTGCTGGGTGAATACTTCGAGCTGCGATGAAGTCGAAACGAAGACCACCTGCGGCTTCAGTGCGATTATGTGTTCGAGACTCGGATGGAGCGTGTCGCCGACTTCAGCAATCGCTTTTGCCTCGGGCGGATAGTCGCAATAACTCGTGCGGCCCACGAGACGATTACCGGCGCCGACCGCAAAAATGATTTCCGTGAGATTCGGCGCCAGTGAGACTACCCGATCAACTTTGGCGGGAATGCTGACTCGTCGCCCCGCATCATCCGTAATCTCCCGACTCGCTCCCACATTCGCACTTCTTCCAGGAGTACACGCGGAAAACAATGAGAGGCAGACAACAACCGCCACCCACACGAATGCAGACACACAATGATTCCGACAGATGCGCACAGACCGCCCATAATAAAGCATTTGTGGTTTTTGTGCCTTTTTGTGGCTAACACTTTTTTCCAGTAAGATGCCTCTCGATGATCAAAACAGTCGAGTGGACAAAAGACGGCGTGCGCATGCTGGACCAGCGCCTGCTGCCCTCCGAAGAAACTTACCTGATGCTGCGCTCCTACGATGAAGTGGCAGAAGCCATTCGCAAGATGGTGATTCGCGGCGCACCGGCCATCGGAGTCTCGGCCGCGATGGGAATCGCGCTCGGCGCCAGCCAGTCAGTCGGAACGTCAGTCGCCGACCTCGAAGATGATCTGCTTTACATCTGCGACGTGATGAGCAAGACTCGCCCAACTGCCGTAAACCTCTTCTGGGCCATCGAGCGGATGCGCGCGACTTTCGAGCGCAACAAACACCTGGGCGACGTCGAACAGATAAAGAAAATACTCGTCGCGGAGGCACTCGCGATTTTTGAAGAAGACATCACGGCAAACCGGGCCATCGGTCATCATGGTGGACCACTCATTCCTGACGGCGCGACTGTGCTTACACACTGCAACGCCGGCGCACTCGCCACCGCCGGAGATTACGGCACAGCTCTCGGAGTGATCCGTGGCGCACGCGATGCCGGCAAAAAAGTCGCCGTCATCGCCGATGAGACAAGACCGTTTCTCCAGGGTCTCAGGTTAACCGCGTGGGAACTGGCGAAAGACGACATTCCCGTTACCGTGATCACGGATAATATGGCTGGGCACGTGATGAAGAACGGGAAGGTTGATGCAGTGGTCGTTGGCGCGGATCGAATCGCAGCGAATGGCGACACGGCAAACAAGATCGGTACTTACATGGTCGCAGTTCTTGCGCGCGAACACGGCGTGCCGTTCTACGTCGCGGCGCCCCTAACTACACTCGATCTGTCACTTGCTTCGGGAGATGAGATTCCGATTGAGGAAAGAGATTCGACTGAAGTGACTCACATTCGTGATCTCCAGCTCGGACCAGACGGCGTGAATGTTCACAACCCGGCGTTCGATGTGACGCCGCATCAATTCATCACTGCAATCATCACCGACAAAGGCGTGGCGCGACCACCGTACATCAAAAGTTTGAAGAATTTCTTTGTCACGGATAACACAGATTAGCCGTGTAATCCGTGTAATCCGTGTTATCTGCGGCTAAATCGGCTCGACTTCCACCAGTCGATCGTGCGCTGGAGTCCCTCTCGCAGTCCGGCCTTCGACTCGTAATCCAGGAATTCACGCGCCAGTGTGATGTCCGCGAGACTGTGCTTCACATCGCCAACGCGCGGCTCACGATACTCAGCCGTCACGTCCTGCTTCCCAGTCAACGCCTTCAACTCCGACAGCAGCTCGTTCAGCGTGATGCGCTGTCCATTCGCGACGTTGATGACTTTCCCCGATGCACCTTTCGACGACGCTGCACTCAGATTCGCGGTAACAACATTATCGATATAAGTGAAGTCGCGCGATTGCTCGCCATCGCCATAGATCACCGGTTGCTCGCCGGATAAAAGCGCGCTGATAAACCGCGAAACAACTCCCGAATACTGCGAGCCGGGATCCTGCCGTGGTCCAAACACATTGAAGTAACGCAGCGACACGGTTTCCAAACCGTAGACCCGCGTAAACACACGGCAGTAATACTCGCCAACCAGTTTCGCCACTGCATAAGGCGACAGTGGATCCGGCAGCATCTCCTCGGTTTTCGGCAGCGTTGGCTGATCGCCATACGCAGAGCTCGAAGCCGCATAGACCACACGCCTGACCTGGTTATCTCGCGCTGCTACAAGTAAAGAAAACGTCCCGTCAACTGAGGCGACGTGAGTTTGTCGTGGCGCTTCGACCGAACGTGGCACTGACGGAATCGCGGCTTCGTGAAAGACTACCTCGACACCATCGAGTATCTTTTTGAGCAGTGCCTCATCCGCCACACTGCCTTCGATGAAATCGAGGTCGCCGCCGAGCTCCTCGATGTTTTCACGATGGCCCGTCGACAAATCGTCGAGTACGCGCACGCGCGCGCCGTTGGCCATGAGCGCGGCCGCGATGTGTGAACCGATAAAACCCGCTCCGCCAGTTACCAGTGCTGTTCCCGTTAGTGGCATTTGCTTGAATTTCTACCTGCCCACTCCAACGTATTTGAAACCAAATTCCCGCATGTCTTCCGGATCGTAGATGTTTCGCAAGTCGGCGATCTTCGGCGTTGTCATCAAGTCGCGTATGCGAATCATGTCGAGCGCGCGAAACTGGTTCCACTCGGTAACGAAGACAAGCGCGTCTGCGCCTTGCACCGCGGCGTATTCATCGTCGGCGTAAACGATCTCGGGCAACACTTTCATTGCTTCATCCTTTGCGACCGGATCGTACGCGCGGATCTCCGCGCCTTCTTCGAGCAGGCTGCGAATGATGCCGACTGCAGGCGCTTCACGCATGTCGTCCGTTTCCGGTTTGAAAGCGAGACCAAGCACGGCGATCGTTTTGCCTTGAAGTGTACCAACGAGGTTACGGATCTTTGCCAGCATCAACTCGCCCTGTCGCTGGTTCACTTCGATTACGGCATCGACGAGCCTCGACTCGGAGTCATATTGTCGAGCCACTGAAGAAAGCGCGCGTGTGTCTTTCGGAAAACACGAACCGCCGAAGCCGGGCCCGGGGTGTAGAAACTTACTCCCGATTCGTTTATCCATACCGATCGCGCGGGCAACATCGTGGACGTCGCAACTGATCTTGTCGCAGAGGTTGGCAATCTCGTTGATAAAAGAAACCTTCATTGCGAGGAACGCATTGGCGGCATACTTCGTGAGCTCTGCGGCTTCGAGCGAAGTGATCACAAACGGCGCTTCGATCAGATAAAGCGGGCGATACAAGTCTTTCATGATCGCGATCGCTTCTTCGTCACGGCTGCCAATCACGACGCGATCGGGCCGCATGAAGTCGTTGATCGCGGCGCCTTCTCTTAAAAACTCGGGATTTGAAACGACGCCGAAGTTGGCGCGCGTTTTCTTTCGCTCATTGATGAGCGTGCGAATGTGTTCGCCGGTGCCGATGGGCACGGTCGACTTTGTGACGACCACTTTGTAGCCGTTCATAAACTCGGCCACAGATGATGCTGCCTGTTCGACGAAACTGAGATCCGGCGAGCCGTCGGGCTTGGGCGGCGTTCCGACGGCGAGAAAGATGACGAGGGCCTGTTCGACTGCTTGTTTGACGTCGGTGGTGAATCTGAGGCGGCCGGCCTGGGTATTTTTCAAGACGAGCTGCTCGAGTCCCGGCTCATAGATCGGCATCACGCCTCTCAACAGTCGCGCGATCTTGTCTTCATCAACATCGACGCAGGTCACGTCGACACCAAACTCAGCAAAGCATGCCCCGGTAACAAGACCTACATAACCGGTACCAATTACAGCAATGTGCATTTAGCTACTTTCTTCTCTGACGTATCGGCTTCGTCTGTCAATTACGCCGAGCAATACGCCGAGCAATTACGCGAGCAATTACGCCGAAGGCGTTTGCTAATTTTAGCCCAGGGTTCGAGCGCAGCGAGAACCCTGGGATCAACCGGCCACATCATTAACAACCCTGAAAGGGTTCGCCAATCACCGAACCCCTTCAGGGTTCAATAAATATATTGTTGGTAACCCAAGGTTGTCGCTTCGCTCCAACCTTGGGCTCAAATTAGCCAACGCCTTCGGCGTTAATAGTGACAATCAAATCGGCGTACTGCTTACAATCAAAACCTTGCGGGTCACGCGCGTGAATTCGCGTGACCCGCAAGGTGAATTTGGCTGACCGCAGCGCTGGTTACCAGTGCCACAGTGTTTTTACCAAGCCGAATGATCGCGAGCTTACTTGGTCGGGCTTACTACGGTAATGCTGCCGCCGAAGTTAAGGTCGTTATTGTGGAACGCTGCGTAAAGCACGCCCGCCACTGCACCACCGACGGCCAGCAGAAGCACGGCCAACGCGCCACCACTCAAACCATCGTCATCGTCGTCGCCCTGTGGATTCGGTGTTCCAGCAGTTGCACTCTCACCAGCCGCAACCTGCTTGACCGCTCCACCAGCTTTGAACTGCGCGACGCCCGCGAGAGTGGACACATGAGTGCGTCCACGTGATGCACTGACAGTGAACGTTGTTGGCTGGGTTCCGTCGACAACAACCGTACCATCTTTGGTCGTCAAGTTAACGGTGGTTCCAGTTAACGTTGACACTTGAGCACTACCGGTCTCAAGCATTGCCGTGATGCTGTTCTCCGCGAAGCTGAGGCGAAGATTGCTGTTCGGTGCGAGTTCAACTCGGCCGACTTTGCTGATGCTGACTGAAGCGCTGCTTTGAGCCGCGGTGCTGATTGTTGAATCTGTGAAAACCGTGCCACCGGAGATCACTTTTTGGCCGTTCACAGTGACTTGTCCGGAGACCGATAGCTCGCCTGACGCCTTGGCGCCTGGCGCGGCCAATACCACCATTGAGTAAACACTCAAAACGGCAACTGCCACAGCAGTCGCGATGGACTTGCGGCTCCAAGATTTGCTGATCATTAACTTTCCTCCCGTATAGTGAAACACAAAGGTCTTAATTGCGTACCGCGACGGCCGAACAGTCGTGGGAAAACAATGAGTTGTTAGCAACGCAGTCGAGGCGTTAGTGCATGGGATTTATGGCCTCGAAGCCACTAACATGGTTTTTATTACACTAATACAAGCCCTCTGTCAACAATCATTTGGCTTAACTTTGCCACAAAACTGTGTCAGCCCACGTGGCCACAGAGAAGCACAGAACCGAGCGCGGTAGCGCCGGGTCCGACTCCGGCTGTGGCCCGTGTATGGAATGAGCGCCCGGCGCTACCGGTCTCGGTTCCTTAAGGGCGGCGGGCGGCAGAGGATTTCTCATTCAGCTCGGCCTGTTCGTACGGGTCGAGCCGCGCAAAGAGGTAAAAAATCTCTCCAACCACCCGGACCGGTCCCAGAAACCGGAACGTGTTTCGTAGCACTTCCCCAGCCTTCAAACGCGCCGGCGCAGGTGGATTTGACCCGAAAAGGAGTCCCATTTCGCCCGCCGAGACAGCTTCGAGCTCGGGCAGGTAGTCGTTGTGAGTCTCGCGCGCGAGCTTGATCGCCATCTGGCGTAAGGCCCTGATACGATTCGAATTATGTCGATAATAACTCGTGCTTACTTCCCGCCTGCTGGCGCGATCGTCCACGACTTCCTGCTCATTTTTCAGGTAGCCAAGATACGCACGGACCACCGGGCCAAACTCATCATCGGAAATTTGAGTGACTGGAGTAGCGTTGACAGGCGTGAGCGCGCAGAAGACAAGCAACAGAAAACCGGAAATTCTTCCCTTGGTAGTTGCCATCGTTTTGCTCCTGGCGGGAGGCAATCCTCTATTTTTGTTGCGGCCGCCCGATTATACCAAGCCCTAAGTCAACTAAATTGCGCGCTTCTTTCGGCAATGTTACATTGATCTTCGAATTCCGTTAAGCGGCATGTCTTCTTCAGATCCTGAACCTCCTTTGCCGGTTAAGAGCGTAGCGCTGGGTGTCTGCGGCGGTATCGCTGCCTATAAGGCGGTCGAAGTCATGCGCGGATTGCAGCGAGCGGGCTGCACCGTCAGAGTCGCAATGACGAAGCGGGCCTGCGAATTTGTCCAGCCCCTCACGTTCCGCGCGCTTTCCGGTAGCCACGTGATTGTCGACGATTACGCGCCTGATAATCCGGACCCGATTGCTCACATCACATTTTCTCAGACTGTCGATCTGCTGATCGTCGCGCCTGCCACCGCGAATATCATCGCTAAATTCGCCAATGGAGTCGCTGACGACTTTCTCAGCTCAACCTATCTCGCCTGTAACGCCCCGGTTTTGATTGCGCCCGCAATGAACACGACGATGTGGGAACACCCTGCGACGCAGCGAAACCTGCGTCAGCTTCGAGCAGACGGTGTCTATTTCGTCGAGCCTGATGCTGGAGAAATGGCGTGCGGGACGATTGGTCCGGGACGATTGAGTGAGCCCGAGCGCATCGTTCGGGCCGCACTGGAGATTCTCGCGGGCTCGAACCGTCCGAAGGATTTGGCGGGTGAACGTTTTCTGATAACCGTTGGCGCGACGCGTGAAGAGATCGATCCGGTGCGATTTATTTCCAACAGATCGTCGGGCAAGATGGGCTTTGCACTGGCTGAAGCAGCGCTGAAACGTGGCGCTGCCGTGACGGTCGTCGCAGGTGTTACCACTGTCGATCCACCCGAAGGCGTGCGGGTGGTGAAGGCGTTATCAGCCGATGAGATGTTGAAAGCGGTTGCGAGTGAAGCGGGCAAAGCGTCGGTGTTCATTGGCGCGGCAGCAATAGCGGATTATCGTCCGGCGCAGCGAGCCGAGCAGAAGATTAAAAAATCGAATGAGTCTATAACGTTGACGTTGGAGCGCACGCCCGATGTGTTGTCGCAGGTGGCGGCGTCGCGCACAAATGGAATGCTCGTCGTGGGATTCGCGGCAGAGACGGAAAACGTTTTGGATAATGCGAAAGAGAAACTGCGCAGCAAGAAGCTTGATGCAATTGTTGCGAATGATGTGAGTCGTGAGGATTCCGGTTTTGATACGGCGACGAATAAGATTGCGATCATCACTGCTGATAACGCGGTCGAGCTACCCTTGATGTCGAAGGACGAGGCTGCGGATCAAATTCTGGATGTTATAGTGAGGATTAGACAGAGTCGTTAACAAGATTTCAGGACTGACAGGATTAACAAGATAAGTGAGTCGAGAACTACGCGAGATTATCGCTGAGACGAAGAAACAGCTTGAGCACTTGCGTGTGCTCGGGCTTGAGGGGATCCAGGTGACTGCGGAGCCGGCGATCTCCAGGCAACTTCCGACCGCGAGCGTTCCAGCCGCGCAGCCGACGACATCCTTGTTCGGCGAAATAGCGCCGGCGCCGGTAAAACTCACCCCCTCGACCGAAACGTTCGAACAGATCCACGCCGAAATCGGAGACTGCACGCGCTGCCCGCTGCATCTCGAACGCACGCACGTGGTCCACACTGAAGGAAATCGAAAAGCGCGATTGATGTTTGTCGGTGAGGCGCCAGGCGCTGACGAAGATATCCAGGCACGCCCGTTCGTCGGTCGCGCCGGACAATTGCTCACCAAGATCATCGAAGCTATCGGTATGAAGCGCGAAGAGATTTTGATCGGAAACGTCAACCGCTGTCGCCCTCCGGGCAATCGCGCCCCAACCACCGAAGAAGCAACGACGTGTAAGCCGTATCTGCTGCGCGAGATCGCGATCGTGCAGCCGAAAGTGATCGTGGTGCTCGGCAACACCGCGATGAAAAATCTGCTGGACACTCGCGAAGGCATCACGCGACTACGCGGCCGCTTCCAGGATTACAAAGGTATCAAAGTGATGCCCACCTTCCACCCCGCGTACCTGCTCCGCGACCCATCGAAGAAACGCGAGACGTGGGAAGACTTAAAGATGGTCCGCGATTATCTTGATAGCCATCCGTGAAATCTGTGGCTAATACCTCATACGCTGAAGTCGCAGTTCCGCTGCATGTCTTTCAAACGTTCACTTATCGCCTGAGCCCCGAACAGAGTGTTCAGGCAGAGGTCGGCGCGCGCCTCGTCGTCCCACTCGGACGCAATCTCGTCACCGGCTACGTCGTCAGTCTTCACGATCAACTCCCTGCCGAACTTGGTGAAGTCGAGGTGAAAGACGCGCACACGCTCGTCGACTCCGAACCAGTCTGCAATCCCGAAATCCTGCAACTGGCACGCTGGGTTGCGGATTACTACGCGTGTCCGCTCGGCGAGGTGATCAGAGCGGCACTGCCGCCGGGCATGACTCCGAAGAGTCGCTCCGGTTCGAAGTTTGTAAAGGCCAAACTGCGCCGCTTCGTTCGATTAATAGCGAATGGAGCAGAACTGAAGCTGACTGATACGCAACGGCGTGTTCTGGCAAAGCTCCAGGATGGTCCGATGTCGTTGCAGGCATTGCTCACCGCTGCCGGCGTAAGCGCCTCGACGATCACGTCACTGCAAAAGAAATCGCTGCTCGAAATTTACGACGACGCGATTCGACGCGATCCGCTCGCAGAGACTTTCGGCGTCACTGACGCAGAACACACGCTCACTGCCGCTCAATCATCCGTGCTCACACAGATCGAACAGCAGATGAACTCGGGCTCTTATTCAGCGTTTCTGCTCCACGGCGTCACCGGCAGCGGCAAGACCGAGATTTATATGCGCGCCATGAGTAAAGCGCTGAGTCTCGGTAGATCTGCCATGATGCTCGTGCCGGAGATCGCGCTCACGCCCGTCTTCTCGCGCCGTCTGCGCGCGCGCTTTGGCGATCAGGTTGCGATTTTTCATTCGTCGCTCCAGAAAGGTGAACGATTCGACGAGTGGACGCGCGTCCGAAACGGTGACGCACGCGTCGTGATCGGGACGCGCTCGGCCGTGTTCGCGCCCGTGAAAAGCCTCGGACTGATCGTTGTCGACGAAGAGCACGAATCCTCATATCGCCAGCAGGAGTCGCCGTATTACAACGCGCGCGACGTCGCGATTGTGCGCGCACAAAAGGAGTCGGCTACGGTTGTGCTCGGCTCAGCAACGCCCTCGCTCGAAACTTTTCACAATGCACGCAAAGGCAAGTATCACTTTGTCGCTCTGCCCGAGCGCATCGGCGCACGACCGATGGCCGTGGCGAAGATCGTCGACATGCGCAACGTGTTTGTGCGACATGGAAAGCCACGCGTGTTTTCCGACGAGCTACTCGAAGCGATTCGCGAGACACGCGAGCGTGGCGAGCAGTCGATCATCCTGCTCAACCGCCGCGGGTATTCGAGTTTTATACTCTGTCGCTCGTGTGGCGAGACGGTTCAGTGTCCAAACTGCGACGTCACGCTCACGTATCATCGCAGCGAGCGCGTGATCGTCTGTCATTACTGCAATCACCGCGAAGCCGTGCCGGGCGTTTGCCCTTCATGTGGGAAGAAATACATCTACTACGTGGGCGAAGGCACGGAGCAACTCGAAGAGATGCTCAGGCTTCTGTTCCCTGCCCTGCGCGTGGCGCGGATCGATCGTGATACGACTGCGCGACGAAAAGTGTTTGAGCAGTCACTGGCTGACTTCAGCGCGGGCCGCATCGATACGCTGGTCGGCACGCAGATGTTGGCCAAGGGTCACGATTTTCCGAACGTGACTTTGGTCGGTGTGGTTTCGGTCGATGCGGGGCTGGCGTTACCGGATTTCCGGTCCGCGGAACGAACGTTTCAGCTCATCACGCAGGTTGCGGGACGTGCTGGTCGTGGCGATCGACCGGGAAGAGTCTTGATCCAAACTTATCATCCGTACCACTATGCTCTGCGACACGCGTGCGCGCAGGATTATGAAGGGTTTTACGACGAGGAGCTTCGTTACCGGCAGAACCACTCGTATCCGCCGTTCGTGGCGCTCGCGAGTCTGCTGGTCCATGGGCCGGATCTGGGTAAGGTAAGGAATGATAGTTTAGAGCTGCGGAAACAGCTTGATCTGGTGAATCAGGAAAGGAAGTGTCGCGTGCTTGGTCCGGCGCCTGCGCCGTTATCGCGATTGAAAGGCGAGCATCGTTTTCAATTGTTGATTAAGTCGCGCAGCAGAAAAGACCTGAGGGAAATTGCGGATGCGGCGATGCGGGCGGTGGCGGAGAGTGGAGTTAATCTGCGTTCGATCAATTTGGAGATCGATCCGGTGTCGATCATGTAGAGACAGGACGTAACAAGATGAAAATTTCAGAGCTGGCGGAAAGAACGGGAGCGCGTGTCGAAGGCTTAACTGATGATATTGAAATCACGGGTGCGGCGGGGCTCGATGATGCAACCGCAGGGCGCGTGACGTTTCTCGCCAATCCGCGCTACACGCCGCGTGTGAACAGCACTCGCGCATCCGCGATTTACCTTAGCGAAGACGCACAAACTGATCGGCAGATAGCAATCCTGCGGGTGAAGGATCCATATCTCGCCTACACGCGCGCGCTGCGCATTTTTAATCCGGAAGCCGAGCTCGAGCCGTTCGTCCATCCATCCGCCGTTATCGATCCGACTGCGCGCGTGGCGAAGCGCGTGGCGATCGGTGCGTGCGTGGTGATTGGCCGGAATGCGTTCATCGGCGACGACGTTCGCATTTATCCGAACGTCACGATCTACGACGACGTTACGATCGGCAGAGGCTCGGTCATACATTCCGGCGTTGCGATTCGTGAACGTACGGTTATCGGCGAGCGCGTCGTGATCCACAACAATTCCGTGATCGGTTGTGACGGATTTGGTTACGCGAAAGACGAGGAGAAGCGCTGGCTCAAGATCCCGCAAGCAGGGAGAGTCGTGATCGAAGATGACGTCGAGATCGGCGCGGCGACTACGATCGATCGCGCGTCGGTTGGTGAGAGCCGGATCGGGCGTGGATCGAAGCTGGATAATCTTGTGCAGATCGGTCACTCGTGTACCGTCGGTGAAGATACGTTGTTGTGTGCGCAGGTCGGACTGGCCGGCAGCTCACACATCGGCAATCGCGTGATCCTGGCGGGTCAGGCCGGCGTCGCGGGGCATCTGACGATTGGCGATGATGTCGTGCTGACAGCAAAGAGCGCGACGAGTCACGACATTCCGGCGGGGAAAATCATCTCGGGAATTCCGGCGTTTGATAATAAAGATTGGCTGAGATCGACCGCGGCTTTCCGGAGGTTAGGAGAGATGCAACGGACGCTTCGTGAGCTACAACGAAAAATCGGGAACACGGATTAGACGGATTTAGAATCGGATTTACACGGATCAGCGAAAATCTGTCTTTTAAAATTTGTCTAGTCCGCGTCTAAGTAATCGCGCCACCATCAACGATCACTATTTCCCCGTTCATAAAACTATTCCGCTCACTCACCATGAACGCCGCATACTCCGCGAGCTCTTCGGGGCGACCGAGGCGTCCGGCCGAGGTCCAGAAGTCGTGCATCTGTAATAATCGATCGGGCAGCGCTTGCGCGAGATCCGTGTCGAAGATTCCCGCCGCAATCGCATTCACTCGCACACCAAACGTCGCGGCTTCGCGCGACAAACACTTCGTGAAGCCGATCATCGCCGCTTTCGATGTCGCGTAGTGTACGGCTGTCGGGAGTGCTCGCATCGCGCCGATGGAAGTGATGTTGAGGATGATTCCCTTTCGTTGCCGGATCATCTGTTTGTAGATCGGCTTGGTGACGGCAAAGAGGCTGTCGACGTTCGTGTGGATCACTTCGTCCCAGGCACGGTCGGTGGTGGTGGCGAAGTTGTCGCCGCGATTGATGGCGGCGTTGTTAACGAGGATGTCGATCCCGCCCCACTTCTCAACGAGCTCGCGCGTCAGTTTCTTCATGCCAACGCGATCGATGACCGAGACCTTGGCGTTGAACGCCTTGCGCCCGTGGCCCTCGATCTTCTGACTCGTTTCGGCGGCCAAATCATCACGCGAGTTGTAACTGAACGCCACGTCAGCGCCCTCGCGTGCAAAGATTTCGCAAATGGCCGCACCGATGCCACGCGTTCCGCCGGTTATGAACGCGCGCTTTCCCTCAAGCAAGAGACTCACTTAGCTATGTTTCTCCTAGAAGTTTGACGGGGATTAGTTTCAACGCCGCGGCAGATTAAACCGTGAAAAAGGGCGCTCAGTCAATCGAAGCAGGACTTTTAGCCGCGGATTTATGCGGATGAACGCAGATTTAACATCGCTGAAAGCGAGTGTTGGACGAAGTCGGTGCGGATTTCGCTGTAATAAAGTCCCTGCCGCAGGCCGCCGCGCGCGTAGTCGATGTTGGGAAGTATCGAGCGATCTCGATCCTGGATGATGAGTTGATCGAGGAAGCCGAAGCCGCGCGTAAGTGAGTCGCGATAGGCGTCGCAACGTGTTCTCTCCGCAATCTTTAAGGCGGCTGCGATGCCTTCGAGATAGACAGCGGTGGTGTAGCCGGGCGTGTCTGATTGATGGTCGTTGATGAAAGCGCCGGTCTTGTCCTGCTGATAGCCGAGGAGCCAGTCTGCGATCTCAAAGACCATATCGGCAAAATCACGATCATTGGTGACTTCCGACCATTTGCTGAAAGCTTGCAGCAGCCAGGTGACCTGACCGAAATTTCGTTTGTAGCGAAAGCGATGGCGGTAGTATTGAAAACTACGGCGCAACCGTTCTTCGTCGATCGCGGTCACCTTTTGCTCGCATGCGACCGCGAGCGCGAGCAACACCTGACCCGGAAAGTAATCCTGATACGGCTCAGGTGACGGGTTGTCAGGGTTGTTGTGAGTTGAGATTCGTCCGTGCGGCAACGCGACAGAGCGCCACAAGTGCGCGGCGAGATCTTTCATTGATTCACGACGCGGATCGTTTTCAGCGAGGTTGCTGAGTGCGAGCAGCAGGAACGAGGTCTCGGCTACGGTATCAAAAGTTTGCGGTAACAAATTATTAATCATTTTGTCCGCCGCGTTCTTCAAATCTGCACCACCGAAGGCTTTGTACGCACGCGCCAGCACCCACGCGCCATGAGCCTGCCGCGCCGTGTCAACCGACTCAAACAGTCGATTATGAAACGGCTGATAACCGGAAAAGAACGAACCGTCATCGCGCAAGTGTCTCAGCAGGTATTGCACGTGTAACTTGCCGTGTCGCTCGATCAAGTCCTCGATCGGCGGAAGGTCATTACGCGGCGCTGCAAAACCGCCAATGGTGGCCCACACACCCTCACTACCTGCGAGCCACGTTGCGCAATCATACCGGCACCAGTTGTACGGCGGCTCAGTCAACTCAGCCTTCTGAATCACTGATTTGGCAAAACTGACCGCATCGAGGTTCCAAAAACTTGCCACGAACGGCAGCAGCAATCCGAGTTGATTGCCCTGGTAGACCATCAACGTCTGGTCGCCGTGGCGATAGTAGTTAACAACCTCTTCCGGTGGCGCGTGGCCGATTTGAAGCGGATCGAAGAGAAAAGAAACAGAAACAGCCACGTCATCGGCGGCGAGCGCTGATCTACCTTCAAATCGCTCGTCGTTGAGAGCGGCGCCGGTAATTTTCGTCAAATCATCATCGAGATTACGGAGCCGTTGGCCCATGCAGCCGCGCAAATGTCCATCAATGTAGATTGTCAGGTAGATCGACTCAACATTCTCCGGCAGAAGATCGCTCGCCAACGCCGTCGTCGTCTCAGCACGTCCGAGCAACTGGCGCAACACAAGATCGCGCGCACGCTCGGCAATCTGACCACAAACCCTTTTTTCTTTGTGCCACGGAAGTTCTTCAGGCGCCGGAACTCCGGTCGGCTGCCACTTCTCACCGGGCTCGACCACCTTCAACACTTCGTGACGAAACAACTCATACGGCTCAAACGACACGAGCTTCCCATTCTTGATACGCGCGTGCTGAAACTGCCGCCACTCGTTCAGAATGCCCGGCATGCGCGGCAATGCACCGCCCATCCGTTCGCGTCGCTCCAGACTTCGCACGACGATGCCGTAACGATCGTTGTCGAGCTGACCCGGATTGCACAGCTCAAGCGCACTGAAGAACGTAACTGCAAACGCGCTCTCGTTGACGAGCTTCAATCCTTCTTCACCGGTGGGCAGACCAGCCGCAGTGCTCAACGAAGCCATCACCACATCTTCCGCTGCCGAGCGCGAGATCTCACCGGGAAAATGCCAGAACCCGCCACGCGCGTGTCGTCGATGTACACTCGCACGCGATCGAATACTCACCCAGGCGCCGCCTGATGAGTCGTATTTCTTGTCTAAACTTTCCGGCGGACGTAAAAGCTTGCGAGAAGACAAATATTCAGAAACCACGACGCGCGCGAGCTCCGCGGGATGCAGATGCTCGGGCGCTTTGTCTTCGGACCACTCAAACTTTGGAAACCACTTCGACGGGTTCGCGAGCGGTTGCTCTTCGTCGTCCATGTGCGCGATGAAGTCAGTCCAGATGTCGTAGACGGCCTCCATATGATAGCCACGTTCCTGCATAAACGCGTAGCCGTTTTGCCAGCCGAAACGCACGAGGCAAATCCCGCCTTCGACGCGAAGCCCGGCTGCTTCGAGTCGCTGAGTCGCCTCGTTCATGCAGGTTCCGGAGCTCACCGAGTCGTCGATCAGGATCACAGGCTCGCTCGGATCGATCACGCCTTCGATCAGCTTCAAAGAACCGTGCTGTTTGCGCTCTTTGCGAACCAGTAGACCGTGATAACGATTATCCTGAAGGATGATCGACTGAAGGATTGGAACACCAGTTAGACCATACGTGGCGATTTGATGACCGTCGAAACGTTTGAGCAGATCGAGAACACAGCGACCGGCGAGCTCGCCCCGCGGCGAAAGCGTGACGGCAAGTGAGTCGAGCATCCAGCGCGCTGAGGTGCCGTCGCGCGAAAGGATCTGCTGCGTCTCGCTGCGGTAGAGAATTCCCCTGCGCTGGAGCAGCTCGAGCAACTCCGCGCGCGCGGTCTGAAAACTCTCCGGAAGTGATGCAAGCGTCGTCGAATGGGCTTCGCGCAGCATAACGTCAATTCTTAGCCACAGATTTACACGGATTAAATATACGGATTCTCGGGGAGGGCCAGACTGAGATACCGGTTATCCAAATGGATCATCAGGTTTTGTTCGACGAACTCTTCGAGCGCGCCTTCGACCCACGTCGCATCCTCGAACCGCGCCGCGATGTCGTTACGGCTGCGCGCATCTGCACAGTACTCGTAAAGCGTCGCGTAATCATCGGCATACTTTGTCGTGCGCGGTGAGCAGTTGCGCCCATCTTCGATCAGAATCGTGGCCCACGCTTTCCGGTAACGCAGGTACGGTCGTGGACGCTGCTTCCACCGATGCTGCCAAACGTCGACCGCCCGGAAAATCTCGTCGTATTCACGATCCGCAAGCGTGTTGCCCATCTCATGCTCGAAATAGTAAGAAACACGATTCAGATCGAAACGATCCTTCGGATATAGATAGTCATAACAAGGCGACGGCACGAGCCGGCTGATCGACTGCGACTCCGGATCGGTATACATCGGCGACCCGCGATCCGCGCGCGCCTTCGCAATCGCCCACGGCGCCTGGAAATGAGGGATCTTCGAGATCACCTCACACTGCGCGCGGTAATCGTCGGCCGTTTCACCGGGAAACCGCAGCAGGATGTTGTAGAGATTATTGATGCCGTAGTAAGTAGACCACTTGATCAACTCGAGATTGCGCACGCCCGTCGTGTGCTTCTTCATCAGCTTGAGAATGTGCGTCGAGAAGCTCTCGACACCCGGCTGAATCGAAAACAGACCGCCCTGGCGCATGTGTTTGAGCTGCACGCGCGACAAGCTGGGGCGCACTTCGTAGTGCAGTCGAATGTCTGTATTGGCCTGGCTGAGCTGACCAAACAACTTGTCGATGTACTCAGGCTCGATGATGTTGTCGATTGCGTTGAAATCGAGGATACCGTAGCGGCGCGAAAGCTGGTCGAGCTGCTCGATCACATTCTCGACGCGTTTCGATCTGAATTCCATTCCCGCACGATTCAAACCGCAGAACGTGCAGTGGTTCTTCACCCCCCACCAGCAGCCACGCGCGGTCTCGATCGGCAATAGCACACCCTGCGCCTTGTCGTAATACTCATACCCACCCTGTTTGCGTGCGTAGAAATACTCGTCAAACTCCGGCACTGGAGTCTTGTTCATGTCGGCGAGATTTGGCGCGCGGCCGTTGTAAACCACGCGATCATTATCGCGCCACATGATCCCCGGCATTCCCTTCATCGATTCACCGCTGTAGAGGCGGCGGAGCGCTTTGGGAAATGTTTCGTCGCCGTCGCCGCAGTGAATGTAATCCACTTGCGGGCAGCCTTTGATGATCTCTTCGGCGATGTCGTCTTCAAACGTGGCTCCGCCCATCATGATCGGAATGTGCGGGTAACGTTTCTTCAACGCAGCAGCGAGGGCGATGCTCGCGAGTGTCTGTTGAAAAACGACGGAAAAGCCGATGACACCGAAGCGACTCCAATCGACACTGTTGATACAGAAGTCGATAAAGGCCGGCGCTGCTTTATCACGTAAATCTCGCAAATCGTCGAGCGAACAGCCCGCTCGCTCGCAGATGCCTTCGAGATTTCTGCGATAGATCTCGAAGTATTCGTCGTTATTTGCAAAATCGCCGAAGGCAGACTTGGTCCAGAGCCACTCGCCTACCATGCTCGGATAGACGTCGGCCAGCGTTTCGTTGATACGCCAGCCGACGAACGTTCCGAAGTACATAAACAGCGAAAAGGTTTGGACCGGAATCCCCGCCTTTTCGAGCGTCGGCTTCAGTAAAGCAAGCTGAAACGATGGAAAGCGCGCCGAGAGTGTCGGCATGCTTATTAGTGCTACCGGTTTGAGATCTTGCTGCATGTCAGTAAAGCCACGGATCACACGGACTCAGCTCGATCTATGTAATCCGTGTCATCCGTGGCTCTCTATTTTCAATACTTCTTCGGACTATCCGGCGCGATCTCCGGCACTGGTTGTTGCTCCTTTCTTTGAGGCGCAATCTCAGGTATCGGCTGCCGGTACGTATCGGGCGCGATCTCCGGACGAATCTCGGCCTTGATCTCGGGCGCGACTTCCGGTTGAATCTCGGGCGCGACCTCAGGTAGCGGTTTTATTTCAGGTGCGACTTCAGGTATCGGTCTAATTTCCGGTGCGACTTCAGGTATCGGTCTAATTTCAGGTGCGATCTCCGGTTGAATTTCCGGTGCAATTTCGGGTTGAACTTCTGGTTGACTAGTAGGTTTGCCACTGCTGAATTTGTCTGTCATGGATATTCTCCCAAAGGGTTATGCCTTGATTGCATAAGCTGAATCTTGAGGCACGGAAGCGCGCTTGATTCAAAGTGAGAGCCGACAACGGGGAGACCGTTGCGACAGGAAAAAAGTTTCAGTTACGAGGGAACGCGCGCAGCGTAATGCTAATCGATGGTCCTGTCAACAGAAATTACCTGAACCAACTGATGATCGTGAAACGCTCGCCACTGGTGACCGGCAAAACCTCGTGAAACGTCTCGGCGGTGAACGCGACCAGCAGACCAGTTTCGCCTTCGAGACCGAAAGTCATGGTCTGATCCGCCGGATCGTAAAAAGTCAAAACACCGCCGCTGAAACCGCCGTCTCGCGGTTCAACTGAGTGATCGTTCAGGAAAACAACAATCGAGATCCGCCTGATGCGCAAATGATCGAAGTCGAGCTGCCGCGTGTTGCCGTCCTGGTGACGCACGAAAAAGTCACCCTTCTGATAACGCAGAAACTGCGGCCGCTCACAGTCGTGCAGAGTCTCACCGAAATGCTGCTCGATAGCTGACTGCTGTTGCAGTAAACGGGCGTGAATTTCTGAGAAATTCTCGGCTGCAGGGTGAACACTCGTGGTCTTGCGAACGTTTTCGTGGACCAATCCCTCGGTGCCCTGGATATAAACCGGTGCCTGTGTCTTCGGCGCTGCTGCCAGTGCCGCCCGCAAATGCGCGCACGTCTCCGCGTCCAGAAAATTCGGTAGCAAAAACAGATTGAAATGCGTTGCCGGAACTGCTTGGGACATCGCTATCAGAACCGAGCGCGGTAGCGCCGGGTTAACTCCAGTAATCGTACGCAAATCTGCATTTGACCCGGCGCTACCGCGCTCGGTTCTTTAAGACAATTCTATCCTCGAAAACGCAACAATCAAGCCCTGTGTTTAGCAAACACGCGATCGCGTCGGCAGGCGTTTCGACGATCGGCTGGCCCATGCGATTGAACGACGTGTTGAGCAAAACCGGCACGCCCGTCTGCTCGTGAAACTTTCGCACCAGATCGTAAAATCGGCCATTGTTCTCGCGCGTCAGCGTTTGCAATCGACCGGTGCCGTCGACGTGTACAATCGCCGGCACCGCATCTCTCTTTTCAGGTTTCACGTCTACTACGCGCAGCATGAACGGGCTTTCGCGCACTGTGCCGTCAAACTCAAACCAGTTTGACGCCTCTTCGAGCAACACTGCGGGTGCAAACGGACGAAACGGCTCGCGCATCTTCACGCGCCGGTTGAGCGTGTCTTTCGCGCCGGGCAGACGCGGATCGCAGAGGATGCTTCGCTGTCCGAGCGCACGTGGGCCGAGCTCAGATCCGCTGTGGAACCAGCCGATGATCTTTCCGTCGCACAACAACTCAACGGCGTCGGAGATCACGTCTGTTGAATTAACGACGTGTACGTTTTCGGTCGCGTTTACAGCGGCAGATACATCGGCGGGCGTGTAAATGCGTCCCGGTGCGTCGTGCAGTATTGGTCGTCGTGAGTTGTTTTGCGTGAGTTGCCAGAGACCGTGATAAGCGGCGCCGATGGCAGTGCCGCTGTCTTCAGCCGCCGCCATGATGTAGATATTCTTGAAACCCGACTCGCGAATGATCCTCTCGTTAGCAACGCTATTCAGCGCGACGCCACCCGCGTAACACAGATTGTCGCTGCTACACAGCTCGCGCAGGTGTTTCACGAGATAAAGCAACGCATCTTCGAGTGCCGACTGGACCGACGCCGCGAGGGCCTCGTATTCCTCGGCCCGGTTAGGCCAGCGTTCCGCATAACGAAACCGCTGCGGCACCGTGTCTTGGAAGTGAAAACGTCCGTTCGTGATGTCGAAAAACTCGCTCGTGGTAAACGACGGCTTTCCATAAGGCGCGAGACCCATGACTTTTCCCGCTTCCGCGGCTTCGCCAAAGATCTGTTCGGCGGCGGCGGAGAAAATACCACCAAGACTGCCAAATGACGCCATCACGCCATTGCGGCTCACCAGCCACGCGCCACGATCGACCGCGTGCTTCTCCAATGGAACAATGCTCGTGGCAGAGGCGTGATAAAGGGAGATCGTTTCCCAGCTATCCTGAGAATTGCCGTTGAGCACCTTTAGCTCGTCGGACGTGAAGTCACTGACAGGCGAGCCGGCGCCGTCAACAATCAGTACCGCCGATTCAGCGAAGCCTGAAGTCGCAAAGACGCTCACCGCATGGCCGTAGTGATGCGGAATCGTAATCGTCGGAACAGCATGCGTGACGACGTTTAGAAAAGGTTCAAGTGTTATGTCGTGAATCTTGTCGGTTGCACGGCCCTGGATGCACAGGACCACGAGACTGAGATCAGGCGGCTGAATACCGGCGTAGCTCAGGCAATAAGCAACGCTTTTCGACGGCCCTGCGCCGTAAATCCGATGGCGCTTGAAATGTGTAAGTCGCTCCTCCTGAATCGCGACGACGATCTGATCACCGCGCAGCAGACAGGCCGAGCCATTGTGCGACGCGCTGATTCCCAGAATCCAAGGCCGATCGTTCACTGGTAAGTCTCGACATGAGGCGGGAGGAGTTTCATGAGGCGCTGGTAAGCTTTTTTAGCTTCACGCAGGTTTTTGGCATAGTGGTTCGCGAGCGCACGAATGTTTCCACCGCAGAACGCACAGATCCTGGTTCCGCGCATTACGTGCCGGTTGCAACCGCGGCAGAGGACCAGTTCCTTTTGCGCCGAAGTGCTTTTTGTTTTCCTGCGGGGAGAACTTATCTGGACGAGATTATTCGCGAGGGGAAGCTTATCGACAGTTACCCCCTGGGCCGATCCATCTGCGTTCTCGAGTATCAATTCGAAGCGGCCGTGATCGAAAGGAAGTCCAGGCGCCTGCTCCACCTGTGCGATCCTTTCGCGCAGTCCCTGCTTTGACAACTCAAGCGCGCGATGATGACAGTAAGGATTATTTCCGGCTCGTCCGAACAGAACACTCGTGGTCCAGGTGCAACCGGCTTTGCACACGTCAGCGTAGTAACAACTGCCACAGAAGCCCCACAACTCTTCGCTGGTTCGTCCGCGGTTGATATTCAGCTCGTCTGTCGTCCACCAGATATTTTCGAGACTGAGGTCGCGAATATTCCCACCGGCGTATTTCGTGGTTGAGAGTGAAGGACAACCTTTAATCGTGCCGTCAGCCTCGATGCCGAGCGTGTTCCGACCCGCGTTACAACTGGTCCAGTAGACTCGATCGTCGCCATTGCCACGCCAAACAGACTCGTAAGGCCCGTAGTAGCCGATGTTATTTCCGGGCTGAAGCAGAAATCCGCGGTCCGCACCTTCCTCATACAACTCAGCCAGCAGCGGCATCAGCTTCAGCAGTTCGTAGGGCTGTAGCAGCAGCTCCGGATTATCCGCGGCCCTGCCCATCGCGACGGTGAGTTGCACTTGCCAGCTTTTCGCGCCAGCGTCGATGAAGAGATTCATCAGCTCGCGCAATTGCGGGATGACAAGGGAAGTGATTTGGGTGTTGACGGTGGAGCTGAGGCCGTGCTTTTTGATCGAATAAAGGGCTTTGAAAGCGGCGTCAAACGAGCCTTTGACGCCTCTTAAACGATCGTGGACGTCTCGCAGGCCGTCGATGGAGATGCCAAGAGCTTGCAGACCGGCGTCCGCCGCGGCTTTGATCCTCTCATCCGTGAGATTGAGCCCGCCGGACTGCATGGTGCAGTCCATTCCCTGTTTGCGAATTTCCCGAATGATATCGAGCCAGTCGCGACGAAGATAGGCTTCACCGCCAATTAACGTGACCTCGCGCGTGCCCAGGCGAGCGAGTTGACGCACGAGATCCAGGCATTCTTCGGTCGATAACTCATCCGGACGACGCTTCCCTGCACGCGAGCCACAATGGTGACACTTCAGATCACAGGCGAGGGTGATCTCCCAGACCGCATGCACGGGTGTAAACGCGGCGCGGTCGCGCGAAGAAAGATAACGCGTTGGGCCAGCCATTGAGATCGCTCCAGCAACTTCCGAGCAACGCGGCTATTTCTTACCGGATTTCTGAAGAGCGCTATCCAGCTCATCGAGTGCAGACTGTACCTCTGACATCCATTTGCGTGCTGAAGCGGCGACATTCTTCATCTCGCGCTGGTCTCCGCGTGCAATCGCCTTTCGAATCGGATCGCCGTATGGTGGAACGGATCCGCTTTCAACTCGCGCGGCTTTCTTGGTGGATTTCTTACCGCCTGCTTTTTTTCCAGAGGCTTTACGCGTTGGCATCATGGTCCTCCCGTGAGTATCAGTTTCAGATGTGACTGAGACAGGAGGTTCTTAGTTTATTGAGCAGTGCTTGTCAAGACTTTCTTTTATCCACAGATTTCACAGATGCCAAAAATAATCTGCGCAATCTGTGGATGAGTTTTTAGGCGGAGATGACTTCGCTGAGGATGGGAGTTTCAGACTTCGGAATGAGTGCCGCGATCTCTTCCACGATGTGCCGCGTTGAGTTTGGGATCGCAAGGCCAACTGTGGCGGCGCGCATACGTGAGTAGTGCACTTCGTCTTCCATCATGCGCCGGACGACGGGCACCACATCGATCGATCGTTTGAGCATCACGCCGGCTCCACACTTTTCGATCAGATTCGCAGTACCAGCTTCCTGCGGCATCGGTTCCGTGATGACGTCGGCGATGATCGGCACGCGACAAGCGAGCGCTTCGAACGTCGTCAAGCCACCGAGCTTCGAGATCATCACGTTCGCAGCGCTCATGAGCTTCTCGATCTCGTCTGAGTATCCGATCACTTTGATTGGAAACGGCGCGTCGAGCGCAATCGACTCCGCGGCCACGCGCAGGTCTTCATTCTTACCGGCGAGGAAGATCGCCTGCACATCGAGCTCACCACGCACGAGCTCGCTGAAAATCTGCGGGATGTTGCCGCCGCCAATCCAACCCGCGTTCACGAACACCGTAAACTTTTCCGGATCGAGGCCGAGGGCGCGGCGTGCAGCCTGTGCCGCTTCTTCACCGGGATACGCAAACTTCGGATGCACCGGCAGTCCTGAAATCTTGATGCGCTCCGGGGCGACGCCGTAGTCGATTAGCTGTCTACGCGCATCTTCGCTCGCGACGAGATAGAGCGTCACGTCGTCACAAGCCCAGCCTTTCCAAAAGCCGTAACACGGATCGGTGACTACGGAAACGAGTGGAACGCGTCCCGCGAGATTCAACTCCTTCAACACCCGCGCGAAGATGTGCTGCGACAGTGGATGCACACTGACGACGATGTGCGGGCACCAGCGCTCAAACAGCTCGACAACGTAACCGACACAGCGTTTATGAAAAAACTCACTCGTCTCGGGACGAATGTGATTCATGCACCAGTAGAAATACTTCATCCAGTGCTGGCGGTTGCGGAGTATCCAGTTATACAAACACACGAGCTTCGCGCTCAGATGATGCGATTCCTCGACAGCGCGCACGACCCGGATCGCATACGACTCACCTTCGAAAAACTTCTGCACCCCCGCGACGATTGCCGCAGCAGCAGAGCGATGTCCGCCGCCGGTGTCAGACGAGATGATCAGGATCTTCGGGATACGTTGCTGCTGCGACATCTTCTTTTAGTTTTCTTCTTTGCTTTTCTTCTTTTGTGCTGTTTGTGCCTTTTGCGGCTAATTAAGATTGGCTACCGGCACTCCCGAGTGTTCTGCTTTCTCCACCGCCTTACGCGCTTTCTTCATCTCGCGCTCCAGTTTCTTGATCTGGATCAAGTGTCCGGGATTGAACGGCAGAGACGGGTAATAACTATTCGACTCATGCGTGCAGAAGCAGCCGTCATGCGCCTTCTTGCGGCGCGCCTGCATCGCCGGCGAAAGCCAGAGCTTCTGAAAGTTCCAGTCGAAATCGCGCAGGTTACCGACAGGATCGAGGTTCTCGCATGACGAGACCGTACCTTCGTCGTAAATCACGCCGCCGGCAGTACCAGCGTAACACGTCATCTGTGCTGTCTGCGTCTCCTTCGTCTTTGCGATCAACCCGTGCATGTAGATATCGATCGCGGCTTTGAAGAAACCGGCATCGCCACCGTAGTTGTTCTTGATCGCGGCGTGACGCGAATCGTCGTCGATCATCTGCGCGAGCTTTGCGTATGTGGCGTGATCGATGTCGAGCTCTTTCGGGTCCGCTGACGGTGGACGAATGTAATTGAAATTCACCTTGTCAGGCTTGAGATCGTATTTGAGAAAGTCGTACCACTCGAAGATCGTGTCCTGGTTTGAGTTCATAAAGCAGGTACACGTTTGCACGTCGAGACGCGGAAACTCCTTTTTGATTGTCTGTAGCTGGCGCGCGGTATCGATCGCGATATCCCACGAGCCGGGCTTCTGGCGAATCTTTTCGTGCTCGGATTTCGGTCCATCGATGCCGAGCGCGATCGTGACGTTCAGATTCGGGCACTCCTGGAGGACACGCGTGACGTCTGGGAAGATTCGTTTTTGAATCTGCCCGTTTGACATGATGTAGATCGATTCGAGCTTGTTGTTGGTGTAGAAAGCGCGTGCGATTTCCGGAAGATCCTTACGCGTGAACGGCTCGCCGCCCGCGAGAATCAGCACACCGAGGTTGCCGCCGAGTGTCTGCGAAATCCGCTCGATCTCGTGAGTCTTCATCTGGAGCTTCTTGCGCGGCCGATCGTCGAGCTCGTCCGTAAAGAAGCAGTGCGTGCAGCGCATATCGCACACCGACGTCACCAGGATGTTCAGCAACACTGGTGAAAACGGCTGTCCAATCGCCAGCTTCGCATAACGCTTAAGTAATTCTTTAGTAGTAAAATCCATCTATACCTCAATCGTAACTGATAAGGCATTTGAAGCAGTATTGTCAACGAACGTTTACTGAGTGCGTACGATGACAAAGCACAGAACCGAGCGCGGTAGCGCCGGGTCAACTGCAACAAACACGCCTGACCATTTACTTTGACCCGGCGCTACCGCGCTCGGTTCTGTGCCTACAGTGGTATGCCTTGTCCATCGACCACATAGGCAATCGCTGCTTGTAGTTGGTTATCGGTCCACAGCCATCGCTTGCTACCTTTTTGTGCCCACGGCGTTTGAGTACTCGCCCAGCAGCCTATCTGCCTCATCTTCCGTGTAGCATTTGCTTTTAAAGCGCGTAGGACGATTTCGGGATGGCGCGGCGTACTAACCACAACATGGACGTGATTGGTGCGTACATTGGCAGCGTGTAATCTCCATTTTCGTAGCTCGCAAGTCTCGTTAATGGCGTTATAGATTGCCACACGGCGAATGCGATTGAGCTTAACCGGCTCAAGCTTCATCATCCGCTCGTTGTAACGACGCCAACGCTCGTTCCGAGGAATATCCGGTGCACCATACTGATTGTGAAATCGATCGATTGATCCGCGCCCATCGCCGTGCAGCCAGGTACCGTATGCACGAAAAGTAATTAGATATCCGAGGGGAATACGATCAGAGTAAGGATCGGTGTGAGGATCACGCATTTGTATCTACCTTTACAGTGAGAATTTTGGCCCATAATAACAGAACCGAGCGCGGTAGCGCCGGGTCAAGTTCAACAAATACGGCAGAAAGTTGTCGTTGACCCGGCGCTACCGCGCTCGGTTCTGTGCTTTTGTGGCTACTATCGGTTTTGGATGCCGAGGGCGCGCATGCGGCGATAGAGATGGCTGCGATCGACGCCCATCAACTCCGCGGCGCGTGAGACGTTACCGTCAGCTTCTTCAAGCTTGCGCTGGATAAATTCACGATGGTAGGCCTCGGTGGCTTCCTTAAAGGACGGGAAACGGAACGACGCCGCCGGTGGCTCCTCTTTACCCTGCGGCGGCAAATCGTTGGCGGAGACTTTCGTGCCCGGGTGCATGATCACGACGCGCTCGATCGTGTTGCGCAGCTCGCGCACGTTGCCGGGCCACAAATACGACTGCATCACCTCGACTGTCTCCGGCAGAAACTGTTTCGGCTTCTTGCCGTAAGCTTTCGAGAAGTGTTGATTGAAGTAATCGACCAGTAACGGCACGTCTTCAAGCCTCTCGCGCAATGGCGGCAACTCAAAAGGGATCACATTCAGGCGATAGAAAAGATCCGCACGAAAGTTTCCCTGCTCGATTTCAACGTCGAGTCGTTTGTTTGTCGCGGCGATCAATCGAACATCGACGGTGATCGACGTTCCACTTCCAACCGGCTCAAAGCGCTGCTCTTCCAACACACGCAGGACTTTCGCCTGGACCTTCGGACTCATATCACCGACTTCGTCGAGAAAGATCGTGGCGCCGTCAGCCAGCTCAAACTTGCCTTTCTTCGCGGCCGTGGCGCCTGTAAACGCACCCTTAACGTGTCCGAACAGCTCCGATTCGATCAGCTCTTCGGGAATCGCCGCCGAGTTGACTTCGATAAACGGCGCCGCCGCGCGCCGCGATTCAGCGTGGATCGCCTGTGCGACGAGCTCTTTTCCGGTTCCCGATTCACCGTAGATCAGGACGCGACCGTCAGTCGGTGCAACAACGGAGATCTGCTTTCGCAACGCACGCATCGCGACCGACTCGCCGACCATCGTGTACTCCTTCGCGAGTGCGGCGGCCATGCCGGCGTTGATCAGCTCGAGTTTTTGTTGGCGCAGGGCGTTGCGGACGGTAAGGACGGTTTTTTCGATCGAGAGTGGCTTCTCGATGAAGTCGAAAGCGCCGAGCTTCGTGGCGCGCACGGCTGTTTCGATGTTGCCATGACCGGAGATGATGACGACGGCAGCATCTGAGCCGGCTTCGCGCAGTTGTTTCAAGGTTTCGAGACCGTCGATACCGGGAAGCCAGACGTCGAGGAGAATGCAGCCGTAGGCGCGGCGACCAAGCGCTTTGAGACACTCTTCGCCGGTGGCGACGGCGTCAGCGACGAAGCCCTCGTCCTCCATCACGGCGCGCAGCGTGTCGCGAATGCCGCGCTCGTCGTCAACGATGAGAATGGAGTCCATACTAGGTTACAAAGTTTTATCCACAGATTACACAGATTTGTATTTACCTCTGTGTAATCTGTGGATGGCTTTGGTCAGCCGGTAATTCAATCACAAACTTCGCGCCGCGTGGACGGTTTCGCTCGGCGCGGATGTGGCCGCCGTGCTCCATTACGATGCGTTGCACGATCGCGAGGCCGAGACCGGTGCCGCTGTCACGTCGCGAAAAATAAGGCTCGAACAAACGGCGGAAATCGCCTGGCTCGATTCCATGTCCCGTGTCTGCGATCTCTGCGCGCAGCAAGCTTCTTTCCGCGTCGTTGCTCGTCGCAATTGTGATCTGTTTGTCAGCATCCGCGGAAGCGAGTGCCTGCACCGCGTTATCGATCAGGTTCACAAACACGCGTTTGATCTGTTCCACGTCCAGCATCAACATCGGCAGCTCGCGATCGAGATCGAGCGATAACGCCACGCCGTCGAGACGATCGACATACAAACCCGCTGCCTGAGTTACGACGTCATTTAGATTTGCGAGCTCGAGCCGCGTCGCAGGCAGACGAGCAAAACGCGAAAACTCATCGACCATCGCTTTCAAACCCGCCACTTCGCGCGTGATCGTTGCAGTACACTCCGATATCACTGCCGCCACACGCTTCTCGTCAGCAGGTTCACCAGCGCCGTTGCCGTTAGCCGTTGCGCGCCCATAACTCTTCGCGATCCGTTCAGCCGAAAGCTGAATCGGCGTCAAAGGGTTCTTGATCTCATGCGCCATGCGCCGCGCCACTTCGCTCCACGCTGCCGCGCGTTGCGCCGCCAGCAATTCGGAAAGATCCTCAATAACGAGCACGACTCCACGTCGCGGACCTTTCGAACCGCGCAATGCCGTGGCCGTCAACGAGACCGGCAATGGTCCATTTCCATTAGCACCGCCGCTTTCCAACTGTGTCTGCTCAGTCGCGTGACCCGTCCGGCGCGCGCGACGCAGCAAGCGCTCGACAACCAGCCAGTCTTCACTACCAATGAGACCACTCAGCTTCGGATTGCCTTCAGCTTTCTCTCGCAACACGAGCATCCGCGCCGCTGACGCATTCAATGTAGTAACACAATCATTTTCGTCAATCGAGACGACGCCGGTCGATAACGACTGGAGCACCGTCTCGATGTAGTTGCGCCGCTCACGCAACGCCATGTTCGTGTCACGCAACTCGGCCGCGCCCGCCTCGATGCGACTGCGATTCTCCTCGAGTTGCGCCGTCATCTGATTAAACGACTCAGCCAGCAGTGCGAGCTCGTCATCAGCAATCGTCGTCGTGACGCGATGCGCGAGATTGCCGCGTGCGACCTCCTTCGAAGCTTCGGCGAGTGACTTGATCGGCGTCGCAATACCACGCGCGAGGTAGATCGCCACCCAGCTCGAAACGAACAGCAGGATCAACGTCATCAATCCGAGCGTCGAAAGACCGAGCAGACGCACACGCCTCTGTTGTCCCACCAGATTCTGGTAACCACGCTCTGAATCAGTCACGAGATCCGTCAGATCATTCGACGCGCGTTTCTGCGGCGCTATAATCAGCATCTCCGATTGGTTCAAAGGCACAGCGAGCGCATCGAATTCTTTTCCGTCAACCAGGCTACTGCCGCTCGGACCACGAAACTTCCGCGCTTCCCCGAAGAGTGTGTCGAGTTGTTCTGCGTCTGTCGCAGACAAGTTTGCGCGACTCTGCGTCACGACCGAACCGTCAGTCGTGACGATCTCGATTCCGACTAACTGTCCGGAATTGACGATCTGGTCCATCGTTGCAAGTCGTTCTTCAGACGTTTGCTGGTTCAGCAACATGACGAGCAGCGATGCGGTGTCGCGCAGTGTCTGATCCTGGCTCGATAACGTAAGGCGCTTAACTTCGGTCGCCTGCTGCACGATCTCGTCCGGAAACGGATTGAACCACTTTTCAAGCGAGCGATTCAGAAACAGGTACGAGAAGAACGCCATGGCCGTGATCGGCAGAAAGCTGATCGAGATGAAGTAGACGAGCAGGCGTGTTTTTACTTTCGAGCCGAGCTGACGCTCCCTGCGCTCGCGACGCAGCTTCAGCAGGTTGCGGACGAAGATAAAAAGAAAGACGACAAACGCGACGAAGTTGAGTGTTGATAAGGCGTAGAGAACGAGCGCGTCCGCGGGAGTGTCAGGGCGAACGACCGTCCACAGCCAGAGCTGTTGCGACACGATAATCGCGAGTAGCAATAGCACCGTCGCGCCCAGCACCCACAGCAACATGCGGCGCCGGCGTCGAATACGGTTTTCTCGATTATCGACCATTTTCTTCGGAGTTTAACATAGGCCCCCACCAATAGAACCGAGCGCGGTAGCGCCGGGTCAAAGTAACTGGCTGACGCTTCTGTTGAGGTTGACCCGGCGCTACCGCGCTCGGTTCTGTGCCACCTGCGTCGTCTGATAGAATGCAGCGCCCGATGCACGAAATCTTCATCAATGATTTTGGACGGCTCAGGAGTGGGTGGCGTTTACTAATATTTGGCGCCACGTTTATCGTGCTCACACTGCTGCTGACCAATACACTGCGCGTTATCGTTTTCCTGACAGGCCCGCACTTACCATCGGACGCAACCGCAATCATCGCCGAATTTATTTTCCGAGCCGGACTCTTAGGTGCGGCGCTCGGAGCTGGATACTTTTGCGCACGTCTGCTTGAAGGACTGCCGTGGCGCTCGTTAGGTCTGACACTTCATTCCGGATGGCTGCGCGACCTGATCTTCGGCTTTGCGATCGGGTTCGCAAGCCTCGTCGTCGCCGTCGCCATCGCCAGCAGAAGCTTCACGTTTTCACTCGGTGATAACGGATGGCTGCCGATCGTTCGCTCCGGGATCGGATCGGCCGCGCTGCTGTTCGTCGCCGCACTCGCCGAAGAGGCGATGTTCCGAGGTTATGGTTTACAAACACTGACGCGCGCAAAGCTCGCGTGGCTCGGCGTGCTGCTGACGTCAGTGCCGTTCGCGCTAGTTCACCTTTCAAATCCGAACGTCGTTCCGGGCGTCACGTTTGCTAACACCGCGCTCGCCGGAATCTGGCTGGCCGCCGCTTACCTGCGCACGCGAAGTCTTTGGCTGGCTCTGGGAGTTCACTGGTCGTGGAACTGGGCGCTCGGCTGGTTCTTCGGACTACCAATCAGCGGCATTCATCTCGTTTCCAATCCTCTCCTCGAAGTTCAGGACAGCGGGCCTAAATGGTTAACGGGCGGAAGTTACGGTATTGAAGGCGGCGTCGCCTGCACGATCGCGCTGATTTTATTCACAGCCTTCCTGTGGAAAACTCGGTGGCTCTCGGCGACACCCGAGCTCAAGCAAATGACCTCGGAAGAAAACCCTCTGATCTCCGAGCCCGTACTAAGCATCCGTCCCGCGGACGATCACGCGTAGGCAAGCGTAGGCACGCATAACGTCTGTTAACAGTCTTCAACTCTCTCCCGTCTTAATCGTGTCCTTTGAACTTCGGTTTACCCGATCGAGACGCCGATGTACGCCACTGCCGACATGCTTCTGACGAGCCCCCAAGCACACGCCGCCGAGCAATCGCAAGAGCCGGCGATCGAGGTCGTGCTGGTCAGAGCGGTTCTGCAAGGTGATCGTGAGGGCTTCTCGCGGCTCTACGATCTCTACGCGCCACTCGTACACGGCATTCTGCTCGCTCGCGTGCCGCGCGCGGAAGTCGCCGATCTCGTTCAGGACATCTTCCTGCACGCTTTCAAAAAACTGCACACGTTACGCGACGAGGCGGCGTTCGGCCCGTGGATCGCGATGATCGCTCGTAACCGCGCGGTCGATTTCCATCGCCGCTCAAGAGAGACAGTGGAGATCAACGACGACCTGCGTGGCAGCGATCAGCATGACTCGCGCGCCGCAGAAATACTGGAACTGATCCGCAGTCTGCCGGAAGCATATCGCGAAACCCTGGTGCTGCGGCTGGTCGAGGGCATGACGGGACCGGAGATCGCAGCGCGCACGGGACTCACGGCCGCTTCAGTGCGAGTCAACCTGCATCGCGGCATGAAGCTACTGCGCGAACAGCTCGGATTTACGGAGGGCTTATGAACGACGACTACCTGTGGGACAAAACTGGTCAGCCCGATCCACAGATTCAACAACTGGAAGAGATCCTCGGCACCTTGCGTTACCAGCCCAGGCCGTTGGCGCTTCCGCAAAAAAGGAACTACTTCCCGCTGCTGGCGATAGCCGCATCGTTACTGCTCGCGCTACTCGCGGGTGGCATCTGGTTGCGCGTACGTTCACGTAACACCACTCCGCCGCAGCAAGCAAAGGTCGAAACGCCAACCCCAAGCCCAGAACAGAAGCCAGAAATAACGCCAAAACCGCCAGAAACCAGAGCCGCGTCTAATCCACCTATTCTGGCCCGCAACAGAATTCACAAACCCCGATCCGCGTCATCCGTGTTACGTGAACGCGAGGAAGCGCTCATGGCAAAAGAACAACTGCTGCTCGCGCTGCGCCTGACGACGCAAAAATTACATTTGGTCCACATGAAAACTCAGCCAAACCAGATCAAAAACCAACACCGAGTTGGATGAACGGAGTAATTATGAAAACTTTATTAATTGCAATTTTTCTAATCCTCGCGCTGGTCTTGTCGGCCCAAGCTCAGCAGGACTCGCGCATACAGATGAGCGGCCTCGATCATCTCGCGGCGAAAGCCAACCAAACCGTCGACGTCAATATTGACGAGCGCTTAATGCGCATGGCCGCGCGGGTCTTCGACGATAAGGATGAAGACGAACGCGAAGTTAAAAAGCTCATCGCAAACCTCAAAGGCGTTTACGTCAAGAGTTTTGAGTTTGAGACCGAGGGCCAATACGCGGCCGCTGATATTGAGCCGATCCGCACGCAGCTCCGTGGACCAGGCTGGACGCGCCTCGTAAACGTCACGAGCAAAAAAGAAGGAATGCTCGAAGTTTACCTGCTCTTCAACGGCGATGTTGTGGGTGGCCTGGCAGTGCTCCACACCGATGACAAAGAGCTTACGGTGGTGAACATCGTCGGCCCGGTCGATGTAGACAAGCTCGCGAGACTCGAAGGACAGCTCGGCATTCCGGACCTGGGAATCGGATCGCCAAAGAACAAGACAAAGAACGACGAGAAGTGAGGTGCGCCAATGAAAGCGATTACTACAAAACTTCTCCTCGTCGCAATGATCTTCACGACTGCGAACGCCGCTCCTACGAAAGACGACGACTTCAATTCAGTCGTGAAGATGATCGAGCAGTTCTACCGCGTGAAGCACGTGGGAATTCCCTTCCTCGCGAAAGCGGGAATGAAGGTTGCGACCACGGCCGCGCGCATCAAAGGGGGCCAGGCGAGACGAATTGCAGAAGCGGGCAGCATCAAGCTCGCGGTGTTTGAGGATCAGGACTTTAACGGCGACTTTACGAAGTTTCGCGCTTCGTTGAATGAAGCGCTGAACGCGACGTGGATGCCTTTGGTTCAAACGCTGTCACCCCAGGACGAAGAACAGGTCTACATTTTTCTCAGAGACGCCGGCGAGAAAGTCCACGTGCTGGTGATCACGATCGAGCAACGCGACGCCACCGTGGTCCAGGCGACGCTCTCTCCGAAGAACCTCGCGCTCTTGCTCAAAGATCCGGAAGGTACAGGTAAGTCCATCACACAGGAAGCAGCGATTATCGATCAGGAGTAGATCATGTACAGATACCGTTTCCCACTGTTACTACTTTTCATCACGGCGACGTTTGCTTCTCTCCCCGCATCTGTCACTCTGAGGGCACAGGAAGTTGAAGACACCATCAAGATCAAGACGCGCGTCGTGTTTCTGGATGCGCTCGTGAAAGACAAGAAAACCAGTCTCCCAATCTCGAATCTGACCACTGACAATTTTCAAGTGCTCGACGACGGTAAGACGCGAAACATCTCTTACTTCACACGCGAAGCCCAGGCGCGAAAGCCACTCGCTCTGATTCTGATTCTCGATCTGCGCGAAGACGGCGCCGGGCGGTTTCTCAAACGCACCGAGATTCTCAAGGCGATGGAAGATGAGTTGGCCAAACTGCCTCCGGGTGATGAAGTCGCGATCATGGCGATGGACATGAATAATGAAGACGAAGAGCGACTTTGGTTGACCGAGTTCACGAACGACCGCGCAAAACTTGCGGCGGCGCTCGCGCGTGTGCCGGCGATGTGTGTGCCGCACGAGGGCCAGCCTCCTCAAACTGATTCGACCGCGGTTGCGAAGACTAATGACAGCGTCCCCGGTAAGCCTGACGACATCGTAGAGACCGAAACAATACGCGGCCGCAATGGTGGCACTGTCATCCGCGAGACTCATCGTGACGGCAGCGTTAATGTGAAGCGCATGAATAAAAAAGGCGACGTGACGATCGAGCTGGGCGATATTTACGACATGGCTGCGGCAGTTAAAGACGCCTCGCGCAAAGCAGAACAGACGCGGCCAAACTCGCAGTTGTCGATCGTGTGGGTGTCAGATGGTATCGCGCCGATCTTCTTCGAGGATCGAGATGCTAGTGAACAGATCCTCATCCGCCACAATGTGATCTTCAATTCGCTCACAGTGGAGCTACGGACGTTGTTCAAGTTTCTGTTGCCCGTAGGTAAACCGATCGCGGGCTGGCTCGGGATGAGTTTGTATGGGAGTGCGAAACATCTCGCAGGGAGATCTGGTGGAGAGGCGGTCAAGGTTGGGCGCCCGAAAGACTACGGCGTGGGATTGTCGCGAATCATTGGAAACCTGACTGCGCGCTACAGTCTCGGTTTCGCGTTAGCTGAAGATGAGATCGACGACGGGCGCATGCACAACTTGGAAGTTCGTGTTAAGGCGCAGGATGAGAAAGGCAAGAACCGGAAGCTGCAGGTGAGCTCGCGACAGGGTTATTACATGTCGTCGACGATACCGAAGGACGCTGCGGCGAAAGCTCAGTTTTAGACAGGATTTGCAGGATTTTATCTTGTTAATCTTGCAATCCTGTAATCATGTAAAACTAACCTCGTCCCCGCGCTTGACGCTCAGGACTTTCGCCGCCGAACCACCATTCACCGATATCTCAAGAAACCCGGCACTCCCCCAGATCGCAAACAGCGACTCGTCATCACCATCGCCATAGAACCGCCGAAACTCACTAATCGTCTGCCCATTAATAACGAGGCTCTTCGCTAATCGATCCCGCGTGATGTTCGTCACACAATTCCCGAACCGATCGATGTGAATAATACGTAGGGGTGTTTCCAGTGAAGACAATCGAACCGTGTCGTCTATCTCCGCCCCAAACTCTTCCAACCCGACTCCATTCGACAGCGCTGCCGCCACTGGCGCGAAGATATCGCGACCGTGAAACGTCGAGCTCACCGATGGTCGGAAGTAGCGATTGGAAGTGACATGAACTACGCGATGTGAGGATTCTCGATCGTAGATGTAAGTGAAGAGACCATTATCGGGTCCAACAAAGAACTGCTCGTTCGCACTCACGATGATCGGCCGTCGCTCGGATCCAACTCCCGGATCAACAACACCGACGTGAATCGTCCCAGCAGGAAACGTCTGGTAAGCCGCCAGTAACGTGAACGCACCTGCCTCGATATCCTGCAGCGGTATCTCGTGAGTGAGATCGACGATTACCGCCCGCGGATTGATCGAGAGTATCGCGCCTTTGACTGCACCGACGAAGTAATCAGCCGTCCCAAAATCGGTGAGCAAAGTAATGACGGGATTCACAGAACGCCTGTATCAGTCGATGTGCGAATCTTAATGTGCTGCCCATGCTCGAGGCGAATGTCTTTACCGCGTTGCGTCATCACACCGGCCGTTCCTGCGCCGCCACCGATGATGGCCCCGATCGCTGCGCCTTTGCCGCCGCCCGCAATCGCGCCGATGATCGCGCCAATGCCGGACGCTGCGCCGACTTTAGCCGCGTCGTCTTTCGTCGAGTCCTGCCCCTTCACACCACCTTCTGAATCAATTTCCGGATCGGTGCTGCCAACCGGACTGATCTCGATCAGCTCCGCGTGCAGCGTTGCAGTGCGATTATCCGGTGATCGAATCTGATCGAATGCTAACTGAAGCTCGGCAACACCCTTCACTTTTCCAGGACGCTTAACCTGTGCGACTCGTCCTTCAACGATGAACCCTGCGTATTGCGCCGGCTCGAAGACCTTCGCTTGGACTCTATCGCCACGCTGGCTCGCGTCAGTCGAGACGGGCGTCAGAAGCTCGAGTGCCAGAATCGTGTTGCGTGGAATAGCAAGTGAGCCGTTTGGAGCCGTTGTCGCGTCGACATCAACGGGGTCGTTGTTCGGCTGCGGATTCACTTCCGCCGGAGCCGCACCACCACTGTTGGAGTTTGCGCCGCGGCGGCGCAGTCCGGTTGGTAGCGCCGAGTTGAACTGCTGGCGCTCATAGCCTGCGGTGTAGCCGGCTTCGAATCCCTGCTGGTAACCATCGCGATAATCCTCGACCGGTCCCCAAACGTCGTTGTAAGAACGATCGGCCTTTTGATAATCCTCTTTATTTTGATAATTACGAGGAGCGCTGTTGGAGACGTCGCTATAACCGGCTGTGTAGCCGTCTGAATAACCAGTGCGATAACCGCGTTCGAGTGCTGTTGTACCCTGCGCGCCGGCAGGAACGATGGCCAGCAGGCCGCTCACGCAGATGCTCAAAAAAACCACCAAAGGAAGTTTGAGATGATTCATATTGTGTCCTTCCGAAGCGTCTTGGGAGAGCCAACCTCGCAGCGTGTGAAATGTATCATCAATTGCCGGAAAAAAGCACAAAAAGCTCAAAATTTGAAAGTGAACCGGGCCTGATCCAGTAGAGGCAGTTTTGTGCTTTTTGTGCCTCTTTGTGGCAAACTCCTCTTCAGATGCCGAATTCAGTATCCCGAGTTTACTTTGATAACAGTGCCACTACGCCCGTTGACCCGCGCGTGGCGGCAGCAATGGCGCGCGCGGTGGTCGAGAATTTCGGTAATGCGTCGAGTGTCCACGGCTTCGGGCAACAGGCGCGTGCTGCGGTTGATCGTGCGCGCCGTGAGGTCGCAGCGCTCACCGGCGCGAAACAGAATGAGATTGTGTTCACTTCAGGTGGGACTGAAGCAAACAATCTCGCCATTCGCGGGCTGTGCGAAGCAGCGGCGACTCACGGCCGGCACTTAATTACGTCGTCGATCGAGCATCCGTCAGTCGCGGGTGTTTGCGCTGAGATCGAAAAGCGCGGCTGGGAAGTCACGCGACTGCCGGTTTATCAAAACGGGATCGTGAAGGTCGAAGATGTGGCGGCGGCACTGCGTCCCGAGACAGTCCTGATCACGATCATGACGGCGAACAACGAGATCGGGACGATTCAACCAGTCACTGAGATTGGCGCGCTTGTGCGCGAGAGACGAGCAGCGGGACACAGACACCTCTGGTTTCACACCGACGCGGTGCAGGCCGTTGGCAGGGTGCATTTGAACGTGGCTGAGCTTGGTTGCGATCTGCTGACGATGTCCGCGCACAAGTTGTATGCGCCGAAAGGCATTGGGGCGCTTTACGTTCGACGCGGTGTTCGTTTGCAGGGGCAGAATGTCGGTGGCCATCAGGAGCGGGAGCGACGCGCGGGTACTGAGAACGTTCCGGGCATCGTCGCGTTTGGTGAAGCCGCGAGACTCGCGCGTGAAGAGTTTGACGAACGATCGGTTCACGATCGAGCGTTACGCGATCGGTTTGAGAACGAAGTCGTCCGGCGCATTCCTGATGTCGTGATGAATGGAGATCGCGACCGGCGGCTGGGTCATCTCTCGAATATCTCGTTTCGCTTTATCGAAGGCGAAGGACTGCTGATCAATCTCGATCTCGAAGGTGTCGCGGTGTCGACTGGCTCGGCGTGTTCGTCAGGAACGTTGGAGCCGTCACCTGTGATTCGCGCGCTTGGTGTTGATGACGAGCTCGCGCGTGGGTCGATAAGGTTTAGTTTCGGGAAAGATAATACTGAGGATCAGATTGAGTATGCGGTTGAGGTGCTCGTCAGGGCTGTTGAGAGACTGCGGGCGCTGTCGCCATTGACGTTAGTTGGCCACGAATTACACGGATAAATACACGAATTCTTGCCTTACTCCGCAAAGTTTAAAGATCATCTGGCGCATCCGCGTAACGCGGGTGAGTTACCTCACGCGAATGCTGTCGCAGACGAGACGAATCCCATTTGTGGTGACCGGTTGCGGTTGTCGTTGCTTGTTAAAGACGATCGCATTGAAGCAGCGCGATACCTCGCTTACGGCTGCCCGCCGACGCTTGTTTGTGGATCGGTACTGACGGAGCTGATCGGCGGAAGGACTACTGAAGAAGCGAAGCGGTTAACGCGTGCAGATCTTTTGGACGCGATCGGTGGTCTACCCTCTCGCAAACATCACGCCGCCGCACTCGCTGTTGAAACCCTCAACTCAGCTCTTTCTCTTTTGTGATTTTTGTGCCTTTCGTGGCAAAAATTAATGTGGCTGTGGCGTGCCAACGACGCGCGGCCTGGCTGCGGGTGCGGGTTCGATAATGTTGCGCTGGTGATATTGAGGCCCGCAATACTTCTTCGGCTCCGTCCCGAGCACAAATGTCTTCGTGCGAATCACCGGACAAGTCTCAACTGCGATCAAGCCAGTCACCGGATCGATATCCAACGTGATCGTTCCTTCCAAACGACTGTCCGGCAACGCCGGCGCACGGCGCGGCGAAGGTATCGGGGATACAGTGGGTATCGGCGCTTCCTGGTAAGGCTGCTCGAATGGTGACGGCGAAGGCAGCTCAACCGGTGTCGCTTCTTCGGCCGGCGCCTCGGAAGTATCGTTTGGACCAGTGCCGTTGATGAAAAATTCGACTCGTTTCTCCGTATCGCCCGCCGCAGTTGGCGCACCCGTTCGCGGATTAATTTCGACCTGCTCGACACCCGGCGGCATGTCCCAGTCGCCTTCCCATTCGGGATGTTCAGCGAGCGCAACCTGCATGAAGTCAGCCCAGATCGGGAGGGCGGAATTCGCGCCCGTCAAACCGAGTTGCGAGCCGTCGTCGAAACCAACCCACACGGCGCAAACAAGGTTTGGCGTGTAACCGGCAAACCATCCGTCGCGCGACGTTCCGGTCTTCCCGGCGAGAACTTGTTTCAAACCACGTCCACGCACTTTCGCGGCGGTGCCACGGTTTACCACGTCTTTCATAAACGAAGTCATTACGAAAGCGACTTCCGGACGAAGCACTTCGCTCCTTTGCGTCGTCGGGGCTGCAATCGTGGCGCCTTCTCCAGTTGTTATACGGTTGATCGCGATCGGAGTTGTTCGCGTGCCGAGATTTGCGAAAGCCGTATAGGCAGAAGTGATCTGAAGCGGTGTGGCTTCACTCGTGCCGAGCGCCATGGCGGGATACGCGCGCGGCGGTTTCGGCAATCCCGCCTTCGCCGCGAGATTCATCACGCGTCCAATCGTCACCTCCATCGCCACTTCAACCGTAACGACGTTGAGGCTATGGACCAACCCATCGCGCAACGTGACTGGCTCGTGCGTGTAAGTCCCGCCAAAGTTCCCTGGCGAATACTCCTGATTATCGAATGTGAAAGTCTTGGGTTCGTCCATGTACGTCGTGGCCGGAGTGATCACACGCGGCACCGGATCGAAAGCCGTATTCAATGCCGTCGCATAGACGAATGGCTTGAAGACTGAGCCCGGCTGGCGAAACGCGTCGGTAGCGCGATTCAACTGGCTCTTCGAATAATCACGACCGCCAACCATCGCGACGATCTCGCCCGTCTTCGCATTCATGGCGACGAGCGCAGCCTGCAACGTGCCCGGCTCAAAACGTTTCGACTGGATTTTGTCGAGCGCGTTCATCTGCTTCGTCAACGCAGCGTACGCGGCGCGCTGGAGATCCATGTCGATCGTTGTATAGATCCGGAGATGCTCTGTACCACCGTTGCCTGCGATCATGTCGCCGAGCTGATTCTGAACGTAATCGGCGAAATACGGTGCGTCAGAGACGTCGATGCGGCCACGCGCGGGAACAACCTGAAGCGGCGTCGCCTTCGCAGTCGTTGCTTCATCCTGCGTGATCGCGCCGGCTTCCGCCATCGAGTCGAGCACTTGATTGCGCCGTGCGGTCGCAGTCTCGATCTTTGTGTACGGATTGTAGCGATTCGGGCTGCGAATCAGGGCCGCGAGAAAAGCAGATTCCGAAAGTGTGAGGTTCGTGACGTCCTTGTTGAAGTAAGCACTCGAAGCCTCTCCGAAACCGTTGATCGAGAACCCCGCCTGCTGGCCCATGTAAACCTGATTGCAGTAGAGCTCAAAGATCTTTTCCTTACTCAGCCGAGTCTCCAGAATGACCGACATGTACGCTTCGCTGATTTTGCGTTGCCACGTCTGTTCCGGTGAGAGCAGAAGGTTCTTGACGAGCTGCTGCGTGATGCTCGAACCACCCTGGCGTGCAATCGGCGAGCTCGGATCGGAATCGTATCGACGAATGAAAGCGCGAATGATGCCGCGAATGTTTACGCCGTAGTGCTCGAAGAATGAGCGATCCTCCGTGACGGTGATCGCTTTGACGAGATGTGGCGGCAGGTCGCTGAAGCCGATGACTTTTCTTTTCGCGCGCTCGCTGCCGGTAACTGAGCTGATCAACTCGGGCTCGAGCCACACACGTTGCAACGGTCCGCGACTGTCGAGATCCGTCAGCGAGCTAATCGACTTCCCGGAACCGCTAAACTGAACACGCACGTTCTGAAACTGTCTCACACCATCAACACTCGAAGTGCTGCTCGGGTCGATATCCAGCGACGTTCCGCTAACTGAATAACGACCACGCGATTCGTCTGCCTGTTGCGTTTTCTCGACGTAACCCGCGCGCTTCAAGAACGCAATCACATCCAACTGCGAGATCGGCTCGTTGACGTGGAGTTGTTTGGGAGCGGCGTAGATGCCGGCGGTGCGTGTGAAAACTTCGCCGGCGAGCAGGTTATCGATGCGACGCGAGAAGACCGTCCAGTAGTAGATCAGAATCCCGAGCACGATCGCGCTCACGAACACCAGCGGGATCAATACCGGCGCGCTGAATAACCGCCGCAGCACTCGCCGCACAAAGCTCGGACGCGATTCCACGTAAGATACGACGCGTGGCTTCTTTAGATCACGATTGGTGGTGCGGGGATGTTGATTATCTGGTGGATAGCGCACTGGCATAGAATTAAACTATACGTAACATCCCTCCAGCGGTTCTGTCGACATTAAGTTTGACAGGGCTACACGCATTCGTTAACGTGGCTGCCCTCGCTGGTGACTTTGATGCCACTCGGCCTGTATGAGTCTAACACCCCTGCCGCGTTTCTTTCTCCCCAGCCGTGCTCGCATCCGCATCGTTTTGTTGGCGGTTCTGGCTGCGATCGCGCTCGGCACCGTTATATTTCACCTGCTCGAAGGCTGGTCTATACTTGACAGTCTTTATGTTACCGCGCAGACGGTCACTACGGTCGGATTCGGCGATATAACACCGCGCACGGCGCTGGGCCGCGCCTTCGCGACAGTGTTCATGATAGTCGGCGTCGGCATTGTGCTTTATGCTTTGACCAGCACCGTGCAGTCGATTGTGCACTCAGAGCTGTTTGCCAGGTATGGCCATTCGAGAAAAATGAGCAAACTGCGAGACCATTTTATCATCTGCGGCGCAGGCCGGGTCGGATCGCATCTGATCCGAAGTCTGCGAGCCATCGATGGCCTGTTCCTCGTAATCGAGAGCGACCAGCTCAAGTGTGAAGCACTAATCGATATGGGCATTTCCGTGCTCATTCGTGATGCGACGCTCGAAGAGAGTTTGATTGAAGCTGGCGTGGAACACGCGCGCGGTCTTGCCTCCTGCCTTCCCGATGACGCCGACAACGTCTACGTAGTTTTGACCGCGCGCGATCTGAATCCGAGTATTCACATCGTCGCTCGGGCCGCGGAAGAACAGGCAGAGTCGAAGTTGATCAGAGCTGGTGCAAATCGTGTGGTGGCGCCGACGATCATCGGCGGACATCGCATGGCGATGGCGTTAACGAAACCCGCAGTCGGCGATTTTCTCGACTCCGTAACAGCGAATCACCTTGAGCTTGGATTCGAGCAGCTTGAAGTCGATCCGATCTCTTCCCTCGTGAATCGAAAGCTGAGTGAGACTGTGATCCGCTCGGAGTTGAATATCGTTATCGTAAGTATTCGTCGCAACAACGGCGAGATCATCTTCAATCCCGGCGGCGAAACCAAAATCGAAGCTGGAGACATGCTTATCGCTATCGGCAACGCGGAATCACTGGCGCGACTGAACGATCTCGCACGAGGCCGCGCGACACAACAACGAGCAATCGAGGCAGAGACGAGATGAAGGTTCTGGTTACGGGTGGCAGTGGTTATCTGGGCACGTTCGTCCGCAACTTTTTTTCAGCCGACGATTTTTCCCGCCGTTCTGGTTTCGACATTCTCGACTACCAAGCTGTCGAGAGAGTTGCAGACTACGATGCGGTAATTCATCTGGCCGCACACTTCGATAAAAGTCCCGACGGAGCGTTTGAATGTTTTCGCACGAACGCGGAAGGCACGGCGAATGTCATTCGCAACATGAAGCCGGGCTCCGTGTTTATTTACGCCTCGACAAAGGACGTTTACGGGAATAACGCAGGCGAGACTGACAAGGTTAACGAGGACACGAGCACAGGCTACAACGGGCAAACGGCGTTCGAGTGGTCCAAGCTCATCGGCGAACGTTACGTCGAATATTATGCGCGGACGAAGAATGTTCGTGCGTGTATCTTCCGGCTCTCGACCGTCTACGCGCGGCCATCGGAAGGCAACGCGCCGGGGTTCGTCACGCACTACGTCGAATCGGTGAAGAACCGCCAGCCGATCAGACTGCCTCCCCGAATCGATCCGGTTCGCGACATCATGTATGTCGACGACCTTTCAAGAGCCTGTCAGGCGTTTATCGGGTCCAAACATGAATTCGGTTTGTACAACCTCGGTGGCGGTCATCTGAACGCAATCAGCTTGCGCGACCTTATCAAGCGCGTTGGTGCGATTATTGAGATTGAGCCTGTGATCCAGGAAGATCCGTCCATGCCCGCGCCCGTGCCCTTGCGTTATGTGTCTGACATCACGCGGGCGGTTGATGATTTGGGCTGGCGGCCATGGATGGGAATTGATGCCGGGCTACGAGAAATTCTGTAGATGAACGTGCAGGCGGAAAGTATTAAGCGAGTCGTCGTGCGCGGCACGAACTGGGTGGGCGACTCGGTGATGACCGTGCCTGCACTGCGCGCGCTGCGGCGGGTGTTGCCACATGCGCACATCACGCTCGTGATTCGTCCCGGCACAAAAGGGATTTTCTCCGAGGCTGATTTCATTGACGACGTGCTTGTTTACGATCGCAAGGGGGCGTGGTCTGTTATCGGTCAGGTGCGCGAATGGAGACGGAGGCAGTTTGACCTCGCCGTGTTGTTTCAAAATGCGTTCGAGGCGGCGCTGATTCCGTTTCTCGCTGGTGTGCCGGTGCGACTCGGCTATGCGACTGAATCGCGACAGGCTTTGCTGACGCATCCGTTGCCCCTGCCTGAATGGCGCTCTTCAAAGCACGAGGTCTTCTATTATTTATATTTAGTAACGGCGCTCGAGCAGATGTTGTTTGGTGGAAGTGACGTTTGTGAAAGTGAGCCGGACGCGAGCATACAGATCTCGGAAAGCAGAAAAGCGGAAGCTGCGGAGTTGCTGCGTGCGTACGGCGTGAGTGAAGCGGAATCTGTTGTCGCGATTTGTCCGGGATCGATCAACAGTCGCGCGAAGCGTTGGCCGGCGGAAAGGTTCGCGGCGCTCGCGGACCGTTTGATCGACTCGCGGCGGAAGGTGTTGTTAATCGGATCGAAGGACGAGCTCGACGTTTCGGAAGACGTTGTGCGGCGAATGCACAACCAGCCGGTGGTGCTGACTGGAAAGACGAGCCTCGATCAGATCACGGCAGTGCTCGATCGTGCGGATCTGATCGTGACGAACGACACCGGACCGGCGCACATCGGCGCGTCGCTCGGACGTCCAACGATCGTGATCTTTGGTCCGACGAATCCTCTAACGACGCGCCCGTTCGCTCCTGACGCAGAGGTTTTGAGACATCCGCCGGATTGTGCGCCGTGCATGTTGCGTGATTGCCCGATCGATCATCGTTGTATGACGGCGATTGAAGTTGATGAAGTGTTTGAGCGCTCGCATGCGTTATTGAAGCGCGGCAGTTTCGCCAAAACAGTAAGGAGTTTGTGCGACTCAGTCGCGTGAGCATGCAGATGAAGCGTCCGGCAGTTTTTATCGATCGCGATGGCACGATTTCCGAGGAGGTTGGTTATGTCAATCATCCTTCGCGGTTTCGTGTGTTTCCGTATGCGGCGGAAGCGATTCGGATTCTGAATGACAATGGCTGGCTGGCGATTGTGATCACGAACCAGGCGGGCGTCGCGCGTGGCTACTTTGCCGAAGAGCTGATCGCGAGTGTTCACGACCGGCTCAAGAGTGATCTGGAAAACGCGCAGCTCGATGCGATCTACTACTGCGCGCACCATCCGTCAGTCGGTGAGCCGCCGTACCGGTTTGATTGTGATTGTCGCAAGCCGAAAACTGGATTGATCGATTGTGCGGCCAAGGATTTTGAGATTGATATTGAGGCGAGTTGGATGGTCGGTGATCGTTATAGTGATGTGGAGCTCGCGCGAAATGCTGGTTTGCACTCGGCGTTTGTTTTGAGTGGGTATGGGCGTGGTGAGTGGGAGTACCAGCGAAAGGCGTGGAAATATCAGCCGGATGTTGTGTGTGAAAATCTGTTAGAGGCCGTGAAGACGATCGTAGCTGTTTAACAGGATTACAGGATTTGCAGGATTCACAAGATAAACTGATCAAAATTATCGAGCGGTTCGCTGAACAACGGATCGTGATCCTTGGCGATGCGATTGCGGATAAGTTTCTGCACGGATCGATCAGCCGCGTCTCGCGCGAAGCTCCGGTCTTTATTCTGCGACACCAGCACACGGAGACACTGCCGGGTGGTGCAGCAAACTGTGCGATGAACCTCGTCGCGCTCGGCGCTCGCGTTTCCTTGATCTCAGTCACTGGCGATGATGAGTCAGGGAGTGAGCTGCGTGCGAAGCTCGAAGCCGCGGGTGTCGATATCACAGGAATCATTGTTTCGGAGAAAGTCCAAACGACAACGAAGGTGCGAATCCTCGCGGGCCAGTCACACTCCAGCAAGCAACAGGTGATCAGGATCGACTACGAAGGTGCGCCACTCAGTGATGAAGAAGTTCGAAGTGCGATTCTCAATCGAGTGGAACAGGCACTCAGAGGTGCAAACGCATGTGTGATTTCCGATTACAACTATGGCGTCGTCGATGTGCGCGCCGCGGAGTTGATTCGAAAGACTTCTGATGTTCCAGTGTTGGTCGACTCGCGCTTCCGGCTTTCAGAGTTCACCGGCTTCACCGCGGCAACGCCGAACCAGGAGGAAGTCGAGAACCTCGTCGGCACAGAAGATTTGGAAACTGCGGCGCAGGAGCTAAAGAAGAGTCTTGGTCATCATGCGCTCTTGGTGACACGCGGCAGCCAGGGCATGACGCTACTAGAAGACGACGCCGCTCCTGTTCACATTCCTGCGGTCGGTGCGCAACAAGCAGTCGACGTCACGGGCGCAGGCGATACAGTCATCGCCACCTTTGCACTCGCGCTCTCAGCCGGCGCTTCATTCGCAGACGCAGCGCGACTGGCGAACCACGCCGGCGGCCTCGTCGTCATGAAGCGAGGCACCGCCACCGTCAGCGCGGCCGAGCTCAAACACGCTGTTTCAGCTAATGAAAACAATCCTTAGTCGAGACGATTTAGCGCACCGCATCGCCGCAGCACGCGAATCCGGCGCGCGTATCGTACTCGCGAACGGCTGTTTCGACGTGCTTCACGTCGGACACGTACGGTATCTCGCCGGCGCGCGCGAACTCGGCGACATACTCGTCGTCGGTATCAACTCGGACGAACAGGTTGCGATTCAAAAAGGCCTGGGACGGCCAGTGCTGCCTGCGGCGGACCGGGCAGAAATTGTTGCGGCACTCGAATCTGTAACCTACGTCACGGTTTTCGAAGAGCCAACCGTAGAACAACTTTTACTCACTCTCAAGCCGGACGTTCACGCCAAAGGCACGGATTACACAGCCGAAAGCGTCCCCGAACGTGACGTGGTACGATCCTACGGCGGGCAGGTCGCAATCGTCGGAGATCCGAAAGATCATTCAACAACGGAAATCATTGCTAGAGTCGGAGGTGTGTAACAGTTGATAAATAAATATCTCTCCATCTTCCTACTACTCTGCCTGGCAGCCGCACCCGCATTTGCACAGCGCAAAACTTCTGCCCGCTTCGATCCCGATGGAACGTTCTGGATCCACGGTGACGCACCAGCAGATTTTTCGGAGTTTGACTCCATTAATCTGAACGCCAAGCGAGTGCGGTATCTTGAACCAGCCGGTCTTCGAACGCGGACCACGTTTCATCGCTACAAGACTCTTGTCGTCAAACGCGACAACTTCACGTTCACCACGATGACCGTGCGCGGAATCTTTTATACTTTTTCAGGAAAATTTTTGAAGGGCGGTGTCTACGGCGCCGGAGATTTAGACGACGAGACTCCGGTTCTTGAAGGCACGCTCACAAGGTTTCGCGACGGTAAGAAAATCGCTGAAGCCAATCTGAAGTTTGTTTATTTCGGCGGTACATGAGGATTCTGATCGTAAAGCTCGGCAGTATCGGCGACATAGTTCACACTTTGCCCGCCCTCGCCGCACTGCGCGCCGCGATGCCGCAGGCCGAAATTTCCTGGGTGGTCGAACGGCGATCAGCAGAAATTTTGAGAGACAACCCGCTTCTGGATCGCCTCATCGAAGTCGACACGAAGGCGCTGAGGCGCGGGCTGATGTCTGGGGAGACGCTGCGGGCACCG